>Ga0163111_10000680_pt1 | contig 20411 bp, 11 predicted proteins | sample CRUFie1St18metaG_FD_109645 | JGI IMG/M metagenome (GOLD analysis project Ga0163111, IMG submission 109645) | Marine microbial communities from the Costa Rica Dome - CRUD Field 142mm St18 metaG | ecosystem: Environmental > Aquatic > Marine > Oceanic > Photic zone | place: Costa Rica: the Eastern... | reverse complement strand
TCACAAGCGTTCCTGCCGACTACACGGCGGAGTGCTCTGACGAGCTCGTCATGGCCGCAGCTTCTGCTTCAGACAACTGCGGTGAGGTGACGATTGAAGAGGTGAGCGAGACGATTGCGGGTGACTGTGCAGGCAACTACACGATCACGCGCACATTCACTGCAACGGACGACGCTGGCAACAGCACTTCTGCCACGCAGACCATCACGGTCCAGGATACGACTGCGCCAGAATTGAGCATTCCAGCGGATTACACGACGGAGTGCTCTGATGAACTGATCCTCGACGACGCCATTGCGACAGACAACTGCAGTGCCGTGACCATTGCTGTTAGCGAAGAGACCTTTGCTGGAGATTGCGTAAATGGCTACGTGTTGGTTCGTACGTTCACTGCGACGGATGCTTGTGGCAACAGCAGCAGTGGGACTCAGACAATCATGGTGGTGGACACTACAGGTCCAGATCTGTTCATTCCACCGAGCTACGAAGCGGATTGCGGTGACGAGTTGTTGCTGTTGGACGCCCTTGCGAGCGATGCATGTGGTTTGGCCTTGGTGACAGTGGAAGAGAGCTACGACTACACGTGTGCCAATGGCTACGTGTTGACCCGTACGTTCACGGCTGTGGATGCCTGCTTTAATGAAACCGTGGGAGTCCAAACCATCACGGTGACCGACACGACTGCTCCTGTATTCACAAGCATTCCTGTCGACTTCAGTGCAGAGTGTTCTGATGAAATCGAGCTGGACATCGCCACGGCATCAGACGATTGTAGCGAGGTGACCGTGACGGTGAGTGCGGATACGCTGTACGGAGAGTGCGCCAACAACTACACGATTGTTCGGACGTTCACGGCGATGGATGCGTGCGGCAACAGCATAGATGCCACGCAAACCATCCAGATTACCGATACCACAGCGCCTGAATTCACCTTCGTGCCGGCAGATGAGTTGATTGAATGCAACATCAGTTTGGACGGCACCATGGCCACCGCGGTGGACAACTGCGGTGATGTGACGGTGACGGTCGAGGAATCCTTGGACCAAGGGGAGTGCGGTGGCGCGTACGTGATCACCCGGACGTTCACTGCGACCGATGCCTGCGGCAACACTGCCACGGCGGTCCAGACCATCACTCAGGAAGACACCACGGCACCTTCGCTGGTGATTCCAGCCGACGTTACCATCGAGTGTGACGAAGAAGTGCCTGCTGCGGGTTACACTGCTGAGGATGCATGCGGTGCGGTGTCTGTGGCAGTGACCGAGGAGATTGTCGCTGGCGATTGCCCACAGGAAATGACCATCCTTCGCACGTATGTGGCGACCGACGACTGTGGCAACAGTTCGTCAGCAATCCAGACCATCACGGTTCAGGACACCACAGCTCCGGTGTTCACATTCACGCCTGACGCCACATCTACGGTTTACGCCGCGGAAGGCGACACGCTTGCGGAACCCTTCGTGGTGGTCCTTGACAACTGCGACACGGAAGCCTCTTGGAGCGTGGAAGAAACCATCTTGGTAGACGAGGTCAACGAATTGACTGTGGAGCGCGTGTACACAGCGTTTGATGCATGTGGCAACACTTCCACCTACACGGAGGTGACCACGCTGGTGTTGCAAGTGTTGGGTTGTACTGACCCGACAGCGTGTAACTACGATGAGTTTGCCAACGAAGACGACAACTCTTGTTTCTTCCCGTTGTACGGCTACGACTGTGACGGCAACTGCATCAACGATGTGAATGAGAATGGCATCTGTGACGAGTTGGAGATTGCAGGTTGTACAGATCCAGACAACCCTGGATACAACCCTGATGCCAACGTCGAAGACGGTTCTTGTTTGACGGGTGGCTGTACGATTGCCTTCGCTTGCAACTACGATCCCACGGCGGAATTCCAAATCGCTGGAAGCTGTGAGTTCACGTCATGCGCTGGATGTACGTCTGCAGATGCGTGCAACTACGATGAGGATGCCACATTGAACGATGGCAGCTGTGAATTCCCCGACTACGGCTACGACTGCGACGGCAACTGCATCAACGACGCGGACGGCGACGGCATCTGTGATGAATTTGAAATCGCAGGATGTACGGACCCATCCAACCCCGCGTACAACCCTGCTGCGACCGACGACGACGGAAGCTGTTTGGTGGCCGGTTGTTTGTTGCCATTCGCCTGCAACTTTGATCCGACTGCGGACTACCTCGACGTGGCGCTCTGTGACTTGAGCAGCTGTGCAGGTTGTACCGATCCGACGGCATGTACCTATGATCCTGCGGCCACGCTCAGCGCGCCTGCAGCGTGTACGTACCCCGTCAACCAGTTTGTGGATTGCGATGGCAACTGCATCAACGATGTGGACGGAGACGGTGTATGTGACGAGCTTGAAATCCCAGGTTGTACGAACCCTGAGGCTTCGAACTACTCACCATTCGCCACGGACGACAACGGTACATGTATCCTTGAGGTGGGCGGCTGTACGTTGCCATTCGCTTGCAACTACGACCCAAGTGCAGACTTCTACCTGCCAGGTTCGTGTGACTTCTCTTGCTTGTTTGGCATGCCTCCGGGTGATGGTGAGTGCACCGACGAACTCGCTTGCAACTTCGGCATGGAAGAACCTTGTGCATACTTCGACGCAGAGGGCAACTTGTGCGCGACAGTGGGTTGCATGAGCGAAGAGGCTTGCAACTTCGATCCTGGAGCGCAGGTGAACAGCGGTTGTGAATATGTGTCTTGCCAAGCATTTGGTTGCACCAATAGCAATGCGTGCAACTACGACGTCGAGGCCAATACGGACAACGGTTCTTGCGAGTACAGCTCTTGCTTGGGCTGCACGGACAACGGCGCGTCCAACTACGATCCTGACGCCAGCATTGACAATGGACAGTGCACGTACGACGTGTTCGGATGCACGTTGCTCATTGCCTGCAACTACGACCCTGTGGCGACGGTGAACGATGGAAGCTGTGACTTCACGGGTTGCTTCGGGTGTGTGACGCCAACGGCATGCAACTACGACGACAACGCGTTGTACCCTGATGGCACTTGCTTGTTCGCTGGAGCAGGTCAAGACTGCGACGGCAACTGCTTGTCAGATGAGGATGGCGACATGGTGTGCGACGCCAACGAAGTGCCTGGTTGCATGGATGAGTCTGCGTTGAACTACAACTCCAACGCCACCGACGACAATGGATCGTGCACCTACTTGATGGGTGGTTGCACAGACCAAACGGCCTGCAACTTTGACTACACCGCACAGGTGGACAATGGCACATGTGACTATGGATCGTGTGCAGGTTGCATTGTCTCTTGGGCTTGCAACTACGACGCAATTGCAACGTTGAACGATGGGTCATGTGTGTTCCCAGACGTCAACGGCGCCTGCCCGAGCGTGTGTGACTTTGACCTTGACGGCGATGGCATCTGTGACGCCAACGAAGTGGCCGGATGTACGTATGTCAATGCCATTAACTATGAGCCGCTTGCCACCGACGACAGCGGTTCCTGCAACTTCGTGGGATGTGTGTTGCCGGACTACAGCAGCTACAACGAGTTGGCCAACACCAACAGTGGCGACTGCACGAATGCACCAGGAAGTGCAGACTTCACGGGAGACGGATTGGTTCAGCTTGAAGACCTCTTGGAATTCTTGGTCGCCTACGGTACCAGCGGACCCGAGTGGGGACTTGACTGGGTGCAGGACGGTTGTTCTGTGGTGGCCATGGGCATCGCCGAAATGGACGTGAGCACTTCCGGCTGTACGTACCCCACGGCATCCAACTATGACGCCTCTGCCGCGTTCGACACGGGATCGTGTGTGTGGCTCGGCTGTACGGATGAAGAGGCCTACAACTTCAACCACCTCGCAACAATGGATGACAGCAGCTGTACGTACAACATCTGCCCAGACTTCAATGGCGATGGTCAGGTCCAAACCCAGGATCTCTTGGACTTCCTCATTGCTTGGGGTGCTGTTTACGAATAAGAACAACCAACAAGCGTCGAGTCTGACGTTTGGAACAAAGGAAAGGGCTGCCAACGGGTGGCCCTTTTTTTTGGCGTGCAGACAAAATGGGGATGCCATAAAAGAGGAAAGGGGGTTGTGCTAGTTTTGCCTTATGATTTTTACTCTCCGCAATGCAAAAGGGGCCGTCGCAGTCGTGACGTCTCTTCTTTTCTCATTCACAACGCAGGCCCAAAATGAACTTTGGGTGCTCAACGAAACGCCCCCAAGTCTGGGTCGAATTGATCTGACATCGTTTGCCTACGAGGAAGTGCTTTCCTTTGAATATGCTGGGTATGCGACCGACTTGGAAATCCAAGATGACGCGGCTGTGGTCGTGTTGGAAAATCGGGTGGTCAAGGTGGGCTTGACGTCAGGCCAAATCTTGGCCGAAACTGAGCTTCTCGGAGCGCAAGAGGCTGCTTTGCTTGAAGACGGCACCATCGTTGTCACGCGCGGCGGCTTGGACGATGCATGGCAGCCACTCAGCCTCACCAGTCATTTGGTGTGGTTGGATGCCGACGATTTGGAGTTGGAAGGGGAATTGTCGCCCACGGAAGGACCAACGCTGCCAAGCCAAGAAGTGACGATGGTCGATGGCAAAGTGTACATCGCGGTCAACAACGGCTGGGTTTGGGGTCAAGAAGTAGGGCGATTGGGGTGTTGGGATGTGGAGGAAGGCACCTATTCAGAGTGGGATCTCGGTGAAGGATCGGAAAACCCTGTGGCCCTTCACGTACTCGACGGCGATTTGTTCACCGTGAACAACGGAGATTGGTCAGGCACGTCGGTGACGCGGGCAAGCCTGGGTGACCTGTCGTCCACAGTGACGGTGGCCTTGGACGGCGTTTCCGTGGGCTGCAACGCTTCTGCATTTGTCGACACCAAGTTGGCCGTTCAAATCAGCGGTGAAAATGGACTTCGCTTGCTCGATGGCCCCAGCATGGTTTGGGAAGAAGGGGCGATCCTGAATGCGGACGCACCTTCAGCTTACAGCCTGATCACCCACCCCACGTACGGTTGGACCTGCGCCGGGGTGACGGACTACGTGTCGTTCGGAGAAATTCAAATTCGAACTGCGGAAGGAGAGTGGCTCGCCACGGTTCCGGTGGGCGTGTCGCCTGGCTCATTGGCATGGCGCTCGTCAGAAGTGTCGAACCTTGGGGAAGCGGCCCTCCCCGCGACCACCAAGGGTGTAGGTGAATGGGACGGTCTTGGCCGCGAAGCGGGGAATGTCATTCCCGGCATGCCCGCCTTGCGCATTGCCCGAAAGGCCGATGGTCAAGTCTCCAAGACCATCCAAATCTCGAACTGATTTCAGATAGAGCGCACAAAAAAAGCCCGGCCAATCGGCCGGGCTTTTTGTGAGGCGATTTTTGATTACTGGACCACCCACTTGCGGGTCGCAGATCCTTCGTTGTTTGAAATCACGACAACGTAGGTTCCAGCCACCATCTGTGGCATGTGGACTCGGCCGGCTTGTGCAGTGCGCTCGGCCACCAAAGAACCCATGTTGGAGAAGATATGCACGTTGCACACGCTTTGGGCAGGCAAATCCAACACGCTCGCCCCTGAGCTTGGGTTGGGGTAGAGCGAGATGTCCAAGGTGCGGTACACGTCCTCGACGCTCGTGACAGTGGTGAACAGTCCACGCTGGGCACAGAAAGTCCAACCGGCAGTCCAAGCGTGTCCAGAACCTTGACCCACTTCCACGTTCAAAGGGTCGAGCGCGAACGTGCCGCTGGGGTCGAAGGCAAACATGTCGTCCAAGCCGTCCACAGAACCTGAAACGACGCCATTGGTTTCGGCGTAGGCGTTGAGCACGTCGGCACCGTCCGCGGCATCGCCGTCGTAGTCGAGCGCAGCAACACCCCCCGTCACCACAATGTTGTTGAGGGTCAAGTCACCGGCGAGGAATCGCTGGTAAGCGTCTTCCACTTCGTCGGTTTTGTCTTCGATCTCGATGCCTTCAGAGGTGTTGCAAAGCAGACCATTGCTGACGTGGCCACCAGAACCGTTGCGGAACAACAAGCCTTGCTGTCCACCTACACCGACAACGGTCCAACCTTCAATGGTCGGAGTGGCAAAGGGCATTTCGTCGGCACTGACGTTGCTGTCGTCCGAGTCGTCTCCATCGAGTTCCCCTCCGCGATCACCTTCGCCAGTGGGTTGGTCTTGAACAGCGAGCCACTGCGAACCTCCGCCGTGGAAGCCTTGGTCCCAATCAAAACTGTCGTCCCCACAAAAAGCCACGAGCGCTTGGTCTACGGTCACAGATCCTCCAAAGAATTCGATGCCGTCGTCCAAATTGGACACGACTTCGATGTGGTGAATGGTGGTTCCGGAGCCCACGCCAGCGAGGGTCAGACCGTTGATTTCGTTGGCAGCACCAAGCTGGGTTCCACCATGACGGATGCTCACATACGTCAGCACACCGGAGTTGTCCGCGTCGTTGCTTCCACCGTAGGTAGCTTGGCCGTTGTCAGTGGGAATGCCTTCCACAAGGGCAGGACCGCCAAAGTTGGTGGTGGCGTCACCCAAAACAATCAGGCCGCCCCATTGGCCGCGTGTGTTGTAAGATGTTGATCCATCGAGAGCATCGCCTTCGAAGGTGAAGATGATGGGGCAATCGGCTGTGCCTTCAGCGAAAATCTGGCCTCCAGAAGACACAATCATGGCCGCAGCGTCCACACCAGAACCGGCAGCGCCTTTCACAATTGTGCTGGCTTCGATCGTCAAGGCTTGTCCGTCTTGAACGAAGACGTAGCCGTCCAGGATGTAGTTGTTGTCGCACGTCCAAGTGGTGGTGCCTGTGCCTTCACCGTTGTCTGTGATGGTGACGTCTGTGCGTTGCGACAGGGGAGGACAGTCGCATTGTGCGTGCGTTGAGCCGAGAGTGGCCATTGCAGCTGTTGTGAGAAAGATTCGAATCATGGAGTTGGTTGTGGGCGGTTTTGCGAGACAAAAATGCCTTCACGTTTTCACAATCACGTCACTGGGCATTTACCAGATTGTTAAGGACAGGCCAAACAAAAAAGTCCCTCCTGGTTGGAGAGACTTTTTAAGGAAGCCAGAAGTCGTTGTACTCAAAGCGTGTAGGACAAGCTCAGGGAGTACGTGCGTCCTTGCGTGTTGGCCAACCAGTTGTAATCGACCTCTTGGAAGGTGTAGGTCATGCGGTTGACTGGATTGAGCAGGTTACGTGCACGGAAACGGACTGAGAAGTTGTCGCCCAAGCGCTGCGAAAAGTTGACATCGAGTTGCGGCGTGGGGCGCTGGTAGATGTCAGGAGCACCGCCTTCGGTCACCAAGAAGAGCTTGTCGCCTTGGACGTTGAAGGCCACGGCGGCGTTGAATTTGGCACTGTCGCCTTGGTAGTTCAACATCGCATTAACGATGTAGGGGCTCTGTCCAAACAACGGGCGCGTGTCGGGGTGGTCGGGGTCCGTGGCGCGAATCATGGCCAATTCCTCGTCCCAAATGCGGGCCTCGGATTTGATCAAGGTCACATTTCCACTCAAGCTGAAGTTGTCCAAAGCAGGCGTCACATTGCCGAGCTGCTTGCGACCTTCAAACTCCAAGCCCCACACGTTGGCGTAAGGCACGTTGGACCAAGTGTATTCCGTATTCACGGCGGCCAACACGCTTGTTTGTTCGATCGGGTCGGTGAAGCGCTTGTAAAACACGCTTGCGCTCACCACTTCGCCCAAGTTGGGGAAGCGTTCTAGGCGCAAATCCACGTTGTCGATGGTTGTTTCGCCGAGATCGGGGTTGCCTTTGAGCGTTTCGAGCCATTCAAAGTTGAAGGAGCGGAAAGGCGCCTTTTCGCGGAACACAGGTCGCGCAATGGTACGGCTGTAGCCCACACGCAGGTTGGTCAGCTTGATGGCATCCAATTCACCCAGTGCATAGGTGAGGTTCACACTTGGCATGAAATCCAGTTCGTTCAACCCACCTTGAAGCTTTTCAATTTGTTCTTCGGTGAGGTCGTCGACCATGTCAATTTTCCGGCTGCGGATGGACATGTCGGCGGCTTCCACGCGCACCCCGACATTGCCCGAAAGGCGTTCGCTCTTGCGGATGTCAACCATGCCGTATCCACCCAAGACGTTCATGTGGGCGTCGTCGGTGTTGACCAAATCCGTGAGCAAGACCGTGCTCAAGTAGTCCGCGTTGCTCTGAGGATTGACCACAAAGTTTTCCTCGGAGAAGTAGTTGTTCAGGTCGCCGCCGGCGGTGTTGAGCAAGTTTTGGTTGGTGCTTTCAAACCCAAATTGGTTCTCCTCGTGGGCACGTGTGGTGCGCACAAAGCTGGCACCTCCAGAGAATTTGGCATCCTCAGCCCACTCTACATCCAACGGCTGCTCCACGTGCATCTTGATGTCCGTGCGGTTTTCATTCAGGACACGGAAGTAGCGTGTGGGAGAGGGGTAAAAGCTCTGGTTGATGCTGTAGGTGGTGTCGCCGTCGGCCACGCGGTAGTTGTTGAAGAAGACCCGCAAATCGGGGGTGTTCAACGTGCCTTGTGCATGAGACGCGTTCCAGCGAATCTTGGTTTCCGACGCGGGCAAGAAGTGCTCGCCACGTGCTTGGAAGATGTTGAGTTCACGACCTTCGTAACGGTGGGTGATTTGGCGCTGGAAGTCGTCGTGGTCACGAGGGTTGATGCCGTCTTGCAAGCGCGTGGATGACGTGCCCGTCATGTTGGGCATGGCCATGAGGCTCACCTTGTTGAACTCGTTGAGTTTGTAAGACAGGTTGAGCAAGGCGTTCCACTTGTACGTCGCATCGGTGCGTGAGTCGTCGTAGTACCGGTCGAGGCCCAGGCTGTCGCCTTGGATGCTGCCGCCCGCGTACCGGCCGTATTCGCCGTTTTCGTAGTGGTTGAATTTTTGTCCCCACTGAAGCCCCACGATGTAGCCCAACGGACGGCCAAACAGCGTGGTGCGGTTGCCCATGCTCAGGCTGTGGCTCCAGTTGATGGGCGCCGTGCGCCGTTGAACGTCCCAGGTGTTGCCAAAGCTTTGGCCAATCTGCGTCAATTGCGCATTGCTTTCCGCGCCCAACGGCTCCATGCCTTCTGAGATGAGGTTGCTCAAGCCGTCCGCGCCACTCAAGTCCACCAATTCACCTCCGTTGTTGTTGAGTTGAGGCAAAAGTTGAAGCGCAGGGGTCTGGCCTGGACCAAATCCGATGTCACCTTGGTTGATGCCGAGCTGGTCGAGTTGTTCTTCATAGCCCAAGTACACAAGGGCATCGTAAAAGTTGGCGTTCTGCTGGTAGGGCCATGCGTCAGACGTCACGCCGGCCACTTCGTTGGGCAACGCGCGGCTGCCATCGTCAAATCCGAGCCAGTCGGTGCTGCCCTCATTGGACCCGAGCACTTGCTGGAAGGTGGTTTGATCGTTCACACCCACCGTGGAGCTGTAGTTGAGCTGGAATTGCTCGGGGAAGTCTTTGGTTTCCACGCTGATGTAAGCACCTGCCCAGTCTCCCGGGAGGTTCGCGGTTTGGGTCTTCATGATGACCAGGTTGTCCACCAGGTTGGTGGGGAAGAGGTCCATTTCGATGCTGTTGCGGCGAGGGTTCATTGAAGGAACCTCAGCGCCGTTGAGCGTGGTCTTGATGTAGCGGTCACTGAGGCCGCGAACAAACACGAAGTTGCCCACCGTGCTCACGCCGGGGACGCGCTTGATGGCTCCCGCGGCATCGCTGTCGCCGGCTTGCTTGATTTGCTGGCTGGAGATGAAGTCCATGCTGGCAGCACTCTTTTTCTTGATGTTCTCCATGTACACATCGCGTGAACGATCCACCTTGGCCACAACCTCCGCAGCTTGCTCGATGACGTACGTTTCGATGTACAAGTTGAAATCGAGGAGCACCACCTCGTTGCCGACGGTCACCGTTTCTGTGATGGGCGTGTAGCCAATGAAGCTTCCAACCACCTCGTAGGTGCCAGGTGCCAAGCCTTCCAGGCTGAAGTTGCCATCGAGGTCGGCCATGGCACCCATGTAGGGATCCTTGATCACCACGTTGGCGCCGATGAGGGTCTCACCGGTTTGGGCGTCGGTCATTTTGCCACGGATGGCTCCTTGTCCCCATGCCGTGCAGGTGACAATCGTCAAAGCCAAAACAGAAAGAAAACGGATCATGCTCCAGGTTTTGTGCAAAGGTCTTGGGGAGCTGAGGCGACATTGTGAACCAGGTGTTAAGGATTCTCTTAACATTCAGTGGCAAACCGTTGCCTCCGACTACGAGAGGTTTCCGCGTCAGAGCACTCCTCCAAACAGACCGGCCATCCATACCTTCATCCAAGCGGAAAGGCTGCGTGCATTGCCACGCCATGCGCACCACAGACAGGTCACGCCCAACGCGCAATGAAGCGCCAAAATCCATGACGGCGAGCCGAGCATGATCAACCAAGCCAGCACCAACCCCAAGCCCAACAGGCAACCTGCGGAGAGGCCCATGCGATTTTGAACGGCCGTCAAGCGCATGGCCATGGTGTGGTGATGGGCCGTGCGATCGCCTTCGAGATCTTGGATGTCTTTCACCCATTCACGGAGAAAGTTGAGCCAACCCAAAATGCCTGCAAGAACCCACAAGGAGCGCGCCTTGTCAGGTGACATCCCGACTCCTGCAGCCAACCCTCCCCAAGCCACAAGGCCTGCCACACAGAGGGAAATTGAAATGTTGCCCCATGGCCCGCGGCCTTTCAAGACGGGCGAATAGAGGTACAGCACCACGGAAAACACAACGACCAAAAGCAGGGGCCACGAGGATTCCGTTGCAGAAGAAAGCCAGGCGCTCCAAACAAGGGCGGCTGCGGTGAAGCCCCAATGGGTCACGACCACAACCCGGCGCTTCACGGTGCGCCCGACAAGCGCGCGCTCCGGTTTGTTGATGCGGTCTTCACGTACGTCGAAGTAGTCGTTGATGAGATTTCCTGCGGCGCCCACCAGCATGGGGACGAACACCCATCCAATTCGGCCGAGGTGCAACAAGTCGCCCAATGGAAAGTCTCGCCAACGAAGAACCAGCGTCACCATGACGCCCATGGCAAGCACATTCCAGGGGCGCGTCAGTCGCCACCAAGACAGGAAATGTGAAGTGGAGGAGGTCATGACCAGGTCAACCGTGCGAAGCGTCAATCATGCGGCCGGCCTCTCCAGTCGTGTGCGCGTAGTTGAAGCCCCCGTGAATGGCGTGTCCACCGATGTCCCCTTCTCGGGAGAGGGCGAGGTAGCCCACTTGCAAATCGTCGGTCGGCATGCGGTCCATGATGCGGTGCACCGCCTCTTCGCAGGCCTCTTGCGGGGATCGACCTCCGCGCATCAATTCGACCACCAAAAACGAGCCCACGGTCTTCATCACCGCTTCACCCATTCCCGTGGCTGTGGCGCCACCGATTTCGGCATCCACAAACAACCCTGCACCGAGGATGGGGCTGTCGCCCACGCGCCCATGCATTTTGTAGGCCAGTCCACTGGTTGTACACCCACCCGCCAAACGCCCCTGATCATCCAAGGCGAGCAACCCAATGGTGTCGTGATTTTCAATGTTGATGACGGGCTTGTAATCGGATGTCTTGCGCCATTCTTCCCAAGCTCGACGCGAGGTGTCTGTCAACAGCTCCACCTCGTCGATGCCGAGTTCGCGGGCGTATTGTTCCGCGCCGGCGCCAGCCAACATCACGTGCGGGGTGTCCTCCATGACCTTGCGAGCCAAAGAGAGGGGGTGCAGAACCCCTTGCACAAAGCACACTGAGCCTGCGTTGCCCGTGTGGTCCATGCAGCACGCATCGAGGGTGACGTGTCCATCGCGGTCAGGCAATCCTCCGATGCCCACGCTCAGTCCTGTGGCGTCGGCCTCCACGATGCGCGCGCCCGCCTCAATCATGTCCATGGCGTTTCCCCCTTGTTGAAGGGCGAAGAAACCGGCCGCATTCGCTTCCATGCCGTGGTTCCACGTGGACAGCATGGTGGCACTGCCAGGTTCACCAGAACGAAGTCCCGAGGGGCTCGACTTTTGGGCGAGCATGGTCTTGAGGGTCCAAGGGGAGAGCCCCAAGGTGCCGCCCGTGGCGACGAGTTTCTGAAGGAAGGCACGACGAGAAGATTGTCCCATGCCGGGAAGTTCGTCAAACCTTCGCCTTAAACCAACGAAGGACCATCCACGGCAGGAAGGTGAGGTCGGCCACCACCGCAAACAGCAAGGTGAGGCTGATCAAAAACCCAATGTGGAACGTGCCCAGAAACGAAGAGGACGTCAGCGTCATGAATCCGCCGCACAGAATGAGGCTTGTCACAACGATGGCCTTGCCGGTGGCCAGGAAACTACGCTTGACCGCGACGGGCAAGGTTCGGCCTTGGCTCAATTGAAGCCGCAACTTGCTCAAGAAGTGAATTGTGTCGTCCACGGCGATGCCAAACGCCACTGTAAAAATGATGCCCGAGGTCACTTTCAAGTCCACGTCCATCAGAACCATCACGGCCGCAATCATGGCCAAAGGGAGGATGTTGGTGATGAGGCAGAGCACGACCATGGCGCCACTCCGAAAGAGCAGGCCTGCAATGATGGCCACAGCCACGAGGGCCAGTCCCAATCCGCCCACCATGTCTGAGGCCAGCGATGCGTTGTTGACGTCGACCAAATGCGCCGTTCCCGTCACCTTGCACGCGCTTCCTGCCGGCATGTTCGCTGCGCACCAAGCGCCCAGTTTTTCGTTTTTGACCTGAATCGCTTGCGACCCATTGTCCTCCACCTTGCCAAACACACGTGCACTTTGGCCGTCCTCTGCGACAAGCATGTTCCACTGTCCCGAGCGCTTCATGAGGCGGAGGACCTTACCGAGGACGCGGTTGTCTTCTGGAATGGCGTAGTACGTCTCCCGATCGCCCATGTATCCGCGGTGCGCCATGCGAACTGCCGTTGCGGGGCCCACCAGGGCACCGACGCCGTAGTCGGTTTTGAGGTATTGTTCCAAGGCGTCCAAGGCCTGAAGCGAGGCAGGGCTGTCCGCAGCGTCGGGAAGTGTGACCGACAATTCAAAGGGACGGACGCCTGCAAATTCTCGTTCGAAAAAGACAAACTGTTTGCGGAAGGGATCGTCGTCCCGGAGGTCTTCAATCAATTTGTTGTCCACGCGCAACGCGCTTCCCAAGGCGATGGAAGCGCCTGCGATGCCCACCCAAGTCACAGCCAATATCCCCTTGTTGCGAAGAGTCCATCGCAAGGCCTTGTGCAGGGCACCGTTCCAGAACACCCCTGTGCCACTTTTGGAGATGGCAGGCGGAGGCGCCAAGACCATGACGCTGGGGAGCAGGGTAAACGCAAGCACATAGGCCACACCGACCCCCACGGCCGCGTACACGCCAAAATCGTGGACCGGGCCAATCGAACTGGTGAGCAAGGTTAAAAAGCCCAGGGCCGTCGTCAAGGAAGTCAAGAACGTGGCTAGCCCCACCTCCCGAAAGGCACGTTGCATCGCCGTTTGGTGTGTCGAATCGGCCCGTCGCTCGTCGTAATACCTCGTCAAGACGTGCACCACATCTGAGATGCCCACGACGAACAGAATGGTGGGCAGCACGACAGTCATGACATCCACGGCTTTGCCTGTCGCGACCATGATCCCCAGCGTCCAAAGGCCACTCATCAAGACCACGGTCAGTGGCACCATCACGCCCCAAACGGTGCGGAAGGCAAACCACAAAAACGCCACCAACAGCACAATACCGACGCTGACAAACCACGCCACTTCGCGCTCCATGACGCCCACGTAGTAGGCTTGGGCTACGGCGCGTCCGGACACGTGCACATCGCGGATGGAGGTTTTGGAGGCGTGCACGTCCTTTTCCCACGCAGCCACTGCGGCCGCCAAGCTGTCGCAACCGGCCTTGCTCAAGCCATCCGTGTGTTCAAGGGTGAGGGCCAAAGCCCGTCCGCTCGGACTCACAAACGTGCCCATCACGTCGTCCCGTTGACGCAAACGGGCCACATCTTTGGTCAGGATGCTGTCGTTGTCCCACGAGAGCAAGGGTCGCTGAAAGGCCATGCCACTCAACGGGTCGCGTACAGGGAGTTTGAGGCGGGTGGGGGACTGCACCGTTTCGACCCCCGGAAGGGCGCGTAGGTCGTCGACTTCGGCATCGACCTCCGCCAGAAACTCGGCTGTCAAGCTGTCCCCTTCGAACCCAACGATGAGAAAGTCGTTGTCGCTCCCAAACGTCTCCCTGAATTCACGATAGAAGGTGGTTTCCGGATGGTCTGTCGGAAAGAACTGCTCGAAGTCGTAGTTGAATTCCAAGCCAAGCGCTTTCCAAGCCATCCAACCCGAAGTGGCCACGAGAAGGGCGAGAACGGCCCAAGCGTTGCGTCGCCAAGCAAGGGGGAGTCGGTCGGAGTTGGGATCGCTCATGGTGCAAAGTTGGAACACGCGTCAGGGCATGCAGTTCACCGCAGGCACAAAAAAAAGGCCCCGCACATGGCGAGGCCTTTTCTGTTCACATCCGAGGGAGTTATCCCTCTTTCACTTCTTCAAAATCCACATCGGTGACTTCGGCATCGCCGTCTGCAGATGCACCCGCATCTTCAGTGGCGCCGGCGTCCGCTCCACCTGCAGCTTGTTGGGCTGCGTACATCTCTTGGCTCGCGGCCTGGAAGGCGGTGTTCAACGCTTCGATGCCGGACTTGCATCCGTCAACGTCTTGTGCACCGTGTGCTTTCTTCAGGTTCTCGAGGGCCTCATTGATGGGCGCCATCTTGTCTTCGGGAATCTTGTCGCCAAACTCCTTGAGCTGCTTCTCCGTTTGGAAGACCAAACCGTCGGCCTGGTTCAACACATCGACGCGCTCCTTGGCTTGGGCATCCACATCGGCGTTGGCTTCCGCGTCCGCCTTCATGCGTGCGATTTCTTCCTCGCTGAGTCCGCTGGACGCCTCGATCTTGATGCTCTGCTCCTTGCCGGTGGCCTTGTCCTTGGCGCCCACGTTGATGATGCCGTTGGCGTCAATGTCGAAGGTCACCTCAATTTGAGGCACGCCGCGTGGTGCGGGAGGAATGTCCGCCAAGTGGAAGCGACCGATGGTTTTGTTGTCGGCAGCCATGGCGCGCTCACCTTGCAAGACGTGGATTTCCACGCTGGGCTGGTTGTCGCTGGCTGTCGAGAACGTTTCCGATTTCTTGGTGGGAATTGTCGTGTTGGCGTCGATGAGCTTGGTGAACACGCCGCCCATGGTTTCAATGCCGAGGGACAAGGGCGTCACGTCCAAGAGGAGGACGTCCTTCACGTCGCCGGTCAAGACACCGCCTTGGATGGCGGCACCCACGGCCACCACTTCGTCGGGGTTCACACCTTTGGAAGGCTCCTTGCCGAAGTACGCTTTCACCGCGTCCTGCACGGCAGGGATGCGGGTCGAACCACCTACGAGAATCACCTCGTCGATGTCGCTCTTTTCGAGGCCGGCGGCCTTCAAGGCGCTCATGCAAGGCTCGATGGAGCGCTTCACGAGGCTGTCGACCAACTGCTCAAACTTCGCACGGGTCAGGCTGCGCACCAAGTGCTTGGGCACGCCGTCCACAGGCATGATGTAGGGGAGGTTGATTTCAGAGCTGGTGGTGCTGGAGAGCTCGATCTTCGACTTCTCGGCAGCTTCTTTGAGGCGCTGAAGGGCCATGGGGTCCTTGCTGAGGTCGAGTCCGCTGTTTTCGCTCTTGAACTCGTCCACGAGCCACTCGATGATGGCCTGGTCGAAGTCGTCCCCGCCCAAGTGCGTGTCGCCGTCGGTGGAAAGCACTTCGAAGACGCCGTCGCCGAGTTCGAGGATGCTCACGTCGTGCGTGCCACCACCCAAGTCGAAGACCACAATTTTCTGGTCGGTGGACTTCTTGTCCAATCCGTACGCCAAAGCTGCGGCAGTCGGCTCGTTGATGATGCGCTTCACCTCAAGGCCGGCAATTTCACCGGCTTCCTTGGTGGCTTGACGCTGGCTGTCGTTGAAGTAAGCGGGAACGGTGATGACCGCGCCTGTAACTTCTTGGCCGAGGTACTCCTCAGCCGTACGCTTCATCTTCTGAAGCGTCATGGCAGAGATTTCCTGAGGGGTGTACTGGCGGTCGTCGATTTGAACGCGGGGCGTGTTGTTGTCGCCCTTCACCACGTTGTACGCCACGCGGCCTGCTTCTTTCTCCACTTCGCTGAAGTTCGATCCCATGAAGCGCTTGATGCTGGAGATTGTCTTCGTGGGGTTGGTGATGGCCTGACGCTTTGCGGGTTCACCCACTTTGCGTTCGCCACCGTCGATGAAGGCCACCACAGAAGGAGTGGTGCGCTTGCCTTCGCTGTTGTTGATGACCACAGGTTCGTTTCCTTCCATCACTGCGACGCAGCTGTTGGTGGTCCCGAGGTCGATGCCAATGATTTTACTCATGTTGCAAGGGTTGATTGTGTTTTCGTTTGTTTGGCCCTTCTAGACCAAACCTGGTGCCAATCCTTTTCTCCCCATGCCAAACTGACATCCTGTCAACGCCCGTGGAATTTTTATGACATCCACGTCAAAAATCGGGGCAAAGCCTGACAGCCTGACCGGGCAGGCTCGGGAGCCCAGGCGTCAACCTCCATGTTCAACCTCACGCGGTTTCGGCCACCCACTTGGCCACCTCGCGAAGGTGTGCCGTCACGTGGAGCATCCGTGATCCGTACCAACTGAAAGCCTCTCCGTCCACAAGGCGAAAGCGGGCCTCGGGGTGCGCTGCGTGCAGTGCAGGAAGGTGCTTGGGTTGAAAAGGGAAGGGCTCGGAGGGGAGCAGCCATTGGCGTGCTGCAAGGGTTCCGCGCTCCGGATCCTCCCCGGTGGTGGGATAGCGGCTTTCTGTGCCTCCGTCGATGGCGTTTCCGATGCCCCAATGGCGCATGACGTCGTGGATGAACGTGTCGTGACCGGCCACCATCCAAGGAGAAGACCAAACCGCGTATCCCGCCTGCCCCACGATGGCCCGTGGTTCGCCCCAGGCATCTTGAATGCGGTTCACCATGTCGCACGCTTGCGCTGTTCGGTCCACGCGTTCTCCAAGTTGTGCCATGGCGGTCCATGCGTTCGGGACGGTGCGCACGTCGGTCAAGAGCACGCCTTCTGGCAAGCGCTCCACCAAGGCCTCGACTTGCGTCTTGTCGTTCTCTTCAAGGTTGGCCACCACGAGGTCGGGTTTTAGGGCGAGGACGTCTTGGACCTTGACGTTTTTGGTCCCACCAATGCGCGGCACCGTCCGAAACTTGGAGGCAGGGCGGACGCAAAATTTGGTTTGTCCTACGACATCCACGTCGAGGTCATGCAGGAACTCCGTCCAACTCGGCACCAAAGAAACCACGCGCATGATGCGAAGGTAGTCCGCTACCTTTGTCACATGAAGGCACCTGTACGTTTTGCCGTGGTGGGATGTGGTCACATTGGCAAGCGCCATGCGGCCATGATTCAAGGAGACGACCGCGCCACGCTTGTGGCGGTGGTCGACCATGCCTGGGCAGGAGAGAAGGAAGTGGCTTCGCGACCCTGGGCGCCTGAGGCTCGCACCTTCGCCATGCTTTCCACGGCCCTCGCGACCGTGGAGGTGGATGTGGTCTCGGTGGCCACGCCCAATGGCAGCCACATTGACCTCGCTTGCGAAGCGGTTGCCGCCGGTTGCCATGTGGTGGTGGAGAAGCCCATGGGGCTGAATGTGGCGTCGGTGGAACGGTTGAAGCGCGACGCGGAGGCGAAGGGTGTGAGGGTGTTTGGAGTGATGCAAAACCGGTATGCGCCAGCCGCCCAATGGCTCAAGAAAACCCACGAAGCTGGTGGGTTTGGCAAGGTGCTTCAAGTGCACGTGCAATGCCTGTGGAACCGAGACGATCGCTACTACACCCCCGGGTCGTGGCGCGGCACCTTGGAACAAGATGGCGGCCCGTTGTTCACGCAGTTCTCTCACTTCATCGACATCCTGATGTGGGTCTTTGGGCCCCTTGACGTGGAGGACGCTCACTTTGTGAATCAAACCCATCCTGACACCGCTTTTGAGGACGGAGGGACGGTGCGCTTCCAACTCCGTCGAGGGGGATGGGGCACCTTGACGTTCAGCACCTCTTCGCCTCACTGCAATTTTGAAAGCAGCATGACGGTGATGGGGCACAAAGGCACGGTGCGCATCGGCGGGCAATACATGGATCGCTTGGAGGAGTTCCAAATGCCCGACACCCCCAAGCCGACGTTGGCCCAGGCGCCACCGCCCAATGACTACGGAGGGTACATCGGGTCCGCGGCCAACCACCACCACGTGTACGACAACGTGCTTGGCGTGTTGTTGGACGGACATGCCGTGGCAACACCCGTGGAAGAGGGGCTCGCGGTGGTGGCGGCCATCGAAGCGATGCACGCCAAAGGGCGCACTCAGAAGTGAGGAGAGGGCGTGGTCCAATCGGACCAAGTTTGCGGAAAACATCGCTTGAACCACCAAGGGGCATGTACCCACCGGCGCATGGGCACAGCACGTGCCCCAAACTCGGCATAGAACTTATCCACGCCTGAATCTTGGCTGCCCCCAAAGTCAAAGGTGGTACAACCCCGCGCCCGGGCTTCATCCATGGCCGCAAGCAACATGGCGACGGAGGCACGTCCCGAGACCTTGGACCGGACTTGGCCCCCGAAGGCGTAGACGCAGGTTTGATCTGGGAGCACTACAAAGCCTCCTGAAGCCACACATTTTCCCTCGTGGTTGTGGGCCAACACGGCAAAGGTCCAAGGTTGGTTGGCCAGGCGAGTCAGCAACGCAGATAGCTTGGTGCCGTGGTGTGCAAGGCTTTTGCGGGTTCGGGCAGCGAGGTGAAGCGCATGTACGTCTTGCCAGGCTTCAGGATGTTCCGCGACAGTCACGGTCCCTTCGTCGCGCAGGAACCGTGCGGACTGCTTTTGCCGCGATTTGCCAACACCCCATTCCGTGTCCTCGGACCATGTGCTTTGCCGCGTGTGCCGCGTGACGTCCTGCCACCCGCGGGGTGCTTGTAGGCCCTCATGGGCGTGCGGGCCGAGGTCCAGCACGTGAAGCATCGACCGCAGGCCGGTGCAGGAAGACATCAGGTCTTGCTGGGTTTTGACATCGCCTTGCAGCCCCATGTGCAAGGCCCAGGTCGGCGTGCACGTCAAAGAGAGCAGGCCTTTCAGGGTGGTGCGGGTGACACCCACAGCGCATCCAGAGAATGAAAACGATTGGCCTTTTGCATCAAGCCATGCCGTGGAGGCAAAGCCTGTGTCGTGGGAGAAAGATGAGGCGAGAGTCGACACCCGCAGTGGGGATCAGCCTCCGATGGAACGCTTGACCGCTTCGTATTCGCGCTCACCGCCAATGAACTCGTCACCGAGGGTGATGAACTCGCGCGCCGTGGCGGCGTCTCCCATCTCGTCCAACTTCTCAATGGTGGTCACAAAAGCGTATTGTAACAAATCACGCTGGCCCTCGGTCAGGCCGCGGGCTTGCTGATCGAGGAGCAAGTTGCGCGCCGTCTCCCATGACTTGTCCGCATCGCGGCGGGCCTTAAGGGTCAAGAAAACCGTGCCGTACATCATCCACGCTCCGGGATCTTCCTTGTCGAGGGTGGTGAGATACTTGTAATACGACTTGGCCTTGGTGAATTTGCCGTTGTCCATTTCCGTCTCCGCGGCAATGATGGTCTCTTTGCGGAGGTCTTCGATGTAGTCCTGCTCCTCGGGAACGTATTCCTGCTCCTTGTCTTTCTTGACAAATTTACCTGCGTACTTCAGCGCATTCTTCAGCGCTTTCATCTTATCCACTTCATACGATTCCCGCAGATCGGAGTCGTCGCTGTTGTGAATGGCGAGGTAGGCCTTGGCCATGTAGAGGTAGGGGACGGGGTGCTTCTTTTGGTCGTCGTCCTCGGTATAACGAATGGCCTTGAACAAGACCTTTTCGTACTTGCCGTCGACGTACCACACGAGCAGTTGGTTCAATTCGTCCTCGGTGATGAGGATGGGTTCTTCTTCCTCTTCCTCTCGGATTTGGGCCCAAGACTGGGGCGCTGCGCCAAGGGCAAGAATGAACAGCATGGCCGCAGAAGCGAACCAGGTGGAGTGTGTGAAGGACTGAATCATGGTTTCAAGTATTGCAGTGGTCTGGAGCACAAACCGTGCCTAAGATACAGGACGACGAAACAAGGACGCGCGGAGAGCCCCAAATGTTGTTTGAACCGACGTCGCTTCGCAATGTTCCTTTGTGCAACATGACGCCTTCCGAAGTTCATCGCCTTCACACGCCAGTCAAGACGTGGTTCCAACAACAGGGTTGGTCGCCGCAGGCGTTTCAGGAAGAGGTGTGGGAGGCGTTTGCCCAAGGTCAAAACGGCTTGCTCCAAGCCCCCAC
>Ga0163111_10000679_pt1 | contig 20436 bp, 15 predicted proteins | sample CRUFie1St18metaG_FD_109645 | JGI IMG/M metagenome (GOLD analysis project Ga0163111, IMG submission 109645) | Marine microbial communities from the Costa Rica Dome - CRUD Field 142mm St18 metaG | ecosystem: Environmental > Aquatic > Marine > Oceanic > Photic zone | place: Costa Rica: the Eastern... | reverse complement strand
TTATAAAAAAATAATTAAGACTCGTCGTCACTACTTGAACTTGAATTGGATTCTGTAATTAATTTATTATTTGAAAAACATGTTGTAGATATAATTATATCAGATTCATCAATTGAATCATCTTTAAAATCTATAGCTTCAGCTACAGGAACTGCTATTTTAGGTATACTCCATACTTTAATATTATTATTTCCTAATCCAGATACTAAATAATTATCATCAATATTTAATAAAGAATAAACACATCTTGTTCCTACATTAATAGTTTCAACACATTCTTCTGTATTATAATCCCAAATTTTAATAGTTGTATCATCACTCCCACTTGCTATATATCCATTATTTAAATTTACTACATAGCAAATATAACTAGTATGTCCGGTAAGATTTTTCATACATTCACCTGTATTAATATTCCATACTTTTATAGTATGATCCCAGGATGTACTAACTAGTAGATTATTATTAATAGATTCTAAATTTGAAATATACTTTGTATGACCTTCAAGAGTCTTAATACATTCCCACCTATTTTTATCCCAAATTTTAATTGTATTGTCACTTGATCCACTAGCCATAGTTTGATCATTAATATTTTTAATAGAATTAACACTATCGGTATGTTCTTCTAAAGTAATAATATACTCCCAATTATCAGTGTTCCATATTAAAATTTTTGAATCAAATGATCCACTAGCTAAAATAGTATTCCCAAGATATTCTAATGTATTTATCCAATCTGTATGCATTTCAAGAATTTTTGTACATTCAAATGTAGATAAATCCCAAATTTTAATATTTTTATCATTTGACCCACTTACTAAAATATTGTTTCCTATATATACAATAGTATTTATCCAATTTAAATGTCCTTCTAATGTTTTTATACATTCACCTGATGAAATATCCCATATTTTAATATTAGTATCATTTGATGCACTTGCTATTTTATAATCAGAAATATATGCAAGTGATGTAATAAAATTAGAATGTCCATTAAGAGTTTTTAAATATTCCATTTTAATTATGAGATATAATTAATACATTTTTATTTTTTATTAAATAAATAAAATTAAAAATCTATTTTTCAATTTTTCAATAAACAAAAAATTATTCATCATCACTACTAGAATCTATATCTTTTTCTGGGATTCCTTTATATAATGAACACTGCTCTTCTTTAGCTGCACCACCTTCATGTTCATTAATAACTTCCTCGGGAGAAGCTATAGCTTTAGTTGGTAAATTCAAAATATTTATAGAGTCACCCCGAGATACAATTACTAGTGTGTTATTCCCAATATATAAAAGCAAATTTATACATTTAGATGGTACTTTAAAAGTTTGTATACATTCTCCTGTATTAATATCACGGAGTTTGATAAATTCAAAATTGGATGCACTTGCTATAATATTATTACCTACATTTATAATAGAATCTTTAATTTCTGTATGTTCATCAAAAGTAAAAAGACATTCTCCTGTAATAATATCCCAAATTTTGATATTGTTATCCCAAGATGAACTTGCTAATATGGTATCAGAAATTTTTACAATAGAATTAATATAACTATGATGCGCCTCAATATTATGAATACATTCGCCAGTAGAATAATTCCAAATTTTAATATTGACACTTAAATCAATACTCACTAAAAAATTATTATTAAAATATTTGATAGATTTTATTCCACTACTATCTCCTATAAATCTATTTGTACATTCTCCTGTAGTTATATTCCAAATATAAATATAACCGTCATCTGCTCCACTTGCTATAGTATCATTATTAATAAATTCAAGGAAACTAGTACAAATATAAGAATTACGTCCTCGAAGGACCTTTATAAATTCTCCTGTAGAAATATTAAAAATCTGAACACTTGAACCAATTGATCCACTAGCAAGTAAATTATTACCCAGATATATGAAACATGTTGATTGTTCTATAGTTTGATAACATTTCCCTGTAGAAATATCCCAAATTTTAATAATATTATCCCTAGACCTACTGATTAATTTATTATCACCAATATACAACATAGATACAATATTCTGAACATGGCCTTTAAGGATATAAAAAATTTTATTTGTTAAAACATCAAATATTTCAATATTATAAGTTTTACCGACTGCTATAATATTATCATAGATATGAACTATGGCAGTAATTTTATCATCTTCAATAGAATTAAAGTCCATAGTATTTAATTTGTATTATTCCCTAGTAGTAAAAAAACAAATAGAGAATTTGAATAATCTTAATTGTATGAACCTCGAAGAGAATAATTTATTCAATTTTTTTTATAAATAAATGATTATAAATTATCCAATATCATTCCACGCATCATCATCACATGTAGAACAATAAATATTATAAGTTTTTATTTTATTACAATTTAAACATAAAGTACATCTTTTAAATTTTTTTAGTTTACCTTTAAATCGAATTAATGGTAATAATATTTTTAAATCATTTTGATGTTTTCTATTTTCTATATATTCATAAATTTTTAAAATAATTTCATTTGGTAATTTTGTTTCAGTTAATACTTTTGTGTTTGATTTAAATAATTGTATATTCATTATTTAATTTTATTTATATTTATTTAATTGAATATAAGATGTAAATTATAAAAAAATCAAATTTTTATGCTCCACAAATCTTGTACAGGAGTATTTAAATCAGTAACAGGGGTTAATATATATTTTATACTACAATCTATTAATATATTAGCATTAGGATTTTCATATACATAAAATATATTTAAATTATTATTTTGAAAATTTTCATTAATGGATGTTTTAAATTTAGAATTAATATCAGATATAATATTATTTTCTAATTCGTTTCCTAAATTAGATTTTTGTTCATAATCATATTTTTCTTTAGTTTCTTGCTTAGGAGTTTCTTGCTTAGTAGTTTCTTGCTTAGGAGTTTCTTGCTTAGGAATTTCTATAGTTGGAATCTTTTTATAATTAAATATTAAATTATTAGTTCTTCTAATAATTAGTAATGTTTTATAAGGTTGATATCTTTTAAAATTTAAATTACTTGTTTTAATATTTTTTATATTTTTAAAACCATAATAATTTAATTGACGTTGGAAAGAACTAAATTTATTATGTCTAAAATATTTTGGTAATATTTTAGTAGAAATATAAATAATAGAATTAATTTTAATTGTTTCGCCTTTAGGATCCCATTCAATACCCTCAGAATTATTTTCTTCTGGATCTAAAATAATCCATAATTTTTTTAAGAAAATTGGAATCTTTTTGTGAGATATACCCAGTATAATATTTAATGATTCTTTATAATTATATACTATTTCTTGATATTTTACATCATCATAAATATTATCTGCATAATTATTACTTAATATATTTTCTGAATAAGAATTTTTTTTTTTTACTTTACGAGTTTTAGGCATTTTGTCAAATAAATAATTATTTAGAACAAATTCTTATTTTTTTAAATAATCAAAATTTTATAATTAATATATATATCAATTTTTTTATGTATTTTATAAAAAAATAATCAATCCTCGTCATCGCTACTTGAACTAGAATCTCCGTTTGCATCAGGTTTATCAATTTCACTACAACAAGCCACAGCTATTACCGCTGGTGATACTGGTGTGGCTGCAGCTTCTCCACCTTCCTCAGAACTTGTGGTAACATTCTCTGCCACAGGAACAGCTGTAGTTGGTATATCCCAAATCTTGATAGTTGTGTCACAAGATCCACTCACTAGACGATTGTCACCGAGATATACGAGTGAATTAACTTGATCAGTATGTTCCTCGAGAGTTTGTATACACTCTCCTGTAGTAATATCCCATATTTTAATAGTGTTATCTTTAGATCCGCTCGCTAAATGATTATCTCCGAGATATGCAAGACATCTAACACACTGTGTATGGCCCTTGAGGGTTTGTATACACACTTCTGTAGTAATATTAATAATTTTAATTGTGTCACTATGAATAGATCCACTCGCTAGACGATTGTCACCCAGATATACAAGAGAAGAAATAAAACTAATATGTTCCGAGTGGATCGTTTTTATACACTCTCCTGTAGTAATATTCCAAATCTTAATGTTATTAAACGATCCTCCACTCGCCAGATAATTGTCGTCTATGTATACAAGTGTAGAAATAAAACTAATATGTCCTACAAGAGTTTGTATACAAGCTCCTGTATTAATATCCCAAATGTTAATAGTTTTATCATGAGATCCACTCGCAAGAAGATTATCACCGAGATATGCAAGACATTCAACATGATGTGTATGACCCTCGAGAGTATGTATACATTCTCCTGTAGTAATATCCCATATTTTAATAGTCTTATCCCAAGATCCACTCGCTAGACGATTGTCGCCTAGAGATACAAGAGGAGAAAAAATCTGATCCAATACATCGAGAGTATGTACACACTCTCCTGTAGTAATATCCCATATTTTAATAGTCTTATCCCAAGATCCACTCACCAGAGTATTATCACCTAGATATACAAGACAATCAACACCCTTTGTATGTTCCTTGAATGCCATGTTAATAAGATATGATTGATATTTTCTTTAGAATTAATAATTAATTAATTTATCAATTTTTTTATGTATTTTATAAAAAAATATTAAAGATTCTCACTAATAAAAGTATCAATTCTTAAATTTATATCTTCAAGAGAATTACTAGATGAAATATGATTATTCCATCCTTGTAAAATTTCTTCATCTGATTTTCTTTTAATTTCATTCCATAATTTTTTACCAATTTTATGTGGTATCCATTTTAATTTCTGAGATGCAACTTTATACCATATCTGTGAATTACTTCCATTCAAAGAGAATCCTTCTGTTCTTAATTTACTATTATGAATTGTGAATGATACAAAATCAATCCATTGTTTATAATTATATGTTTCTGTGCTTTTTGGATCTAATGAACCATGTAAATACAAAACTTCTCCAAATAATCCTAAATATTTACCATCTTGACAATTAGTATTCATAATAACATATTTTGGTTTATTTGTTCTAAGCCAATCTTTATCTCCATTTGTAGCTTCTCCTGCCATATATCTGTCAAAAGAATGCCCATTATAAGATACTTCATCTGGCCAATGAATAAATATATCAGGACAACTAGGTAATTCACCCTTATGTCTTTCTTTAGTTGTTCCTATGGTATATCCTTTTGCTTTTAATTTAGTTCTAAGAGCGTCAATTGTACTACTTTTACCAGAACTTAGTCCACCAGGAACGACAATTACTTTTGTATTTATAGTATCAGAAGATCCAGATGCAGCTGCTCCTCCTCCACCCGAATCATGAGAAGTAATATTTGAAATAATATCTGTAATTTTAAATCCATCTTCTCTAATTTTACTATACCATTCATCAATTGATTCATGATGATATTCAGAAAAATTTTCCTCTACAAATGGTGTACCTAGATGAGACCTGAATCCCTCACGAATACACCTATCTTTAGTTTCTTGTGAATAATATTGTCCAGCAAATTTATAAACTGGTCCTTCAATTGGATCATAAGTAATTGCATCAATTTTAGTTGAACAATCAGAAATTTTAATATCAGGAATTTCCATATATTCGATTTCATCTGAAATACCACTAGCATATTTTAAAATACCTGTTACATCTGAACCAAAATAAGGACATTGTAAATGCTCTCTTGGTGCAGGTAGATCACTTGAAATTAAACTTAGAGCCGAAGGCATAGTTTTTTTAGTCCTTCTATCAAACTGTTCTTTATCAAGCATTTTCTTTACAATATTACAAATTAATCTTTCATATTCAGAGTCTGGATATTTTTTACGAATAAGAATACTTAACTTTACCATAATTGCAATATTAATAATTGACTTTGAATCAATAGTCACTCCTTTATTAGTAAAACTAAAACTAATAATTCGTCGAATTGCCATTCTAGCATAATCATCATTACTCATACCAGGACATGCAATAGATGGAATAATCATACAATCATTCCTGAATAAACATGTTTCATTATTATTAGTTGATAATAATTCATGAGTAATAGTTGTAAATGCTATTTTCATATTATAAAAGTTAAAAATTAAGCATGGTGCTCCTATCATTTTATTATTAATAACTTTATTTCCAGATTCCCAGAATTTAATAATTTCCTTAAAGGTTGTTTGTCTCTCACTCTGATTTCGAAGTGTCTTACCACTAAGAATACCTGCAGTCTTTGGATTAAATATAAATTTATTCAAATACTCTTCTATTTTATTCATAAATTCATTATCAGATGCTGTAAATCCTTTTAGTTCTAACCAATTCCTAACAAGTCGATACATTAAAGCTCTAAGAGAATCTTCATTCATGTAACATCCTAGTGAATCAAGATTTTGGAGAATATCTCTCATCTTATTATTATTAAAATTCACTAGTTCATCAGGATATTTAGATAATACATTAAAAATTTTTCTAGTAATCATTTCTCGGGTTTTAATATTATGAGGAATTTTAATTTCAACCGAACAAATATTAATATGTGCACCTGCTTTATTACCAACTGCCAATTCTTGAGTGATAATTTGTCTAGTATTACACCAATCTCCATTATCTCTTTTATCCAATAACCAATGTGCATTAAAACTATCTAAATGATCAATAGGAGTTACATGAAAAATATCAATTCCTGCTTCATCGTTTCCAATAACATCAGAATCTCTTGGACAAGGTTTCATTACAAATGCATAAATCCTAATTAATACATTGGGAAATTTTCTAAATAATTCATTAAATGATGATTTCATTCTATCAGGATAATCTGTAGAAGTACCATCACAATAAATTTCTATACAATATTGATGATTAGGTGGAATTTCAGGTGGTGATTTTATAATTTCATTAATAGTATTTACAAAACTGGTTCCTCCACCACGATTACCATCTTTACTTTCAATCATATTTGAATATAATTTATTTACAGTATCTAACAAATTTGTAGTTTTTTCACGGTATGGTTTTACTGAGGGATTACCCAATGTAATAATATCAATTAAATCAGATTCAGATTCAGCAAATGATAAAAATGACCCGATATCCGAAGTGCTCGCTTCTTGAGAATTATATTTTTCTTCAATTTTAGATTTAATAGCATTATGAACCGGATAGTCAATGCCATTTAGTGGGATTAATCCTTTTCTAATACCATCTTTTACTTGTATTTGATTTGATTGTGAATAACCTGTTGAATAGCTCACATCGATTACAACAGTTTTAATTTGTTTTTGATGTTGTTTATCTTTAATTTTTGAAATTTCTTTTATTTCAGATTCAATACTTGTTAATTGTAAACGACTCATCTGTGATGTAACATCTTCTGATGAGGCACTTGCTGAAGAGTTCATTATAAACTTTGTTATAACTTGCAACTTAATAGTTTTGATTTAATAAAAAAAATAAGATTTTAAAAACTTCAAGATTCAATTTTTTTAGATAAAATACATAATTTACAAAATTAGTTTTTATTACATACCACCACGAAGACGAAGAACAAGGTGGAGAGTTGACTCTTTCTGAATATTATAATCGGCAATAGTCCGACCATCTTCAAGTTGCTTTCCAGCGAAAATAAGACGTTGTTGATCTGGTGGAATCCCCTCCTTATCCTGAATCTTTTGCTTAATGTTCTCGATAGTATCACTGGCTTCTACATCAAGTGTAATAGTCTTACCTGTGAGTGTTTTGACAAAAATCTGCATATTGAACTTTATAAATCTAAAATATTTAATAATTAAGTTTTTTAATATATTAATCAATATAATTATCAATTTTTGTTATGAATATGTGTGTGTGAATAAATAAATTTACCTATCCCAGCATCTGAGAAGAGAATAGACTCTTGATTTCCTTGATGATCTTCTCGTGCTCAGAAGAGTTGCTCTTCATGATCGAGAAAATGCAAGAGCGTACCTTGTCAGAGAGTTCAACTGTGTCACCCATCATCTTGACAGCTGTAGACTCGTCCCAGATCTTCTTGATGATAATTGCCTTGACGTGTGGGGCATTAGTAATCATCTTGACAGCAATTTCGGGGTGTGACTCCTTCTTCTTCTCGAATGCAAGGAGCATCTTCTGAGGTGCACCCTCTACGAAGGCCTTCAGGATATCACCGTTCTCCAGAATCTTGTCTGTGAACTTGAGAACGTCGTTCTTGAAATCAATTACGAACTTGTCGATGTTTGTAATGAAAGCCTTGATCTTCAGGACATCTGGAAAATACTTTGTCGCTGTATTTGGGATGGCCATGATGTTGTCCCAGTAGTGCTGCTTAGGCTTGTGGACCCAGTAGTATACTGGTGTCTTCAGCTTGAAGTAACGCCCATCAACGTATACAACACCCCCCTCTGCATGGAATGCGTAGCTGTCGATCGGGTTAGAGCGCTTGTTGTGTGGAGGGAAAATACCAAAAAACTTGTTCTCGGTCATCTTACCCATGACAACATCCATGATCGCAGTATGGAACTCATTCCCAACTACCTTCGAATTCATCACCCAAAAACAAGGATCACGAAAACCAGAATCTACGACACGATTCTGGCACTCCTGTGTCGAATGAGGGTGAAACTTCTCCCCGTCGTGGTAACCAAGAAGAAACAGAGCACTCTCCTGAGAAGTGACTGCAAGACCATGAATCTTCTCCTGACGGGCAGGAGTGTTGTTCTTGCAGCAAACCTCGAAGGAAACGTGGATCGTATCATTCAGAGTCTCGTCGCATGCATTGCAAAAGTTCATCAGAGACCATAGGAACGAATCCCGAAGATCATCGTCGAACACCTTCTGAAATGAACGCTTGTCAGAACAAAGATCATCGTACGTCTTGTTATCCTTAAAGTGTGACCACATTGCAGTTACAATCGAAGGAATCATGAGTTCCGGTGTGAGCCAAGTATTGTTGCTAGAAAGCACCACGACGTAGCCGTACTTATTCATCGAGTACTCAGCCAGAGCCACCGAAAATGCCTTATCAGCGTACAGATCGTGTAGCACTGTAAGAATAATCTTTGACATCTCGGTGCTGTATACGTTAGCAACTAGGTACTGACCGTCGACCTTAAATGTATAGGTCACGTCGTCAATCCCCTTGTTGAAACTAATGATCTTGTCGATGTCTGCCTGCGAGAACTTATCCGAGCTGTAAGTGAAGCCATCCTGAGTATCCTCGGCAGCAACGCCGTTGGGAATCTCAAAGGACGTCTGCATCCCGATCTTCAGGGGCTCCCAGTGGTCTGTGCACCACATGGCACAAAAGCCACGAGCACCAAGACCCCACTTGGTCTTCCAGCTCTGACAACCGTCGATGTACTTGATTGTCACGTACATGCCGTTATTCACCAGGTGCTTACCATTCACCTTTGTCGACCCGTAGATCTTGCACATGTGCTTATGCTTCATGAAGAAGGACCCGATCTTGTTAGGATCGACGAGGTGGTTCAGAACCTGAAGGATGTCCAGATTCGACAGGTCATTATCAAGAGGTGTGGGAATTACTGGCGCCTTCTTTGGGGGTGTCTTGATGGAATTCTTCTTACGAGTATTACGCTTGTACATACCCGTAGTCAGAATCACCATAAATGCAATGAAGAGTGAGAAGAAGAATGGAACCATTTGAATAGGATCTGTTTAATAATTAGCCAACAGAATAAAACTAGTATTACTCTGAAAAAACCTTTTAGAATAATAAAATTTTCAATTTTTTTTTATTTTGTATAAAATTTTTATCATAATGTTACACAATACATAAAAACAAATAAATAAATAAACAAATAAGTAATTTACGACTTGGTCTCATCGTCACAGTCATCCGTAATGGTAGCTACAATAGAAGCGACAGCTGGCATTAGCTCATCTGGAAGCTTAATTGTCGGATGTTCCTTCCGGAGGAGAAAACCTGTAAGTGAGTATGCAAGGATATCAAGATCGTTCTCGGCGGTGAATGAAAAGATCTTGTCTGCCCACGCAGGATCCGATCCAGAAGTGAATCCGGTATCAACAACGAGATAATCGGCATTAGAAGAGTAGGACGCAGCCTCAATAATCGAGTACGCATTCACACGCTTTCCAGACATCTTGGCAGAGGCATTGATCTCATCTGTAGACATAATCTCAACTGTCTTACCTGAATCCACGAGAATTGAGGCAACAGATGAAATCACTGACGACTTTCCACATGCAATCGGAGCACAAAATCCAATCACAGTAGTCTTCTTCCCATTAGGACGCTTTGTATTAACTGAATTATCGTGATAGTCATAATGCCCAACCAGACCAGTGAACAAGTTTGTCATTGTGTTAACAATGGCGATATCGTCCTCGAAAAAGCATGCAATGTCAGACGGAATCCGATCAATCTTGCTCTTGGCCTTCAGAGAAGCATCCCCCTTTGTGTTCACCTCCTGGAAGGAAAAATCAAGAGGTGGTGTCTTGATATAGGGGTGGATTGTAGTAAACTGAGACGTAAAGTTTGCATTAGCTGCATGAAGCATCTCAACCCGAGTAGGACCGTCCACGATACGACGATTCGTCACCACCTGAATCTTGTTAAGTGAGTGTGCAGCAGCCATGGCAAGATCCGTGTACTTTGTCACAGCTGGATTCCCAACAACATTCGGGTCTCGAATCCACTTAAACCCTGCATCCTTCTCAGAATCATCTGTTGTAGCAAGTACACCATCAAAATCGAATGCAACTGACGGCTTTGAAGTCTTCTTGTCGAGAAGGCACTCGAGAGCCGGGAAAGCACAGAATGAAATGGGAGTGTGGTGAACATCATCAAAAGAAGCAAGCTTCCCGACAAACTTGTCACAGTACTTTGGTGCTGCAATTGTAATATGCCAAGAAACACTATCAGATCGAGTATCTGTGTCATCGACAATCACCTTAAAACCTGCGTAAAGACCCTTCTTTGCTCCACCTCCAAAAGCCGTAATAGCATCTTCATCAGTTTGGTATGTCTTGCTGTAAAACGAAACAATCTGTACACGGCGCACGGACAATTTGAAAGAGTCCTTATCACCGTAATTTGTTGTGATGTGAGTGGGTTTCGTACGGGTACAGAGTAGCTCCATGATATCAATTTTCCCATAAGAAGCTGCCAACAAAATATCCTTCCGAATGGGAATCCCATTGTAAACATTCTTGTCGAAAGTACGTGTCTTTACTGGAATAGAATCTAACTGGCGAATAACGTCGTTGGCCATGTCGAATGAACTGCGACGCTCCGATGTAATCGAAGCTGCAAGCTCTTGAATAAGCGATGATAACTCGATACAGGTCTGCTTACGAAGATCACCCTTCAACTTCTTGCTACCCATTTTCAGATTTCCGAGTGCCTGCATGGAACGCTTGATCTTTGCAGTGAGAGCGGGATTGTTCTCACCACCAATCGAGACGGGAATACCATCAGATGCCGTGTCAGGGCGCTTCTTAAGCCATCCATCGAACTTCTGGTAAAGTAGTCCGACAAGTGTCATCTTGCCCATGGATACACTAAGGAGAGTGTCGAGAAGTGCCGTATCAGCGGCGAGTGTCAGAAGAAAAGCGAGGATCATGGTAATTGATTCAGTTAGGCTTATAATGTTACTATTTGAAAAAGAATTGTAATATTTTATTATTTTCAATTTTTTTAATACAATTATTTATGATATATTGATATCCAAAATAAATTTATAAATATTAATATATAAAGCATGATACCATTTTTCCCTGTATATAATTATTTCTAAATAAAAATTATATAATATATAGTTTATGGGAAAAAATAATAAAAAAACACGTATGAAGAATAAAAAAGAAAATAAAGTTAGTTTTATGATGCCAGAAGGTAATAATCTTTATAATAAGCAAACAAAAACAAGTGAACATAAAAATATATCATATTCAGTATATGTAGATGAAATGATTGGAATGGAAGATTATAGACGAAAAATAAAAATTTGGTTAAGTGATGATTCTGTAACCTGTTGTCATAATTGTAATACTGAATTTTCATTATTCTATAGAAAGCATCATTGTAGAATATGTGGAAAAATATTTTGTTATTATTGTTCAAATAATTATATTAAAGTAGTAGAAGAAATAATAGGAGATTTACCTCAAAACCCATATTATACAGAAGATTATAAAAATAATAATCAAATTAGAGCATGTGAAAAATGTATGAAATATATTGAAGATTTTAATAAATATCATAAACTAATAAAAATAATTTCTAATTTTGATATAAATACAATTCAAAAATGTAAATATATAAATTCCAGATGGGAAAAAGCAAGTATTTATTGTTTAAATAAATTAAGAGATATTCAATATAAATTATCTGTTGAAGAAATTGATGAAACTGAAAAAAAATTATTACTAAATAATATTTTCTATTTTTCAGGACATAATAGATGGTTGATTCAAATTATAAAAATGATTGATTTTGATAATAAATTTCAAGTTCAAAAATTAGAAGAAATTTTAAAATTACCAAAAAAAAATGAGTGTATTAGAACAATGTGTACAAGATTATGTAAAAACAATTTTACAATAGATGATATATTAGATATATTACACTTGGGTATTAAAAATGTTACAATAAAAAATATAATTAAAAAAACAATTTTAAATGTGAATAAAAATAAATTAATATATTATTTTCCATTCTTTTGCTTTCATCTAGAAAAAAATAGTTATATATTAGATATAATCATAAAGAAATTTTCAAATGATTCTAAATTAATAAGTGAATTATATTGGTGTGTTAAATTATATAATACAGATGATGAATTTAAGAAATCAATTCAATATAAATTTAAAAAATATTGTGATTATGAAAATATCTTAAAAATGGAAGAATTAGTAGATTTTGATATAAATAAAGAATATTCTGAAATTATAACTCCTATAGATCCGGATGAAATTTACAAAACAATTAACAAAGATGATATACAATATATTGAAAGTGCGTCAAAACCAATGATTATTCCTTTTGTAAAACAAAACGATCAAATAAAAAAAATTATGTTTAAAAATGAAGATATTCGGAAAGATCACGTAATAGTTAATTTAATTGAGTTATCATACAATATACTAAAAGAAAACAATATTATCAATACTGATTTTATTACTTATAAAGTATCACCTATATCAATTAATTCTGGTTATATAGAGATAATTGAAAATTCATCAACTATTTTTAATATTACAGAAAATTTAGGATTTACTGTACAAAATTATATTAGTGAATATAATAATGATAAAACAGTAAAAGAAATAAAAGATAAATTTATACAAAGTACAGCTGTTTATTGCGTATTATCTTACTTGCTTGGAATTGGTGATAGACACTTAGATAATATCATGATTTCACAAACAGGATTATTATTCCATATTGACTTTAGTTATATTATGGGTAAAGATCCAAAATATAATAGTAATGATTCAATAAAAATTTCACCTGAAATAATAAATATGATAGGTGGTTATAATAGTGATGATTATACTATTTTTAAAAAATATTGTGTTAATATTTATAATACTCTAAGACTCCATGTTAATTTATTTATGAATATGTTATCAATTGTTTCATATATAGATAATTCATTTAATTTAGAGTATATAAAAAAAGAAATTTTAACAAGATTTGAAATTGGAGTTAGTTCTTTAGAGGCATCACTCCATTTAGATACTAAAATAAACTTAAAAGGATATACTTTTGAAGATAAAGTAATAGATTTCTTATATAAATCGAAAAATTCTAATTTATTTAGAGGAATATCATACATAAAAAATATACCAAATAATATTTATAAATCGTAAAATTATAATATTTATTTTTCTACTTGAATGAAATAAAAAAATCAATACCGAGACTCCAGTTCCTCTAACTGCTTCCGGTGCCTGCTCTCCAATTTCTTCCTATCCTTGGCAACCATCTTCAACTCTTGGTGATGCTTGATGGGAAAACAGATTGCAGTATTTATCTTTCCGGCAATCTGCCTTTCCACCGTAATACCACTATTGGGTGAGAAAATCCCCGAAAACTGTGCAGATATTACGCGATTGTTGATCCGTGCGTTGGCCTTCATCTCGAAAGATGCCATTTCCTCTTTATGCTTGGTCAACAATCTCGTAATCAAAGCCTTCTTGTCTGTCTCGATGGGGGGCTTCCTGTCCTTCTTGGTATGGGTCTGTTTCTTCTTTTTGGGCATGATGTGAAATGTTTAGTACTATAATCATTAATATAAAGTTTAGGGTATTTAAAATTTCAATTTTTTTTTAATTACCAATAAATTTTATCAGGAAAATATTTTTTTATTAATATATTATAATATTCTTTTGCTTTACTTTCATCAATTTTACTATTCGATTTTGTATATAAATCATACTTTTGAAAAAGTTTAACCCATTCTTTCATTTTTTTATCCTTATTATTTTCAAAAAAATTATATTCATTTTCTGTATGCCATAAATATAATGAATGATACCTAATTATATAAAATGCTTCTTCTGGTAAATTAATTTTATTAAACTTTAATAATCTATATAGATATTCATCGTGTCCAAAACTACATTTCAAATTATCAAATCCACATTTTTCTTTATAAACACCGAATTTTGAATCTATGTAATGTATATTTAAATTATTAAATTCCGGAAATACAATACTATCTGGAATTTTACATCCTAAAACAAAAGTGTCTCCAACTATACTCCATTGTTTTTTCATACTTGTCCCATCTTTATCACATCCTTTTTTATAAATAATTTTTCCCAAATCATGTATTAATCCAACAATTTGCAACCACTCAGGATGCCCATCTTTTCTTAATCCTTCGGCTGTCTGATATAAATGTTGATGATTGGATAAAGATATATCAGGATCACTTAGATCTATAAAAGTTTTTAGAAAGTCAAATAATTCCCAAAATGTATTTTGTTTATCAAATTTACAATATTTATTTATTGCATAATTATAAAATTCTATAGAGTGATATTTTCTCTGATCTTTATAACACTCTTTTACATTTTCATTAACATTTTCATAATTTCTATATGTTTGTTCATTCATAATTATATTAAATGTAATAATTATAATATATTTAAATGAATGATATAATTAATAATAAATGGAGTGAATTTTGGTTTCAATATATACTTGATAATAATCATAAAAAATGGGATTGGGATTTATTATCAAATAATGATAATATAACACTACAATTATTAAAAAACAATATGAATAAACCTTGGAATTGGAAAATTATATCAAGAAAAAATTATATAACATGGGAATTTGTAATAAGTAATTTAGATAAAAATTGGTGTTTCTCAAGTCTTTCTTGTAATAAAAATATATCAATTGATAATATATTTAATAATAATTATTTAAAGTGGGTTCCATTTAATGTTAGTTTAAATTCAAATTTAACTTGGAGTGTAATAAAAAATAATTTAAATTACAATTGGGAATGGAATATTATATCTAAAAAAATGGTATTTAATCAAGATATAATAGATACTATACATTTAATAAATTTTAATATTTTATCACAAAATACTAATTTAGATTTTAATTTGGTTAAAAATAATATTCAAAAAAATTGGGATTGGTATGAATTAACAATAAATCCTATTATGACAGAAGAAATTATAATTAATAATTTAAATCTACCATGGAAATGGGAAATATTAGGAGAAAATTCTAATATTACATGGAATTTTATTGAAAAATTTATTGACAAAAAATGGGATTGGAATATTTTATCAGAAAATATTTTTATTAATGAAAAAATTATAAATAAATATAAAGAAAATTGGAATTGGATACTCTTATCATCAAATAAAAATTTAACCTGGAATATTGTTAGAAATAATTTAGATAAAGATTGGTCATGGTTATTATTATCTAAGAATATAAATATCCCAATAGAAACTAAATTTGATAACTTGCAATATCCTTGGGATTTTAATATTTTATCAGAATTACCTAATTTAAAATGGGAATATGTTAGAAATAATTATAATAAACAATGGAACTGGAGACAACTATCTATATTTTTTAATTGGGATATAATTGAAAAAAATAAAAATTTTCCTTGGAAATATAAATACATTTCCGAAAATAAAAATATTAATTGGGATATAATTGATCAAAATAAAAATAAAGAATGGGATTATAAATTATTATCAAGTAATAATATGTTTTCCTATAAAAACAAATGGGTTTTAAATAAAAAAATACAATATATAAAATCATTACAAATACAACGTTATTGGAGAAATTGTATTTCTAATCCTACTTATAAATTAGCAAGAATTAAAATTTTAAAAAGTGCTGGAATTATAAAGAATAATATTTTTGTTTAATAACCTTATATTCAGAAGCTATATTATCATAAATTTTTTTTTCTTCTTTACAAGATGAATTTAAAAGTAACCCAGTTTCTTCATCTAATATTGAATTTTTATATTTAGTTAAATATATATTCACCACTTTATTTAATTTTGAATTTATTTCTTTTCTTATTTCATAATTAAGAATATTATCATCAGCACCATTAGCCTTTATATCAAAATTTCCTAATTTAAGTTTATTTTGTTGGTTATATATTTTTAAGAATGAACTTCTCAAGTTTGTCCATAAATTTTTAGACCAAATTATATCTAATATATCATATTTTAAATCAAATTCTTTAAAATATATTTTTGAATTCCAGTTTTGAATAATCCGTATCTTATTATCAAATAATTTAAAAATTTTTTTCTTTAAATCATCATATTTTACAAATCTATTAACAACTCTATTATATTCTTTTATAGTTTTTTTCTGATGATATTGTACACATGACCTTTTTCCCATACTTTCAGCTAATTTTGTTATACTAAATGATCTCTTTTTAGCTTTTTTATTTGAAGATTCAAATGATTCATTATTATCAGAATCAACAACATTTGTATTTAAATTAGACGAAGAATCAGAGGATTGTCTTTTACGCTTATTTAAAGTTTCTAATAAAGGATCATCAATATTATTTTTTTGGATTGATTCAATAGACATGTTTAAATATATATAACCAAATATATATATATTTAATAAAATTATAAATTATGCTTTTTCATAGATAATAAATTAATATAAAATCAATTTTTAAAAAAATAAAAATTTAACATTTTACAACCATAATATTTATAGTCATTTTATTAATTGTTATAATTTTTAAATCACCTTTTTGATGATCACCAATATTAATTATATTTTCATTTTGATCTGGAAAATTATGTTTAATTTTATTTAAAAATTCCATAGTACTATTTTCATTTGAGTTTAAATATATATTAATAGTATCCCAAATATGTAAATTTAATTCTTTTCTAAATTGTTGAATTTCATGATTTATTAAAGATATTTTATATTTTTCCAAATCAACTTTATCATTTATATCAATTAAACTATTTGTTAATTCTTCATAAATACCATCAACAGATTTATCTAGTTCCTTCTCAATAATTAATTCTTTACCAATTTCTAAGAAAGAATCTCTAAAATTAAATCCTTTATTTTCAATTATTTGTGAAACATTTTTATTAATATTTCCAATTATTTCTTTAGAATATTTTCCCCATATTTTTCCATATTCTTTAAAATTGAGTTTTATTTTATAATTAAATTTAATATCTTTTTTTATTATATTAATTTCTGATATATTACAAGAATTTTTCATATATGTTTCTAAAATTTTTAAATCATTACATTTTACATCTGAATCAACATACACTTTTACTTTTAAAAATGGTTTTTTTAAACATATATTTTTTCTACCTCTATACTGTCTAACACAGTTACAAATATTTTGTAAAAGTAAAAATTGCCTTTCTAAATTATAGTCAATTTCATATTTAGGTAATAAATCCCATTTATATAAATGTACACTTTCTGGATCACTTTCATCTTTTAATTTATTATACAAATGCTCACTTAAAAATGGATAAAATGGAGAAATAATTATACATAAATATTTTAAAACATTCTTTAAAGTAGATAATGATACTGAAAAATCATGTTTATTAAATTTATTCTTCATTCTTTTTCTATTAAAAGCAATATACCAATTATTAAGATTATTAATAAAATTGCAAATCAAGTTTCCAATATTATTTAATTTATAATTATTAATATCTTGATAAATTTTATTTTTTAATATATTCACTTCTGATAATATCCATTTATCCATTAAATTTGTACTTTTATTAGAATCTTCTAATTTATCATCATTAAAATATTTTTTATAAAAAGTGTAATGTTCTTGAAAAAAGTTTATTGAATTTAATAATTGGATACTTGAAGTTTTTAATATATTATGTATCTGACTTTCTAAAAATCTAACAGGTTCACTCATAACAGCACCAGATGATAATAAATACATTCGTAAAGCATCTGAACCATATTTATTAACAATATCCATAATATTTGGATAATTCTTTAATCTCTTACTCATTTTTTTTCCATCTTCTGCTAATACAAGTCCATTTACAATTACATTTTTAAAAGGAGATTTGTTTTGAATAGCTGTTGATAAAACTAGTAGAGTATAAAACCAACCTCTAGTTTGATCAAGACCTTCTGAAATAAAATCAGCAATTTGAATACCATCTTTTTGTGTAAATGGCATACTTCCACTTTCAAACCAACAATCAAAAACTTCTTCGATTCTTTTTAATTTTTTTCCAGATTTTGAAGTTAGAATTATATCATCTATTGAATCACGATGTAAATCTGTTAATGTTTTACCACATTCTTTTTCTAATTCACTTTTAGACCCAAATACTTTAATTTCTGATAAATCTTCTGATATCCAAATAGGTAAAGGAGTTCCCCAATATCTATTTCTAGATATATTCCAATCTTTTGCATTCTCTAGCCATTTTCCAAATCTATTTTCTCCAACATGCTTTGGAACCCAATTAATATTTTTATTATTTTGAATTATTTTATCTTTAATTTCTGTAACCTTGACAAACCAAGATGGACAAGCTAGATAAATTAATTTTGTATCGGATCTCCAACAAAATGGATAGCTATGTTTAATTTGTTTTCTCATAAATAATTGATTATTGTTTTCAATTAATTTAATTATTTTTTTATTACAATCAAATATATTTTCTCCTTTATAATCAGAAATAACATTAGTATATTTACCATTTTCATCTATAGGAATAAATATTGTATCACTAGTTATAATATTATTTTTTTTACAAACATTGTAATCATCTTCTCCAAATGCTGGAGCAAGATGAACAATACCTGTACCTGAAGAATTTAAAACAAAAGTATCTGATACTATTTTAAAATTAGAAATATTTTTATTATAATTAAAAATTGGATTATATTCAATATTTTGTAATTCAGATCCTTTAATTATTTTCTTAATTTCTATATCTTTTCCTACAAATAATGATTCTGTTTGTTCTTCAACACAAATATATACTTTATCATCACAAGATATAAAATTGTAATTAAAATCAGGATTTACACATAATGATGTATTTGCAACAAGAGTCCATGGAGTTGTAGTCCAAACTAGGATATTTACTTTATCTGAAAATAAACATAATTTAGGATCTGTTGAAATAAAACTAACGATAATTGATTGTTCATTAATATCTTTATAATTACTATTTGCTTCAAAATTTGAAAGTGGTGTATTACAAGCAATTGAATAAGGCATAACTCTAAAATCTCTTGTAATTAAATTTTTATCATATAATTGTTTAAAAACCCACCATACCTTTTCCATATAATCAATATCCATTGTTTTATAACTGTTATCAAAATCAAGCCATCTTCCAATTCTTCCAATAGTTTTTTTCCAATTATCTTCACATTTCATAACTACATTTTTACATTCTTTATTATAATTATCAATTCCAAATTCTAGAACTTGTTCTTTAGTTTTAATTCCTAATTTTTTTTCAATCTCATATTCAATTGGTAATCCGTGACAATCCCACCCTGCAACTCTAGGAATAGATTTATTATTGGCAACTGTTTGAAATCTACATATTGTATCTTTAATATTTGCAACAAGAATATGACCATAATGTGGATCACCTGTAGCAAATGGAGGGCCATCGAAAAATTTAAATTTTTCTTTATTTAAATTAATTGATTTTTCAAAAATATTATTCTTATTCCAAAATTCTAATACTTGCTCTTCAATATCAGTTATATTATTATTAATATTTTTTATTTTTTCATTGTGTTTATTTTTATCAAGTTCCATAATAATTTCTTTATAAATAATTCTTTTTTAAATAAATTTTATTTTATTAATTAAAATAATTTTCAATATTTTAATTAATATTAAAATAATCTTATATATTATTTA
>Ga0163111_10000678_pt1 | contig 20450 bp, 11 predicted proteins | sample CRUFie1St18metaG_FD_109645 | JGI IMG/M metagenome (GOLD analysis project Ga0163111, IMG submission 109645) | Marine microbial communities from the Costa Rica Dome - CRUD Field 142mm St18 metaG | ecosystem: Environmental > Aquatic > Marine > Oceanic > Photic zone | place: Costa Rica: the Eastern... | reverse complement strand
GTTGCCCATTTTACCATGCAAAGTGTATAGGTTGAGGTCTCGGGTTGCCCATTTTACCATGCAAAGTGTATAGGTTGAGGTCTCGGGTTGCCCATTTTACCATGCAAAGTGTATAGGTTGAGGTCTCAGGTTGCTCATTTTACCATGCAAAGTGGGCACACCGAGGTCTCACTGTGTCTATTTTACTTGCAGATAGGCAATTTGGAGGGATCTTTATCTCCTTATGGCATAAAATCACATGATTATTGGAGGATAGCATATATAATTTGGCTACCCCAATGAAGCAAATAGGCTGACTCTTGGAATAGAGTCAGCCTATTTGATGTGTATATGATGATGCCTGTGTTTAGGTCTTGCGCTTCTTCTTGCGAGCAGCTGGGAACAAAATGTTGTTCAAGATAAGGCGATACCCAGGTGAGCTTGGGTGTAAAGCTAAATCTGTTGGATCTTCTCCTACAAAGTGACGGTAATCCTCTGGATCATGTCCTCCATAGAAAGTCCACATGCCTTTGCCTAGGTTTCCATGAACATATCGAGCCTCTCCATATGCTTTCAATTCGCCCATGATAAGCACATTGGATTTAAGGATGTCCTTACGGAAGGCTGTAGTCTGCCCCATAAATCCTTTGACGGTTCGGGTGTGGTTCTGGCAAAGCATGGTCGGAACAGGATCCCACTTAGCCGAGAATTCGAATAAAGTGAAGTAGTCCATATTCTCAGGAACCATTCGCCCATAGTTAGAATCGATATTGGAGAATTCATATTGGGCAGGATTCGTAATCAGGGAGAAGTTCTTGAAGGCTAGGGTACGGCTATAATCCAAGTGATCTTGCGCACCAGGTGCCATAGGGTCACCATCAAACATATGATCACAAATATCTGTCCCTTCTGCCGATAGGGCAATATCATAGGTATCAGTAGCCGAACACATCGCAAATAAGAATCCTCCATTCTTGAGGTAGTCTTTAATGCGTTGGGCTACGGCCAATTTCATTTGACTCACTTTCGAGTATCCGAATATCTTAGCAGTGGCTTCTTGGTTCTTTACCTCTTCCTGATACCAAGCAGCATTCCGATAGGATGCCCAGAACTTTCCGTATTGTCCAGTAAAGTCTTCATGGTGTAGGTGCAACCAGTCATAATTAGACAATGAGTCACTGAGGACATCTGCATCATAAACTACATCATAGGGTATTTCCGAATAGGTCAATGCAAGGGTTACTGCATCATCCCAAGGCTGCTTGTTCTTAGGAGAATATACCGCAATTTTAGGAGGCTTCTCCAACTTTACTGCGTCCATATTCACATCATCAGAAGAGACATAGGCCAAAATTTCACTTGACTTTCCATCAGGAATCAATTCATAGCTAATCCCTCTTATGTCCAACTCCTCAACGAAGTTTGGGTATGCTTTACACATAAAAGCCCCTCCTCTATAGTTGAGTAACCATTCCACATCTACCCCAAATTCTAATACCCAGTAGGCAATTCCATAGGCTTTTAGGTGGTCTTTTTGGGTGTAATCCATCGGGATTAAGATGTAATCAGCTCGCGCAGCCTGCAGGGTAAAGCAGCACAGAAGGAGCACCAAAAGTTTTTTCATAATTCAGCCGTATTTATTTTGATACGTTCATTAAAACGTAATGTCAGACAATATAGGTTCTAGTATTTATACAAATTGCTTTCCGCCTGACATCTTACATTCTGTAAGGATACTTTAAAAGTAACGATAAAAATCATATTTAAGATGAATAAATGCTGAATAAGTGACATAGGAATGAATTTTGGTAGTGACCTTTGTAAAGTTTATTACATTGAAGTAATAGAGATGTGAGGGTAATGTTTACTCTCAGAGATATTTTGTAAGATATTCTTACATGAGAGCCTTTTTTCCCCCGCGTAGAAAGGTAAGATTTTTGGTTTTTACGAGTATTTTATTTTCTTTAAACTAAATTCTAATGGATGATCAAATCATTGTAAGAAACGCCGATCACTACCTAACTGCTTTATGTTTAATTCTTTAGCTAAAAACGAACCAAACCGATTCAGCATGAAATTGACTCTACAAAACACAAACATAACTTTGCTCTTTCTGGCTTTTTTCATATTAGCAGCAGCAGATGCTGATGCTGGCTGCGTTTCTGGAGACTGTTATAACGGTTTTGGAACATGGCAATATCACAACGGAGAAGTGTATGAAGGGCACTGGAAAAGAGAAAAAAGACACGGAACTGGCATTCATAGAATGATAAATGGTGATTTTTATGAAGGAGGATGGCATAAAGATAAGATGAATGGAAAAGGAACTTACTACTACCGTGATGGAAGTAAGTATGAAGGGGATTTTGTCTCTGGAAGGTTTGAAGGTTACGGAGAATATACTTTTTCTAACGGAGGTATGTATAAAGGATACTGGAAAGAAGACAAGCTAAATGGAGAAGGTACTTATGTTACAGCCAGCGGAGGAGAAATCAAAGGAACTTGGGCGAATGGCAAGCTGGAAGGAAAGTCTCTATATGTATATTCTGATGGATCTATCTATGAAGGAGAGTTCTCTGGCAATCGCCGGCAAGGAACAGGAAAACTAATCTCACCGAATGGAGATATCTATGAGGGAGAATGGAAAAATAACCGAAAGCATGGACAAGGAGTAATGGAGTTTGCTTCAGGTACTGTTTATAAAGGCGAATGGGTCTATGGTAAAATCCAAGGCACAGGGCACCTTGAAACGGCAAACGGACTTGTCTATGAAGGTGAATTCCGTAACCAAAGATACCATGGAAAAGGAATACTCACATTTGCTAATGGAGATGTATATGAGGGCGAATGGTGGAATGGCAAACGCCATGGAGGAGGAAAGTATACCTATTCGGCAGGAGGATTCTACGATGGTGCTTGGAGATCTGATAAAAAAAGCGGACAAGGATTCTTGATGAAAATAGATGGTACGGTTTATCAAGGGGGATTTGTCAATAACAAATACCATGGAGAAGGCCGAATGACATACGCCAATGGAGATGAATATGATGGCTCTTGGTCAAATGGACAAAAGCATGGCCTCGGTAGATTCGCTGAGAAGGGTGGTGGAAGCTATGAAGGAGAATGGCATATGGGATCACGTCATGGGGATGGGATTGCAGCCTATGCAGATGGTTCTATCTATGAAGGGCAATTCTCCTATGGTAAGATGCATGGACAAGGAGTCTTAACTCGATCTGATGGCGCAATTCAACAAGGTTTATTCGAACAAAATTACTATCGTGGAGATGAGGAGGAAGATGATGGCGTTCGTGTAACAGACCAGTTGAAAGAGCGTACCGAACAGATTGAAGAGTAATTCTTTCGTATACGATAACGCAAAACTATACTCAGGCATTCTCTTCTAGGGGATGCCTGAATCTTTTTATGGAAATATCAGGAGAAAAGCGAATATTTGTGGCTCAAACGATCTTCCATGCAATTACTCCTCATCTTTGTTAAACATCCCCAAGCAGGAAAGGTAAAGACGCGTCTGGCTCGATCCATTGGACATGAAAAGGCAGTAGCTGTCTATCAAGAACTCTTGACGTTTACACGCACCATTACCAAACCCCTCACAGCAACAAAGGCTGTATTCTATGGAAATTTTGTACCCCCTACGGATTTATGGGCCGAAGCAGGATTCCCTCGGAAGATGCAAGTAGGGGAAAGCCTCGGTGATCGAATGTGCCAAGCTTTTCAATGGGGATTCGCAGAGGGATACCAGAAGATTTTGATTATAGGAAGCGATTGTCCGCATATTTCTACTGCTTTATTAGAGGATGCGTTTGCTCAATTGGATACACATGACTTTGTTATTGGACCCGCAAAAGATGGAGGATACTACCTCCTAGGGATGAAGACCTTGCTCCCTACCGTATTCGAACAGAAAGAATGGAGTACAAACTCAGTGTTTGAGGCAACTTGTCGAGATATTCAAGATGCAGGCATGTCTGTATTCCATTTGCCTACTTTGTCAGATATAGATGTAATAGATGATTTACAAGGGACGTTTCTTGAAAAATATGCTCTCTAGCGTATACCTCGCCTATTGCTAGGAAGGGCTACACAATTATTTATGCGGAAACTAATATTTATATGCCTGCTCTCTGGGCTGGCATCGTGCACACCTTATCAATATTTTGGAACAAACAATGCTAACTTCCCTAAGAAAAGGGGCAAGGAGATTATTCTTATACCAGACAATCAATTGAGTGCAGGGGCTGCAGTCTGGTTGAAGAAATCCTACCAACCGCCTTTCTCCATCGAATTTGAATATTCTATATGGGATGATGATGGAGGCACTGACGCACAATGGAATTCAGCAGATGGAATCTCGGTAATGTTCTGTAAGGATGCAGGTGCATACGGTAAGCCCCCTACAGGACAAGAAAGAGGATTCCTGAACGATGGTACGGGCTATGGAATCCACATTATGAGTTATGGCTATGATAGAGGGATTGTCTTGACTTCTGCTTCAGGAAGTAGACTCGACGAATATCCCGAAAACAATACCTATACGCATGGTGATTGGTGCCCCATGAGGATTGAAGTCCGAGAAACCAGTGTAAAGGTATACTATAGGGATAACCTCGCAATCTTCTGGCAAGGCAAACTAGATGGACGTTATGGAGGAGTTGGCTTTGGCTCAGGTACAGGAGGAGCCGATGGTGAACATAAGATTCGGTCTGTACGTGTAAAATCCCTGCTTGAGTAGAGCCCGAATACTACCCTAATTTCCACTCTCAACGACAAGTCCATCATAGGCCAATTCTATATTGGGAGGTAAGCTTGCCATTACATCGGCATGCTTCCCCATATCATGGCTCATATGAACAAAGTATGCCTGCTTAGGTTTGAGCTTCTCTACAATTTCAATCGCTTCTGTTAAGGAGAAGTGAGAAATATGAGGCTTATGACGCAAGGCATTCAGTACCAATACATCTAACCCCTTCAGCCTTTCCATAGAGGAAGGGGGAATATAACTCGCATCTGTCACATAGGCAAAGTTCTCCACCCTAAATCCCCATACGGTTAGTTTATGGTGCAATACCCGTATAGGAGTAAAGTGAGTATCTCCTATGGAAAAGGGAGTCTCGTCTATTTCATGGAGAATAAGTTTGGGGATACCTGGGTAGGGATTGGGCTCAAAGATATAATAGAATTCCATATGGAGATGATCAATGGTGTGAGCATCTGTATAGATGGGCATATCTTTTTGATGCCGAAAATTGAAAGGGCGCACATCATCTAAGCCTGCAAGATGATCTTTATGCTTATGGGTCAGCAGAATCGCGTCAATGTCTTTCACCTCATGTCTAAGCATCTGCTGCCGAAAGTCGGGACCTGTATCGAATACGAAGCATCGGCCTTTATGTTCGAGCATACCCGAAGTACGGAGGCGTTTGTCTTTAGAGTCTGTCGATTGGCAGGTCTCACACGGGCAGCCAATCACAGGAATACCTTGCGAGGTTCCTGTTCCGAGAAATGTAAATCGTACCACTAAGCTTTTCCTTCTTTAATTTCTTTCAATAACCGCAACTGACTAGCGGTAAGGAGTGTTTCTTCTACTTCTATTTCTTTAATGATTTGTGCCAAGATGCCAATCTTCCCTTCGAGAGGATAGAACTTGTTGATGACTACCACTTTCTTGTTTTGTACGATACAATAGCCTCCCTCAAATGACCCCCGTTCGTATCGAACCATATATGATTGGGCTTTCAGGATGTCATGTAGCTTCTCTTGGGTGCGTTTGGTATACCTCATTCTCTCCTTCTATAAGTAAGTCGTCAATAAAGAATCTTAAATATACAATTTTATTATTTGGATTTGTAAGATGGAGGCATACAAAAGGAATATGATTCATACTAATTCGTAAATAATTCAGTTAGTATGTTGAATATTTCCACCACCAAAAACCTTAAGATATGAGAAAAAGAAGCCTGTTATTAAGCTTACTGTTTTCCCTTATTCTATTAACTGTTGTATCTGCGTGTAAGCATAAACCTGTTGTAAATCTTGAAACCACCCTAAATCCTGATAGTGTTTGTGATCCGAATGTAGCGTATTTTCAGACCGAAGTTTTTCCTCTCATCCAATCGAATTGTGCCTTTAGTGGTTGTCATGATAGCCAAACTGCTGAAGACGATGTTGATTTATCTTCCTATACTTCAATCATTGAAACAGGAGACATTGATCCTTTCAATGCTGGAAACTCAGAATTGTATACTGTTCTTATTGATCCTGATCCTGATAAGGTGATGCCTCCTCCTCCTTATAGCACCCTTACTACTGAGCAAATTGAGTTGGTGGCAGCTTGGATTAATCAAGGAGCATTGTACAATGGATGTGCCGAATGTGACTCTATTGATGTAAGCTTTAGCTTGACTATCATCCCATTGATGCAAAATCAATGTCAAGGTTGCCATAGTGGCCCCAATCCTCAAGGCAACTTAGTATTGGAAAATTATGAGCAAGTCAAGGCCATTGTGGATAATGGCCAATTACATGGAACCGTAAACCATGAGCCTGGGTTTTCCCCTATGCCACCAGGAGGCACAAAAATATCTGCCTGCAACCTTGCTCAGATTGCCAAATGGATTGCAGATGGTGCTCCTAATAATTAATCTCTCCTTCTCATGAAATTACACACATCACTACTTCCCTTTCTGGCATTACTCCTTTTTCTATTTACTGGTATCGCTTGCTATTATGATGTTGAAGAGGAACTATACCCCGAAACCAATGCTTGTGACACGACTGCGGTATCTTATACAGCAGATATCCTCCCACTTATTCAGAGTGCTTGTTATAGTTGCCACAATATTCCGACCTCTTTTGGAAGTGTAACCTTAGAGCCTTATACGGCTTTGAAGGAGTATGTAGACAATGGACAACTAAGTTGCACAATTAACCACGCAAATGGTTGCTCTCCTATGCCAACCAATGCCCCTAAAATGCCTGATTGTGAAATCTCACTCATAGAAAAATGGATTGCAGATGGTGCTCCCGAAAATTAAAAGCCTGATTATATTGCTCTGCTTGGCTTCTATTGCGTATGGCCAAAGCCAAGATGTGGGCAAAACGTTTTATGATACACGTATTGTCAATGGCCATTCGGTCGAGACCAATAATGAAGGGGTATTAAAAATGGTCATCTCTCATAGATTTGGCCGCGTTAATGGAGGTTTTTACGAACTGTTTGGGCTAGACGCTTCAACGATTCGACTTGGATTTGACTATGGAGTCAAGAATTGGTTAACAGTAGGAATCGGACGAAGTTCCTTTGAAAAAACACTTGATGGGTTCGTAAAGGCCAAAATCCTTAAACAACGTAAAGGAGAGAAGCCTTTCCCTGTAACAATTACTGCCCTTGCGGGCATGTCGGCCAATGGACTTCGTTTTCGAGACCCATCAAGGGAGAATTACTTCACCAGCCGATTGTTCTATAATTATGGACTCTTGATTGCAAGGCGGTTTGGCGATCGCTTTAGCCTCCAGCTCATGCCATCAATGGTACATCGTAACCTCGTCGCAACTGCAGCCGAACGACATGATGTCTTTGCGTTAGGGACAGCCTTTAGGTTCCTAGTCACGAAACGCTTTACATTGACCGCTGAATATTACTTTACCTTTCCTAATCAATTGGCGTCCCAGTATAAGAATAGCCTATCTATTGGGATGGATATTGAAACCAAAGGACATGTTTTCCAATTTCATGTAAGCAATTCTCGTGGTATGATGGAGAAGTTTTTCATTAGTGAAACCACAGGTGATTGGCTCAACGGAGATATTCATATTGGATTTAATATTTCAAGGGATTTCAAAATTGCTGGACGAAAACACAAGTAACCATGAAATCTTTTTTTTCTTTATTGATTGTAATGGTATTCTCAGTATTCATGTTTAATCGTTCTCATGAACCCCAAACAACTATTAAGGATGCTACTAAGGTAGCCGAATTACTCTACGAATGGGGAGAACCTAAACCTGAACACTACCTAGATACCTATACCGAAGAGATGGTACAACGAGGATATGATCTTATCCATATAGGTAAGACCAAGAATCCTCCAGAAGGGGAGAACTCTCGTTATATCAGTCGGTTCTATAAGTGTACGAGTTGTCATAATACGCAACGGGAAGACCCTGATCTCAGCCGTATAGACCCTGATGCCCGATTGAAATATGCGCTCGATAAGGGTATACCTTATGTACAAGGTTCTACCTTTTGGGCAATTGCCAATCGTGAAAGTTGGTATAATGATGATTATTTCTTGAAATATGGAGATTCTGTAAGGGCTGCTAAACATAGTTTGATTCGGAGTACACAATTATGTGCAGTAGTATGCTCTCAGGGGCGAAGGCTTAAAGATTGGGAAATGGAAAGCATACTCGCTTACTACTGGAGTATGCAATTGACCTTTAAAGACCTTGGACTCTCTAAAAAGAAACGAGCTGAATTGGAAGCCTTACCTAAAGAGGAGGCGATCAAGAAGTTGAAGAGCTACTATATGCAAAAAAGCCCTGCTACATTTGGAGATAATCCTGAGAGTAAGATGGATGGATATGGATTAAAGGGGCGTCCTAAGATGGGAAAAGCCATATACGAGCTCAGTTGTCAGCATTGTCATAGAGAAAATGGGGAGAGTGATGTTGTACTGGATGACTATAAATCAACTTTCAGATGGTTAAAGCGAAATGTCCCAGCAAATAGTAAACTGTCAATTTATGAAATCATTCGTAAGGGCACTTACTCAGAGAAAGGGCACCGAGAATACATGCCTCATTATACATTAGAGAAGTTGAGCAATCAACAACTAGAAGATCTGAGAAGTTATATTGAAAAGATGGCTAAATAAAAGAGAACTGTATATTGAAAAGGATGAAGGAATCGTTTGGCAAATGAGCTGAGGGGTTCCTTCCCTTTTTTATCTATGTCATCAGATACATGCGCCCTTCCACGATTCTTCTCCTTAAAACCTTTGAACTTACAATAAAGAAGTATATTCAAGGGTTAAAAATGTAGTTTGGGACGTAAACTCCCTCCGCTCAGTACGCCTATATTGGAATTCATTGGTAAAAACAATATTATTATCACCTGATAGGGATTGAAAGAACAAGAGTCTTTGTAATTTTACGACCGAATGAAAGATAAGACCATAGTTTTTATTATTAAGCAATACCAAACCAAACATATATGAGGACTGTATCCTTCCTTCTCGCCTTACTTCTCTATGCTTGTTCTACCTTCGCTCAAACCAATCAAGATGCCTCGCCAGCACAAACTTACCAGATTACCGAAACGGGGAAGGTAGTGGATACGCAGGCGTATGAAGATGCCTTAGCAAGAGCTGAAATGTATCTGACTCCTTATCGAAAGAAATCAGTACGTACAAATATGTATTTTGAATCTGGGCTGGTTGTTGAATTGTGGAGCGTAGATGAAATGAACGCTATGGGAAAGTCAGTGACATATACATTAGACAAGATGGCAGAAGATAGTGCTGCCGAAACCCTCTTTGAGCTACATGAATCGGGTACTATCCTCGCTAAAAGGAAGATACTCGATATCGCTGAATGGAAAAATCAGTTCAGACCCAAGAAATAAACCTTTGGGTATTAGGCTGTATGGTTTATATGTACACACATTAGAAGATTCACGTCAAGGCGTTTCGGCTAATCTATAAGGAAGCCGAAACGAACCCCTCTTTCAGATTTACCTCGATTACTCATTAGTTATTCCTGCACCTCGACCCAGTTAAAGGGGATTGTGCACTCTCTTTTATTTGAAGCTAAAGAAATGAAGATACTCAAGTATTTACCTTTCATTTGTTTATTCTATTGCATTCAAAGCCCTCTTCTCATGGCAGATGCCATTGATTCTGATTGGACGGTAGATTTACGAATCCCCGCCAATTTGGATGAGGCCAACCCGCCTGAAAAGACTAGGGTGATGGCTCCGCCTGCAAATGATGATTGTTCCAATGCTCAAGACCTTGGAACCCTCCCTACTCCTTCTGCTTGCCCAGGAGGAACAGGACTGCCACAATCATTTGCCCTAACAAATTTGGAGGCTACTTCTCCTCCCATTTATTCGCTTATCCAAAACTGCCAAAGCAGTGGCAATAATATGGCGGCTCCTGCTGGAGATGTATGGGTGACCTTCATCGCTACAGGGAGCCACTTGAATGTGAACATCACAGGCGGAATAGCAACCCCCAACGTGGGATTATGGTCTGGAAATGACTGTAACTCATTGGTGCCAAGGGCTTGTGATATTGGTTCGGGGAATACCCTGACCACTACCCTTTTTCCATTAAGTCCAGGTGCACGCTATTACCTACAGATTAGTGGGGGCGATTTGAACGATCAAGGGAACTTCTCTCTTCAACTGAGCAATGATCTTGATTGCTCGACCTGTGCGAGAGATGCAGAATTGACAGTTAGCCCACCTCCTGTAAATGGTACCTATCAACCAGGAGATTCGGTGAACTTCTGTTTCTCCTTGAATGAGTGGGATCAATCCCTCAATAACTGGATTCATGGGGTTGAGATTGTAGGTTCTTCTGGTTGGGATACTTCTACCTTCCAAGTTGTGTCTATTTCTCCTTCATGTGATGTAAGTGGGGTTTGGGGATACTACCAAAGTGTTACAGGATCTGCCACAAGTACAACCTTTGGCCCAGGTTTCTTCTTTGATTCAAGTAATGGTACATCAGGCTTCATTGATGGAGACCCAGGAAATAACTTTGGAGATAGTGGGGGGGGATTCTTTTGTAACCTTCAGTTCTGTTGGAGTATGAGGGTGAGATCAGATACTACTTGTGTCGATGGGATGCCCCTAACAATGGAGGTTAATACCTTGGGAGATGGAGAATCTGGCTCTTTTGTGTTGCCTGCTTGTAGTGGAGACCCGAATTTCTCGGTTGCTGCAACTTTAGCTTGTTGTGATGATCCGCTCACAAATTCCATCGCTTCTGCTTGTGGAGGCACCAATGGAATGGGCTCAGCTGAAGGACAAGGTACAGGGCCTTATAATTATACATGGACAGATAATACAGGAGCAACCATTCGAACTGTAACAGGGGTTGCAGGTGCAGATACGCTTTCTGGGGTAGCTGCAGGCCAATATCCTGTGACGGTTACGGATAATAATGGATGTACGCGTCTTGCTATCGTAACCATCCTAGATGATACCAACCTAACAGCTACCATTGACAGCCAAACAGATGTGGCATGTAATGGAGCATGTACTGGAGAGGTCGTATTGTCGGGTATCGGAGCAGGACCATTCGAATATTCGCAGGATGGGATAAACTTCGGTACCAATGCTACACAAAGTGGCTTGTGTGCAGGCTCATATACCTTTACAGTTCGTACAGGTACATGCTCTGGCACGGTTTCTACGAGTATTTCTCAACCCGCTACAGGCGTATCGGGCTCTATTCTTTCCCAAACAGATGTTGATTGCAATGGCAGCTGTACGGGAGCGGTTACGGTTTCTCCTGCTGGAGGGACTGCCCCTTTTGATTTCTCTATTGACGGGGTGAACTTTGGTTCTGATAGTACTTTTTCCGCCTTATGTGCAGGGAATTATACAGTAACCGTACGAGATGCCAACTTGTGTACAGGTACGGTTGCGGTAACCATCAGCCAACCATCAGCCCTTTCTGCGTCTATCAGTTCGCAAACAGATGTTGATTGTGACAGTCGATGTACGGGGGCAGTTACGATATCAGCTTCTGGAGGAAGTGGAAGTTTGTCTTATTCTATCGATGGGGTGAACTTTACTGCTAACAATTCGTTTAGCTCACTTTGTGCAGGAACATATACGGTTACAGTGCAAGATTCTCTAAGCTGTACAACGACAGTACCTGTTACCATTACAGAGCCATCTCCTATACAAGGGGCGCTTACAAACACAACGAATATTGATTGTAATGGCAATGCTACAGGTTCTATTACAGTTGCAGGATCTGGTGGAACACCTATCTATGATTACTCGTTGGATAGTATCTCTTTCAATTTCATCGGTTCTTTCTCTGGTTTGACTGCAGGAAACTATGATGTGATTGTACGAGATGTAAATGGTTGTACAACTACGGTTCCTGCTACTTTGACACAGCCGAATCCATTGGCAGGTGTTATCAGTGCTCAAACAAATGTGGGATGTGTAGGAGCTAGTACAGGTAGTGTGACGATCAGAGCATCTGAAGGAACAAGCCCATACGATTTCTCTATTGATGGAATAGCCTTCTCTTCTGATTCAACTTTCTCTAACCTTGCTGCTGGTAACTATACTATTACCATTCGAGATGGCAATAGTTGTACGACCACGGTTCCTGTAACTATAACGCAGGCTACAGCAGTAAGCGTTTCTATAGATGGAACAACGAACCCTGATTGTGATGGAGCTTCTACAGGTTCTATTAGTGCCTCGGGTTCAGGTGGTACGCCTCCTTATGACTTCTCTATTGATGGGGCGAACTTTGGGAGTAGTAGTACCTTTTCTGGTTTACCAGCAGGAACCTATAGTATCATTATTCGAGATGTTAATCTTTGTACAGATACAGCCTCTAATATTGTACTATCACAGCCTAACTCTTTGAGTATATCCATTGACGATCAAACAGATGTAGATTGTAATGGTAATGCAACAGGGGATGTTACAGTTTCAGGATCTGGCGGAACCCCAACCTATGAATTCTCTATTGATGGAGTGAATTTCTCTACTAATACGACCTTCTCTTCTCTCACGGCAGGTTCTTATACCATCACAATGAGAGATTCGAGTCTTTGTACAACTACTACTCAGGTGACTATTGGTCAGCCTGCTTCATTGGCTATTAGCGTAGATTCTTTGGTGAATGTTGCCTGCGCAGGTGATAGTTCAGGCTTAATTATTATCTCAGGTTCTGGTGGAATAGCTCCATATGAATATGAAATTGATGGAGGTGGATTTGGAACAAGTGGGACATTCTCAAACCTTACAGCAGGAAGCTATACCTTAAGTGTTAGAGATGCTAACCTTTGTACATTTAGCCAAACCATAACATTAACTGAGCTTTCTGCAATTACAGGTAGTATCACTTCTCTAAATCCAGCATTGTGTAACGGAGATAGCTCTGGTAGTATCGTTGCACAAGGAGGAAATGGAGTAACGCCTTACCAATACTCTATAGATGGAACAAACTTTAACTTTACGGGCTTCTTCCAAAACTTACCAGCAGGTACATACACAATCACGATTCAAGATGCGAATGGATGTATTGCAACGGTACCGGCAACAGTTACAGAACCTACACCACTCACATTTAGTGTATTGGCAATCACAGATGTGGCATGTGCAGGGGATAGTACAGGTACTTTTACCATTCTTGCCCAAAATGGAACACCTTTCTATCAATATGGACTCTTAGCAGGACCTGTGACTCGCCCATTTAGTACAAATAATAACTTCTCTGGCTTACCACTTGGTACGTATACAGTAGGAGTACAAGACGCCTTAGGCTGTACTGCAGATACAACTATTGTGATATCTGAAAATACAGGCAGTTCTATTACAATTGGTTCCCAAACCAATGTGGACTGTAGTGGAAACAGTACAGGAGCGGTGACTATTTCGGCCTCAGGTACAACAGGACCTTATGAATTCTCAATTGATGGCGTAAACTTCTCTCCTGACAGTACGTTTACGAGCCTTGCAGCAGGAAACTACACAATAACGGTTCGTGACATATCTAACTGTGAGAACACAGTTCCTGTAAATATTACCCAACCAGCTGTGCTCATAGCATCTCTCGATTCTACAAATAATGTGGCTTGTGCGGGAGATAGTACAGGAGCAATATTTGTATCAGGTTCTGGTGGAACAGCTCCGTACGAATACGCTATAGATGGAACAACCTTTAATGCAAGTGGCGCCTTTACAGGGCTTCCGCAAGGAACATATACCATCACGATTCGAGACGCCAACTTATGTACGAATACAGTTAATGCTACCCTTACAGAGCTCTCGAACCTTGTTGCAGGTATTGCTGCACAAAATAATGTGTCTTGTCATGGAGGTAGTGATGGAAATGTGACGGTTAGTGGCTCGAATGGAGCAACTCCATTGTCCTTTTCGATAGACGGGATTAACTTCCAACCAAGCCCAGTTTTCTCTGGACTAGATACTGGAAACTATGTGTTTACAGTAATGGATGACAATGGGTGTCTCGCAACAGCCTCAACTACGATATCTCAACCCAATTCAATTACGTTTACCCTCATTTCTCAAACAGATGTAAACTGTGCTGGCGACAGCACAGGAGCATTTACTATTGTTGCAAATGGCGGTACACCAGCTTATCAATATGCAATTACGGCAGGCCCTATAACGACGGCCTTCTCTAGTAATAATAACTTTACAGGACTCCCAACAGGTACTTATACCCTTAGTACACAGGATGTCTTAACGTGTTCAGCAGATACTACGATTACCATTGGACAATCTACTTCCCTAGCAGTTGTTGCAGATTCTACTGTAAACATCAGTTGTGGAGGAGCGAGTGACGGAGAGGTATATTTATCGGCTGCAGGAGGAAATGGTTCCTATACATATTCTAGCGATGGAGTAAACTTCGTGGTAGATAGCGTATTTACAGGACTTACTGCAGGAACTTACACCTTCTTCATTCAAGATGTGACAAACTGTACCAATACAGTGACGGTGACATTAACGGAGCCACAAACACTTGTTGGAAATATTGATGCCCAAACAGATGTTGCATGTAATGGAGATAGTACTGGTTCAGTAACCTTAAGTGCTACAGGTGGAACTGCTCCTTACCAATTCTCAATTGACGGGACAAACTTCAGTACAAATGCTGTATTCTCAGGTCTTCCTGCAACTTCCTATACGATTACCATACAAGATGATAATGGCTGTTCAACTACAGTTCCTGTAACCATTTCTGAACCTACTATTTTCTCAGGTGTATTGGTTATTCAAGCGAATATCGCATGTGCAGGCGATAGTGTGGGATCTGTAACCGTAACGGGAAATGGCGGAACGACTCCTTACCAGTATGCAATTGATGGAGGAGCTTTTAGTGCTAATGCAACATTTAGTAACCTCCCCGCAGGAACACATACGGTTGATTTCCTTGATGACAATGGTTGTACAGATGCTATTACCGTGAATATCCTAGAGCCAGCTACTTTAGTATTGACTGTCGATAGTACATCTGATGTAGATTGTAATGCGGCAACAACAGGAGCGATACATGTTTCAGGAACGGGTGGAACCGTTCCGCTTGAATTCTCTATAGATGGTGTGAATTTTGGCCCCAATGGAAGCTTTACAGGCTTAACAGCAGGCGTGTATACCATAACTCTCCAAGATGGTAATGGGTGTACCACACAAACAACGGTCACATTGAATGAGCCTTCAGCTCTTACAGCAACCATTACAGGACAAAATGATGTGGATTGTAATGGAAGCAATACAGGAGCATTAACAGCAAGTGGATCGGGGGGTACAGCTCCGTATGAATTCTCAATTGATGGAGTAAACTTTAGCAGTAATAATATCTTCACAAACCTTGTAGCTAATGCTTATACGGTCACTGTAAGAGATGCCAATGGATGTACAGCTACGGCTACAACCACTATCACAGAGCCTACAGCTCTTTCTGCTACAGTTGTTTCTGTAACCAATGTAGATTGTGCAGGGGATAGCACAGGATCATTAGAGGTGACAGGAGTAGATGGAACTGCTCCTTATCAATATTCTATTGGAGGGGTATTCTTCTTGCCAACAGGAAACTTTACGAACCTGCCTGCAGGAAACTATTCTGTGATTGTTCGAGATGACAACGCCTGTGTAACGACTATTCCTGTCTCAATCACTGAACCAACAGCATTGTCTGTGGCTATATCGGGACAAACCAATGTAAACTGTGCAGGAGATAGTACTGGTTCAGTAAGCATATCGGCAAGCAATGGTACTGCACCTTATGAGTTTTCAATTGATGGAGTAAACTTTGGAGCCAGCAATAGCTTTACAAATCTCCCCGCAGGCAATTATACAGTAGATGTTCGCGATGATGTTGGGTGTATCATTAGCACATCGGTAAGCATCACTGAACCTCCAACGCTCACACTATCACTGACATCTCAAACAGATGTGGGATGTAGTGGCCCCAATAGTGGAGCTTTCACGGTTAATGCTTCAGGAGGAACATCACCTTACGAGTATTCAATTGATGGAGTGAACTTTGGGCTATCTGGAACCTTCTCCAATTTATCGGCAGGTAATTATACTGCTACAGTAAGAGATGGTAACCTTTGTGTGACGACCCTCTCAGTAACCATTAATAGTGCGCCAATCGTTACAGCTAATATTGCTTCTCAGACAGACGTTGATTGTAATGGCAATAGCACAGGAATCGTAGTGGTACAAGCGAATGGAGGAAACGCACCCTATACATACTCTATAGATGGAGTGAACTTTGGAACAGATTCTACGTTTGCAAACCTTGCTGCTGGATCATATACCTTCACAGTATCTGATGCAGGATCATGTTCTGCAACTGTATCCACTACTATCTCCGAACCTTCTGCATTGCTTGGTAATATTGTAACACAAAATAATGTTGCTTGTAATGGTGATAGTACAGGGGATGTATCTGTAGTGGGTAGTGGAGGAACAACTCCTTATGAATACTCAATTGATGGAGGAACCAACTTCTCTTCAACTCAATTATTCTCAAACCTTCCTGCAGGTGCATATACAGTTATTGTTCGAGATTCTAATTTATGTACAGTGAATATTCCTGTGAACATTACAGAACCTGTACTGTTTACTGGGATTATTGATTCGCAATCAGATGCCCTTTGTAACGGGGATAGTTCGGCAGGTTTTGTTGTTGTTGGGAATGGAGGAACTGCTAGCTATCAGTATTCGATTGATGGAACAACCTTTAGTACAAACAATATATTTACAGGCTTACCAGCAGGAACATACCCCGTTAGCCTAATTGATGGATTGGGATGTACCGCTTCTGTAAATGCAGTACTAGGAGAGCCTACACCTGTTGTAGCTTCGGTATCTTCTCAAGTGGATGTAAATTGTGGGTCGCTAACATCTGGAGAGGTAACTCTTGCTGGAAATGGTGGAACCGCTCCGTATACATTCTCATTAGATGGGGTGAATTTTGCGACTGATTCTACCTTTACAGGGCTGACAGCAGGAGCCTATACAGCAACAGTGCAAGACGATAATGGGTGTATGACAAGTATTCCATTTACCATAAATGGTGCTCCTACTATTTCTGTATCGGTTGTTTCCCAAACCAATGTTGATTGTAATGGGGATAGCACTGGGGCAGCAACTGTACAAGGTGCAGGTGGGCAAACCCCTTATGAGTATTCGATTGATGGAACAAACTTTAGTTTGAATGGGACATTCTCAAACCTTCCTGCGGGTACTTACACTGTAACGGTTCGAGACGCAAATACATGTGTGAATTTTGTAACTGTAACTATCACGGAGCCATCAATCCTCTTCGGCACTATCAGTTCACTGGCGGATGTCGCATGTAATGGCGATAGCACAGGTTCGGTAACGATTACAGCGAATGGCGGAACCCCTGGCTATCTATTCTCTATTAATGGAGGAGCAGCTGTGCCTTCTGGTACATTTACGAATCTACCTGCAGGAACGCATGTAGTAGATATTCAAGATAGCAATGGTTGTACATCGGTCTTGAATGTAACTATTTCTGAACCTCCTGTCTTGAATGCTGTGATTGCATCTCAAACAAATGTTGGATGTACAGGAGATGCTACAGGTGAAGTAACAATTGTAGGGTCGGGCGGAAACCCTGCGTATGATTATGCAATTGATGGAGGAGCATTTAGCCCTACAAATACGTTCTCAAATTTGATTGCAGGAACTTATACGGTGACTGTAAGGGATGCAAATCTTTGTACGGCAGATGTAACGGTTACAATCATAGAACCTACTACGCTTATCGCTTCTATTGCTTCGCAGTCGAATGTAACATGTAATGGAACCAATACGGCTTCTATAACAGTAACTGCAACAGGTGGAACAACTGCATATGAGTACTCAATTGATGGAGTGAACTTTGGCTCGAACGCTACTTTTGGTAGCTTGAGCGCAGGTTCTTATACGTTCATAGTACGAGACGCGAATGGGTGTACAGATACAACTACTACTGTAGTTACAGAGCCAACGACCCTTACGGCAGCTATTACATCTCAAACAGATGTGGATTGCAATGGTAACAGTACAGGAGAGGTTACTGTAAGTGGACAAGGGGCAACGGCACCTTATGAATATTCAATTGATGGAGTAAACTTTGGGTCATCTGGAACCTTCTCTAACCTCGCCGCAGGTACATATACAGTTACGGTTCGTGATGATAATTTATGTATAACGACTGTATCGGTTAGCATTAGCGAACCCCCAACGCTATCAGCAGCGATTACAACCCAAAGTGATGCTAGCTGTAATGGGGGTAATGATGGAACCATAACGGTTACTGGTACAGGAGGAACGCCTATTTACCAATATTCGATTGATGGTGTAAACTTTAGTGTTACTGGCACATTCTCGAATCTTCTCGCAGGTGCATATACCCTTACGGTTCAGGATGCTAATGGATGTGTCACAACTGTTTCCGCTTCAATTGGAGAGCCTGCGGCTTTATCATTGGCTATTGTATCCCAAACAGATATTGATTGTAATGGCAATAACAATGGAGAAGTTACAGTTGCAGCATCAGGCGGAACACCTGCTTATGAATACTCAATTGATGGAAACACCTTCCAAACGTCAGGAACTTTCCCTAACCTCGTAGGAGGCACGTATACCCTTACGGTACGAGATGCGAATCTTTGTACAACCACTATGCCTGTAACAATAGTTGAACCTGCTGTGCTTACAGGAACAATCGCAGCACAAACGAATGTCGATTGTAGTGGGAATAGCACAGGGGAGGTGACGGTTGCAGGTAGCGGTGGTACTGCTCCATATGCCTACTCCATTGATGGAGTAAGTTTCAACACAACAGGATTCTTTACAGGTTTGGCGGCAGGTAGTTATACGATCACGATTCGTGATGCAAATAGTTGTATCGGCAGTGTAAGCGTAACGATTACAGAACCTGCCAGTTTCATTGCGGCGGTTGGATCACAAGTGGATGTCGCATGTAATGGAGATAGCACAGGTAGTATCACGGTAAATACTGTGGGAGGAACAGCCCCTTATCAGTATTCAGTTGATGGCGTAAACTTCTCAACTAATAATGTAATTACGGGACTTCCCGCAGGTTTCTATACAGTTACAGTGATGGATGCAAATGCTTGCATGACTGCTACGAGTTCAGTGACAATTACAGAACCAACTCCATTAGGAGGTTCGATTCTAGCATTGCTGAATGCGGATTGTAATGGCGCGGCAACAGGTTCTGTAACGGTAGACGGCTCTGGTGGAACCCCAGGATATGAGTTCTCGATTGATGGAGGCCTGAACTTCCAAGCAACAGGAACATTCAACCTCCTTGTAGCAGGGAACTACAATATCATTGTACGAGATTTTGCAGGCTGCGTCTTTGATTTACCGTTCACGATTACGGAACCCACGCCTGTTGTGGCTTCTATTATTTCTCTTACGGATGCAACTTGCAATGGTAGTAGCACAGGTTCTGCAACTATATCAGGTAGTGGTGGAACGCCAAATTACCAATACTCTATTGACGGAGGAATTACTTTCTTCGCATCAGGTACATTCTCAAACTTGGCAGCAGGTGGATATACCGTTATTGTACAAGATGCAAATAACTGCCAAGAAGATATTTCCTTTACAATCAACGAACCAACAGAGGTTATTCCTTCTATTGTGAGTCAGACTAATGTAGATTGTAATGGAAACAATACAGGGGAAGTAACAGTAACAGCCTCTGGCGGCACATCGCCTTATTTGTATTCTATTGATGGAGTAACATTCAATAGTACAGGTAATTTTATTGGGCTTACAGCAGGAAGTTATACCATTACGATTCTCGATGCGAACAACTGTAGTGCAACACAATCGGTCACAATTACTGAGCCTCCTATTCTTCAGGTCTCTTCTACTCAACAGGACATTGCATGTAATGGAGCGAGCACAGGTATCCTGACTCCTATCCCTGTTGGCGGTACGCCTCCTTACTTGTATTCTATTGACGGGGTGAGCTTCTTCCCCCCAACAGGCTTCAACCTGTTGTCGGCAGGTACTTACACCCTCACGATTCAGGATGCCAATGGTTGTATAGCCACTACTACTGCTACCCTCACCGAACCTACGCCTATCACAGGCAACATTCTCTCTCAAACCAATGCAGATTGTAATGGAGCGCCTACAGGTTCAGTCGTGGTTG
>Ga0163111_10000677_pt1 | contig 20469 bp, 20 predicted proteins | sample CRUFie1St18metaG_FD_109645 | JGI IMG/M metagenome (GOLD analysis project Ga0163111, IMG submission 109645) | Marine microbial communities from the Costa Rica Dome - CRUD Field 142mm St18 metaG | ecosystem: Environmental > Aquatic > Marine > Oceanic > Photic zone | place: Costa Rica: the Eastern... | reverse complement strand
TTCATTTGAATTCACACTCCACCATCATTTCAGTAAGGGCAGCAAGTAGATTGATTTCCTGATCTGCAACAAATGCAGATTGGTATTGATACTTGCCAATAATCAATACCGCCTGAGGAATAGTCCTAGGTTCCAGACACTGATAAAGATTATCATAGATGGACCTAAAAATATGAGAGGGTTCATTGTCCAGATTACCAGACACCCATTTCTTAACTGTAGTGTAGTTCTTTGCCTTCAATGCATTAGTCAGTTCATTGAACCTGACATCAGACAAACTAGAAAGAATACCACTATCGATAACTCCACCAACTGCATATCGTTGACACTCATTAAGTGTACGACGCCAGTCAGGGAAGAACTTTAAGATTATTTGTGGAAGTACTTTCGGATCATATTGTACACCTTCTGTCTCAAGTATAAACCTGAGACGGTCGAAGAAGGTTCCTGCCAGAAGTTTCTTTTCTTTTCCTGGGATGGAGAAATCGACAACTGCACATCGGGAGTGCAAGGGTTCGATGAGTTTGTTTTTGTAGTTACAGGTGAAAATAAACCTACAGTTACCATAAAACGTCTCAATGTTTGCCCGTAGAGCGAGTTGTACATCGCTGGTTGTGTTGTCAGCTTCGTCAACAATAACGACTTTGTGCTGGGAGTCACTAGAAAGTGAGAGGGTCGAAGCAAAATCTTTGACCTTGTTCCGTATTGTGTCAATTGCACGTCCTTCGTCGGATCCATTAATGATTATATAGTCGGCACCTAGTTGTTCACAGAGTGCTTTTGCAACAGTAGTTTTACCAATGCCAGCAGTTCCAAACAAAAGGAGATTAGGAATCTGACCAGTAGTTAGAAATTCATTGAAAGTATTCTTCGTAGATTCTGGAAGAATACAATCATCAATCTTCTTGGGTCGATATTTTTCGACCCAAAGAAATTCATTACGAGACATAGAAATTAATTACCGTAAGTGGAATCAGGTTCAAGAGCAATAAAATATTCAAGATGTTTCAAGAGATCTCTTGGATCAGTGATACGATTGAACTTTGCTGCCCTAGTACAAACATCAACATCATAGTCACCAGGAATGATCTTGATGGTTTCCATTTTGAAGTTGAAACAGAATGACACATCTGATTGACCAACAACATAGGAAACAGTATTAGATGTTTCGTTGTCTTTGTCCTTAACTGCAAGAGTAACATCACCACCTTTACACTCAAGACAGAGGTCAGGAAGATGAAGAATTCTAGATGCTTTGACAAGTGAGACAACAACATCTTCATTCAGTTTAAAGGAGAACTGGGTCTCAGGAAGTCCAAGTTCTTTATCTGGAGGAAGAATCAATACATCAGGATCACAGTAGAAGTACTTAAGTTTACTTCTTCCAGATTTAATAGTCAGATAAGATTCATTGTTAAATTGAAAATCAACGTCTGTTTCTTGAACAAACAAATTCCAACCATTGATAAATTGACCAAGGTCATAGATTGCAAATGCTTCAGGAAACTCTTCACTTACTTCTGCCTTAGCAAAAACATTTTTAGTGACGGAGATAGTTGAGATCTTAGAACCTGGTGTGATGTAGATCGAGTTATTGATCTGTGCAAAATTTTCAAGAATAAACTTTGTACGGTCAGAAATTTGCATACTCATTGATTGTAGGTTTCACGTTTGTTGGACTGGTCGCTGAAGTGCAGAAGAAGAACTGCATAATGCATGATCTTAATAATGTCACGTCTTGCTGTGCCTTTCTTATCATAGCGAGAGGCATACTTGAGAATGTTGCTTCTACAGAATGCTTCTGCATCTCCACAGGCATCAATCAAATCAAGTGTTTGAATCTTTTCATTACCAGCAGAGTAATGAGCGTTGTAGGTATCAGAGATGTAATCACCCAATTCTTTGAGGATCTCTGCTTCACTATACTTGAAACGAGTAGGGTTTTGGTTAGTCATGTCATCCATTTCTTTTAAGACATCATAAAGTAAGGACCAGGAATTAGTCATAGCAAAATAAAAAATCATTTACAAGTGACTCAGATCTCTCTTTGCCAAACTTGCTATCTAGATAACCACTCACGGGATCTAACTTCTTCATGTATTTGTCGAAGTCGCCGTAAGTAGATGTTTCAAACCCATTAGGTTTCTCTGATTCTAGCATGGATTTGTAAGTTTGTAAATAGGCACGGAAGTCATCAATGTAATTGTCAACTTCTGACATCGTACACTTACGAATGTAAATGTTCTCAGAGAAATGATTGCCTGGTTCAAAGAATCTAAATGTCCCTTCTGCTTTTGGCAACTCAGGAACTGAGAACAAATGATTCTCTACAGGATGTTGAAAGTCAAATACTAAAATGACTTTCTTTTCAAAAAACCCCATCAAGTCCATACCAAAGCAAGGTAGGTTTGCTCCTGTCTTTGGGTAGATGATGTTGTTGTAGATAGAGGATTTCTTATCCCATATCTCAACTTCTCTGGACTTGATGATGTAGGGGTTTTTGTAGATACTGGCACAGAGATTAGCATCTTTGTTAGACCACTGTGCCCAGGTATCTGCTAGTTGAAGATCAGGAAATGTTTCCCATAGAACCTTCTTGTACTGGTTCCATAGATTCTTCAAGTTGGATGTCTGCATCGACTTTATCATAGAGTTCAAGGAAAGATTGTTTGGTCTCTTCATCAAAGCGATTAAGGCAGACCTTGATTGCCTTTGCTTTGTCAGAGAAAATGCTGTAAGCACGAATGATGTGAACGAGACGACGAGTTGAAATCAATTCATCGATACCACCATCATAGAATGTCTTACGGATGATGCCTGCCCAGTCAACAAGGTGAGCAACAAACTGGTCATCCTTACAGATGGAAGAAAGAATCTTCTTCTCAATAGAAGCACTGGGATACTCCTGCTCAAAGGTGACAGGGAAACGTTCTAGGAATGCCTCGTTGAGCACGTTAGTTCCAATGAATCGTCCGTCGTCTGAACCTTTACCTTTAGTGTTTGCTGTGGCGAAGACGTTGAATCCAGTTGCAGGGTCAACCCGTTTGCCGATCTTTTTAAGGAATACTCCTTTCCCTTCAAGAATTGACTGGAGACAGAGAATCTTATTAGAGGCAAGGTCGATCTCGTCAAGGAGCAAGATAGCACCTCGTTCGAGTGCTTCCACGACTGGGCCATTGTGCCAGACGGTGCTGCCATCAACAAGACGGAAACCGCCGATAAGATCATCTTCATCTGTTTCAATAGTAATGTTTACACGAATGAGTTCACGTCCCAGTTGAGCACATGCTTGCTCTACTGAAAATGTTTTACCATTTCCAGAGAGACCAGTAACAAAAGTAGGATAGAAAAGGCGACTTTGTATAATCTTTTTAAGATCGTTATAGTTGCCGAACTTGACGAAGGTATCATCGATTTGAGGGACAAGGTTTTGAGAAATAGTTACAGTATTTTCGAGTTGTTTACGTGCTTCTTTGATAGTGAGATCCCATTTGCCAATACCTTGCTTGTACTGATCAAGACGCTTCTTGATAGTAGCAAGTGAACAATCAAAATACTCAGATGCTTCAAGCAGATGAGGGGTGCTTACTTCTGTACCATGCATGTTGGTAAGAAAAGAAACAACGTCTTCAGTTGAAACGGGGATAGGAGCGAAAGGCATGATGTAAGTGTTGTGTTGTGTATGAATATAATATAAAGGCAACTGGGGGTAAAGTCACCCCCTAGTGTGCCAGTTTATCAAGCGACCATCGTAGCGAATGAAGATAGAATCTTTTTGTTCGCTGCCTTGGACTTGAGTGACTTCTTGAATGCTGCTCTAATTTGAGCAACAGTTGCTTCATCAGCAACAGCAAAGTCATCAGATTGATTCAACGTTGTTGAAGCAATGGCATACATGGCATCATATCCTGTAGTATTTAAGATAGCAGATCTTTCCTTAGACCACTTCTTTTTGTTGGTTTCAGAATAATTACCAGTGTAGTACCAATGGACATTAGATACGTCACGTGATTCTACAACCCGATATGAAATGAAATTAACTTGAGGGAAATTATCTTTCAAGTTAGTCAACAATGTATGGGTAACACTGGTTTCCCAATTGTGATCGTTGAATGTCTTGTAGGTACGACCTTTTCTAGTGTCACGTAGTTGGCAACTAGTGCTACAAGAAATCTTACCAAGACGACCATCAGGGTAATACTTCTCATTCATCTTAACTACACGACCAATACCATTAGATTCACCATCAGTCAAGAAAATAGTATTGACTTTATCAACTCCAGTTTCTCTAAAGAACTTAGGAAGAATCTGATGGAGAGTCACAATAGTTTCATTGAGAGGAGTTCCAGAGAGAGTCAAACCAACAGGAACTAAAGTAGATCCATAGAAACGAGTGAAGTTAGAGAGACGCCACAGGTTCAAACAATCACGGTCAAACTCAGAAGCAGACCTAGTGTGAGAAAGAAGATTCAAAAGTCGGAATGTCTTGTGAAGATACAAGTCATTAACTTCCAATTCTTGTAACTCTTTGAGTTGGTTATTCTCATCAAAATCTTCTTCAGTAGGAACCATCTCATATGTAAAAGCATACACCTCAAAAGGAATGTTAACTTTCTTACAGAACCAAACAAGGTTCAAGAGTTGCTTGACAGTATCATGAATAACATTACCCATAGATCCAGACCAATCAAGGATGAAAACTAGACCATGGTTTTTGCCATCAGGAAGAACAGTTACCTTTTTAAACAAGTCATCATTGAACTTGTAAGTATGCAACTTAGAAGTGTCGAGAACACCAGTTTTAGAAACTGCAGCACGTGAATATGCATCTGCAGATTTCTTCATTTCAAATTCTTTAACAAGATAGTTTACTCCTTTAACAGCACTCTTCTTGTAATTTAGATAATCTCTGTCAGTATCTTTTAAGAGACGATTGTCATAAGAATCTGTCTGAAACTTTTCATTGTCATAAAACTCAGAGATATATTTTTGGAGCATATCACAGTTAACAATGATACGATCAATATCGATATTCTTAGGAACGTTGAGGTAAGAAGTTTCTTGACCATACTCATTAATCAGGTCTTGCTGGTTTTCAGTAAAGGCAGAGTCAGTGGTAGATTCAAACTCATTAGTTTCTCCACCACCTTTAGAAGATTGTTCAGAATCATCTGCATCCTCAACATCGTCTGAGACCGCCTCAGAATCGCCTACAGGGGCACTGGAAGAGTTAGGAGATGGTTCTACATCTACTGGAGTGTCTTTCTCGTCATCACCTTGACCTTGCTTAAGATCATCAAGATTGACTTTCTGTGGTTGAGGTTCATCCTTTTTAGTTTTAAGATACTCAAAAATATCGTAACTTAGATCAAGAACTTCTTCCCAGGTCTCAACTTTACCAGTACGATCAACATATGGTTTTTCTTCTTGAGAGAACCCAATCATGTGGTATGCACCAATCTTGTAATAAAGATTGATACGATCAATGAATGACATCTTAGACATGTCTTCATTTTCTACTGAAAAGAAATCTTCTCTGTGAAGTTCTTGATATCCGTTATAGAAAGTTTTAGAAAGACCAGCATAACGACGCTTCATCAACTTCTCAATACGAGCATCTTCAACAACGTTGACGAATCCCATAGGAACTTCAGCATACTTATCTTTCTTCCAATCTACATTGGGAGTGTAAAGTGCATGTCCAACCTCATGTCCAACCAAGAGATCATAAACACGGTTAGATGCTCTCTCCCACATAGGCAGAGTCAAGACACGTTTGTCAACATCAAAAGATGCAGTGCCAACCTTACGGTGCTCAACAATTAAATTCTCAGTTGCCAGAAGTTTGGCAAGAGTTTCTTTGATTTCAAACTTCATGGAACCTCATGTAACTGAATACATAATAACAAAAAAGGACCACCCGAAGGCAGTCCTTGTGACACTTATTTAACTGTCTGATAAGGTTTTGAAAAATTCTTAACCTTTTTGAACTGGACAACGTTGTCAAATTTATCGTGAAGCATATCTTCTTTGTGAGAAATGACAAAGACATTGTTACCATCCGTCACAGTTCTCAGGATATTTATGAAGTCCGCTGTACCATTTCCATCTAAAGAACTGTCAAAGATCTCATCCAGGATAAGAATATTTGTATTGACAGAGTTCTTGAGTTTAGCAACCTCTCTCCAGGTAAACAAGAGTGCCAGGTCAATTCTCATCTTCTCACCCTCAGAGAATGAAGCATAAGAAAACTCATCCCTAAACCGTGACTTGATAGTTTCACTGAACGTATCATCAAGATTAAAGTTAACATAAAACTCAAGTTCTTGTAGGTGCTTATTAATAAGCGTATTCATCACAGGAAGATACTTCCTAATAATTGTACTCTTAACACCACCATCCTTAAGAATGTCACCAATAATTTTTAACTCTGTAGATCTTTTAGAGATTTGACGACGTTGAAGTTCTTGACCTTTGCCTTGTTCGATCAAGGTCTTCATCTTCTCACGTTCACGATCAACACTGTCGGTATTAGATTTTAAAGATTCTATTCTACCTTCCGTTTCCTTTACCTTTTCTTGTTTCCAATTAAGTGTAGTGAAACAATTTTTAATTTTATTTTGAACCTGAGTAATTTCTCTTTGAAGTTTATTACGCTGGTGTAAAGAATCACTCAAAGTTTTTTCTTTAGAATCAATATCATCTAGGGCAGATTGAAGTTTCTTAATCTTTTCCTTGCCACTGGTAATATTCTGATTCTTAAAGTCATCAGTAATGTCCTGATTACATGTAGGGCAAACATCATTAGAAGTCAAGAACTTAATTGAACTTTCCATATCCTTGATCTTAGATCTAAACTTGATATGAAATTCATTTAACTTATCAAGTTCTTCCTGAGGGTTAGGATACTCATTCATTTGTTTTGTCATGGTATCAAGGTCACGCATGTAACGTTCACATTCAAGTCGGTTAGATTCCATGTCCCGTTCCATTTTAGTAATCTCTTCTTCCCAAAGAACTACATTGTCTTGTCCTTGTTTCTTAAGATCTTCAATAAATCTTTTTTGAACATCGACCTTATCTTTTAGAATAGAAATAGCATGATCAAGATCAGACACCGCTTCCTTATTTTCTTTAACCCTATCTTTTAGAACGGTATTCATTGCAGAGAAAATCCTGATGTCTAGGATATCTTCAATGACTTCTCTACGTCCTGCTGCTGGTAGTTGCATGAAGGGTATGAACGTAGAAGATCCAAGAACAACAATTTGTGTAAAGGATTTAAAATTTAGTTTAAGAACATTTTGTTCAAACCATTTCTGTTGATCTACTGCTGATGCACTTTGATTTAATTGCACACCATTTTTGTAAATCTCAAAAACAGATGGTTTCATACCACGATTAATCTGCCATTCAATTTTACCAATATTGAATTTAATCTCCACCCTACAGTCAGCAAGATTGATGGAGTTGATTAACTGTGACTTACTAATTTTTCTAAACGGTTTATTGAATAAACCAAAGCACAGTGCATCTAGTATGGTAGATTTACCAGCACCATTCTCACCAACAATTAGGGTTTTGTTATATTGATTCAAATTCACTTCTGTGAAGTTATTTCCCGTGCTCAGAAAATTCTTCCATTTAATAGTTTTAAATTCAATCATCTTCTTTAGGTGGGATAATAATGTCTTCAGGGGTTACAATACAATAAGAGTATCCATTCTCTTCGCAGATATGGATAGCAACGTCATCGTCAACTTCAACTACTGACATCTCAGGATAATCATCAGCAGCAAGTAATTCCGAATGCCTTTCAGCATCTTCTGCTTCTAGAAAAAGATAAAGTATTTGACCACTATCTACCGTGGGAGCATACGCCCCCTCCGTTTCTTTTCCTTTGATTGCTAGAATGTACATTACTCAATTTGAAGCGACTCTGTATAAATGGATCCTATAATAGATTTTAATGTGTCTTTGTCTTCGTAATCAATCTCTTCAACATATTTTTCTAAGAAAGAAAGAGTTCCTTCAATTTCAATATCTCCAGAGGGATTGATCTCTTCGTTAGTGTTGTCAATAATTTTTAAATCATGAACACCAACCTGATAAAGACGCTCAATTAAATTGTCATACTCATAATAGTTAGTCCTCTTTTCAACGATGAGTTTGATAAACTTGTCTTTAAATTGATTAGTGTTGATTTGATCTGGAGAGGTAGCACTATCATCATAGTAAATCTTTTCAAACATCTTGAAAGGATTTTCAATAAACTTAAGTTTCGTAGTTTTTGTATCAAACAAATGAAACCCTCTAGTGTCACCAAAATCATTCCAATACATCTGGTAAGGATTACCTAGGTAGTAGATGTTATCAGAGTGTGATCTGTGATGAAAGTGTCCAGAGAAAACTTTCTTAAATTTAGAGAACACATCACGACTCATTCCATGATCCATATAATAACCTTGGTGTGCTTCAAACCCAGATAACTCAAGGTGCCCCATACAAATATTTGCTGTAGTGTTTGCAATTACTTCATAGGTTTCAGTTTCATTATCGACACAAATCCAGGGAATGAAACAGATATCAAGACCACCCACATTAATAGTTTCAGGGTTCTCAATCAATTGAACATTATCATACTCTTGGAGTAATAAATTAATTGCATTAATACCAAGGGTATTCTTATAGTAGGCAGTATGATTACCTACCACAGTATAAACTTTTATACCTCTCTCTGCTAAAATATCAAAGTAGTTTTTCTTTGCCCAATCCAATGACCAGAAATCAATTGATTTTCTATTGTCAAAAGTATCACCCAGATCAAGCACGGTAGTAATTTTATTTTTCTCAAGGCATGGGAAAAACACTTCTTCATAGAATTTTTGCATGTAGTCATGAAAGACCTGACTACCTTTTCTCATCCCAATATGCTGGTCTGTAATAATAGCGACTTTCATCAATACCTCATTTTCTGCTCAAGTGAATTTTTAATTTGTTCGTATGAAGAATCGCACCCATACTCATCACCAGTAAATACTTCGCTGTATCCTGACTTCTCAATCATTTTGTTTTTAATATCTACCTGCTTCTTTTCTTTTTGAATCCTACGTAAGAATGCATAGTAAATGATCTGAGTAAAATATGCAAACGGATTGCTGGACTTTGCTGGATCAAAGTTGTCAATGTATGTGATGCAGTTTTCAATACCGTCACCGATCATATCGTCTTTGAACATGTAGTTGACAAAATTCGGTTTATAGGATAAGTGCTGTGCTATCTTCAAGAAGCACCCTCCTATGTACTCACCCACTGGTGGTTTTTTGTCGCCCGTTTCTTTTGCCTTCTCAACTCTATTCTTGTATTGAATAATAGCGTGTAAGAAGTCCTTGTTGTTTACGTAGTGCTCTTTAGATTTTGCCATTAGTATGTTGGTCTTCTCACAATATCATAGCATAAAACTCAGAGCTTGACAAGTACCCCGTATCTGTGTATAATAACTCGGTCAGAGTTCAGAAGACACTTTATAGCTTTAAGGTACTAAGATTCCTTTGGGTCACTATCTAATAAGAAGATACTCTCTAGCAGTGCTCTTGCATCATCAATAGATGCTATAAGTCCCATCTCTCCATCTAGAGGAACGCGACCTTTTCTTTTTCTTTTTATCTTGTTCCTATTTTTGGAACGGGATCTTTCTTCTTCTTGATTAGCAAGTTTAATTAAACTCTCTTTATAAAACTCGACTGGGTATCCTTTAATTTCTTTAACTGTAACTAGTTCCTCTCCATCAATGTAGAATTCAGTTTGATGTGAGAGTTTCATCCAGTTTTTGATTTTAAGTCCATGGAATGCACCAGGGATCTCAATCTCTTCAACTTCAATTGGGTGTGACACTAGAAGGTAGTCCTCTTCAGGATCCGCCTCTTTTACTATACAAAGTAATTCCTCACCTGTTTTTAATTTAATGTTTGCGAAAAATGCTTCCATACTTACTGTTTTAATTTTACGTTTATTATCTCATAGTCAAAATTTTCTTGATTATAAATTTTAACTCGTTCAAATAAATGTCTTAACGTATAATTTGGATTGTTAGAATCCTTAGTGGTATCGTCTGCAATATCATACAGTACTGCTGTATTTTTGTTGTCTCCTTTTCTCAAGACCCTACCAATAGATTGTAGGTTCCTTACCCTTGATTTTGACGGACTTGCAAAAATGATATTGTGTAAGTTTTTGATGTTAATACCAGTGGAGAAAGTTCCATAACTTGCAATAATAATTGCATTGGACTCTTGCTCAGTGATTGCTCGAATTTCCTCTCGGTCCTTTACATCAACACCACCGTGTACAAAGAAAACTTTTCTTCCATGTTTTACGTTACTATTTATCAGATCGAAAAGTGGTTCACCATGTCGTTCAACATAGTTAAACAATACTAAAGTATTACCTGCAAGATCTAAAGCAAGGTTTTTAATAAAATTATTTCGTTTTGGATGTGAGACCAGGTAATCAATCTCATCATGATAACTGTCAAAATTAATATGATGATGTTTTAAAGAAATAATTTTAATCTTTAATCTGGACAAATGTCCTTGTTTAATTAGGTCATTTGTATTTGTAATCTTTTCGTGAGGACCGAACAAACCTTCAAGAACAAGTTTGTTTGTCTTACTTCCATCTAGTGTACCTGTAAACCCAACACGATACTTTGCATGATGTAGTTTTGTCAAGATATCTGTCAATGATTTTGCTTTGAACAGATGTGCCTCGTCACCAATTACTGCACTGAAGCATTCAAAAAACTGGCGCTTCTGTTTATAGACAGATTGCCACGTGGTAATGGTTACTGGTTTAGGAGATATTTTCTCATGACCAGCATATACTTTATGACAGTGTTCTTCTACATCCCATCCATAAGACCAGAAATCTTTATACATCTGTTCTACAAGGGACGTAGTTGGAACTACGATAATAATTTTTTGCCCTGTCTCCTGTAAGAAACGGACAATAGAATAAATCATAAAAGATTTTCCTGATCCTGTTGGAGACACAATCAGTTTTCTTTTCTTCCTTAACGCTTCATAGATTGCCTTGTATTGGTAATCTCTTGCTTTAAGTGCAGAAAATCTTTTTGTAAATGATTTAACTCCGTCATAAGATACTAATTCATCTTCAGCATTAGGCATACCAAAATATTCATTGTCAGCATAATCATAAGCGTAACCTCGCTCTTGACAAAATTGCTCAATGTATTCTCGTAGTCCTGCATATATCTCCCCAGTTCCTGGAGAGAATAATCTAATTTTACCATCCCAATGTCTCTGCCTGTATGCAGGCATAAACTTTGCACCTTCTACTTCAAATGTAAAGTGATCAGATAATTCGTATGAGATGTGTGGTGGTGTTTTTAACTGCAGATATACTTCATTCTTCTTTCGGATAATAACTTCACTCATCTATTCCTCTCGAATATCTTAACCAATCAATTGCATTCTTAATTTGGAATGAACGATTGTTAATATTATTTAGAACCTGTTTTAGAGCATCCTCTAATTTTTCATAGAGGTCCATGTTTGCCTGTGCCTTAATTATATCAGGATCTCCCTTGATATAGATAGGAACTTCTGTCTTAATAATTTTCTCATCAGGAGCAGTTTCTTCTCTGCCCATGTAGAAACTGTACTTCTGCCTATACAGACAGTTGAAATCGTATTCTTTTTCTTTACGTAATAATTGTACTCTTAAGTACTTGTCTAACCATTTGGCATGTAGGATTGGAATTCTTCTTGCTTCTTCAAACAAGTCATCATCCATGACACAATCTTTGTGCCACTCATCGATCAGTTGTTGATGTAAACTCATAAAGTCAAATCTTTGTCATTACTATTGGTAAGTTTAAAGTAGGTGTACTTAAATGTCACCTGTGCTTTCATATATTGAACATCTGTTTGATCTGTACTAAATTCTAATGAATTTAAACTTACAGGAAACGCATCATAAAAATGCAATTTAAATGCTGTGTTAAAATTACTGTTTAAAATGTGTAGGTACAAATCAATTTGATCAATAAATCTTTCGTTTTGAAAGTCCTTGTCTGACATCTCTTCCACAAACTGTCCCCATTGACCTGATTTTTGTGGGTACGTAATACCAACCATCCAATTATGAATTAAAGAATAGTTGGCACAATTTTCATCAATCAAAAAAGTAAGTTGAAGTTCTTGATAATTTAATTTGTCACCACCTAACTGGAAATCATTGTAGGGAGTTGCTGCTACGGGACCGTTCATACTAATTCCAGGCACATTGACATTAGTGCATTGGAAACCAATACTGTCAAAACCTGGGATGTCTAATCTAAAACCTGCTGGTGATAGAAAGTTTTCGTTACAGAGTGTCATTCGGTTAGTCCTTCACACTTTTATTTATAGGCAAAAAAAAGACCCCGTAGGGTCTGGTTACTAAGACAGCAATCTCTTACATATTCTTTTACACTCGGTTTGATTAAGTGAATCGCATTCGATTATACACTCATAGTAGTCGTTAATTCTCTGGTTCTCAGATTCTAATTCGTCTATGGTTTGTTCTAGATGTCTCCACTCGTCAAGTTGTGATTTAGAAAGTAGATTATGCATGATCACCCTCCGCTAAAAGTTACCTCATGCTGTGGAGAGGGCATTAGAGTACATTTGCTTTACCTCTGAACTCTGTAATATCTAGGTAAGTTTATGTATTGTAATGAACATTAGTTGCATTTTTACAAAACTAAAAATAACTAAACATAAAAAAAGGACCCCGAAGGGTCCTTGGTATAATGTGATGCAAGAGGATCACATAAGGTTTGCAACAGAAACTCTTCTGTAGTAAGCGTTGGTTGACAGGTTGCCAGCAGCAAGTGGGTTGCTGTCTGAAAGTGCTGCCTCGCCTTTTGCGAATGGGTTGAGGACCATACCATAACGGGTCTTGAACCCGATACGTGGTTGGAAGTCGTCCTGACCGACGCTACGTACCATCTGGAGAGGTACATATGGGCAGTAGAACAGTCCAGCGTCATAAGGTGAAGTACCCTTATAACCGATGACGTAGTACTGGTTAGCAGAAGTACCAGATGCAGCAGAACCACCACGGGTGATAGTTGCATAAGGATCGATGTAGACGCGATAGCGACCATTCAGAACACCAGCGAAGGTGTTACCAGTTTCGTCAACTGCAAGACGGTTGTTACCTTCAAGAGCAGGAGCATAATCAAGTACGCCTGCCATTGCAAGTGCAGATGCAACGTCAGCAGAGCACATGATCATGTTGCCCTTCCCTCTACGAGTTTCGCGTGCGATTGCGTTAGCGTCTCTCTCGATTTGGAACAGAAGTCCTTTGAACTTCTCAACTGACCAACGACCGTTGGAGTCAACATCGAGGTCAAAAGTACCAGCGGTAGCGGTGTCATGCTGAGCACCACGCTTAGCGGACTTATAGATGGTTCTGACAACTTCTCTGTTGATCTCAGCAAGGATCTCACTAGAGAGGATGTTTGCCAGTTCCGACTCAGCATCAAGACCGTGAATAGCACGAAGGTCTTGTGCGAGTTCGATGCTGTAATCAGCTTTCAAAGCACGTGACTTGGCGGTGACCGAAATCTTCTCGATTGAGAAACCCATCTGACGGAAGTCAGGGGCGGAACCGTCGCTGTCAAGTCCTTCAGAAACCTCAGTGCCCATAGCGCCAGGAGCACCATAGTAACCTTGAGCGGTTGATTCGTTAGAACCAGTGAATCCGTCGTTCAGAACTGCAGGGTTGTTGCCACTCAGTGCATCAGCAGCACCAGAGACATCGCCAGCACCCTGAGCACCAGATTGGTTAGGATTGACTTCGTTGTAGAAGGTCTCAGCATTGGTGGTCGCAGGACCATCGTAGCGAGCACGCATTGCGAAGATCAGTCCAGTAGGACCAGACATTGGTTGAACGCCAGCGAGGTCATAAGCGACCAGGTTTGGCATTGCACGTCTAATCAGTGAGATCAGAACTGGGTCGAAACCAGCAACAGGACCAGCAGCGGTAGCATCAGAACTGAAACCAGCGTTGCCTGAACCTGCACCACCAGATGCGTTTGAACCAGTGCTCATCGTTGGAATTGCTTCAGACAGGATCTGACGCTCTTCACGAATTACACGCTCTTGGTTTTCAAGCAGGATAGAAGTGACAGCTTTCTTGTAGTTATCTTCAATTTGTGGAAGATCACCGTGCTCAAGAACAGGTGCCCACTTCTCCTGGAGTTGTTGGGACATGCCTAACATTTTTTTTGTTCTCCTTAATGGATAGTAGTAAGTGGATTAATAATTATTTCCCGTAGCGGGAGATTGCGTTTACATACGCAGACATCGAACCCTCTACAGGGGATGCAACTTCACCAGTTGCAATGTCTTCCTTCAGTTCAACCTTTGCTTTAGGGAAATAAGATTCCTTAATAGTTTCTAGTTTTTCTTTGAAGGACTCCTCGGACTCAAATTCAACACCTTCAGCGAGTGAAGAGAACTTCTCTGCTTGGGTATCTGCGAGACCTTTGGAAACTTCGGTTACAATCGACTCTTTAACAAAAGAGTTGACTTTACCGTTGAGTGACATATTGGTTTCAATTTGCTCATTGAGCTTTGCTTCCATTTCATCAAGTTTGTCTGTCATCTCTTGCATAACATTATATTTTTCTTCAGGGAGTTCTACATAATTTTCTTCAAAAAGATTTTTCATGCCGTCCATAAAGGACTGCATCATCTCAAGTTTAATGCCGTTGTGAAGTTCGATTTGATTCTCTTTCTTCCACTCTTCGGCAACATAGTTGAGGAACTTGTCCATTTTCTCAGCAAGTTCCGACTTAACGGTTTCAACTTGCTCAGTAAAACGTGCCTCAAATGATTCTTCAATCTTCTTAGTTTCTTCAGCAATTTTAGATTTGACTGCTGCTTCAAAGATTGTTTTTGTTTTTTCTTTAAATTCTTCGGAAAGTTCTTCGCCAGTCAGAAGTGCATTAACATCTTCTTCTACGCTGAACTCTTCTTCGGCAACCTCAGTAGTTTCTGCAACTACCTCTTCGGTTGACTCTTCTTCTTCCTTCAGTTTGCCAGGAGCAGCATCGCCTGGTTTAGCGTTTTTGGTAACGTGACCATCGCTAACCTTCGATGTGCCTTTGTTGGCAATCTTGGATGAATCGTTGTCTTGCTTGTAATTCTGATTAGTAGGACCGCCAAGGTTATCCTTTGCAGTATCTTGAGGAGCAGGAATAGTTGCAGCAACCATAGGGTCTGCACCCTTGGCACCATCAGTTGGCGCTTTTTCCTCAAGAGTTTCTTCTACGAAGGTTTCAAATTGTTGGTCAACTGATGCTGACATGTGCTATTCTCCTTAATATAATCTGTTAGATTCTATGTTTTATTTATAAATTATAATCCTTTTAAGAAAGTTTCAAACGCGGAAACTTTGCGCTCTTGGAGATTATGCCAAGTTGCAGAGTCGATTTCTTTCTTAAGGGACTCGATATGACGTTCTTTAAGAATGCCATTATTCCATACCCATTCCTTTCCTTCCATGATACCTTCGACAAAAGCATCAGGGGCAGAAGGATCTGCTACGATATCAGCAGCAGTTGCGAGCATGAAGTCATCACGTACATATGATGCACCATTCCTTTCGGAGATTGATCCAACACCACGTGACGAAACCCCTAACTTAACACCTTCGTCAATAAGATTTTTAGCAATCCTACCCATAGGGGTATCGAGGATTTTTGCTTTGCCAACAAAATTGCTACCTTCTTTTTGAAGTGATACAATTTTGTGCGACACTCTATCTAGATTAACTGTAGGTCCCTCAGGGTGACCAAGTTCACCAAGAGCACGATCTTTAGAAATATATGACTCTGTGTAACGACCAACTTCTTTTTCAAGAACGTTCATCTCATACACACGACCATTTCTATTTTTAATATCCGCTTGTAAAAATACTCCTTCAATGAAGTGATTCTTTTTAGAACCATTTTCTTCAATGAGGAATTCTACTGCTTCAATCTGTTCCGTGATCAGTTTCATCTTCTGTCTGTTCGGGTTCGTTTTCTAAATGGGCGAACATGCTTTTACCGACCTTCTCTTTTTCAAGAGTTAAGATCTGTGCTGCCTTGTTCATAATCATATCTTTCACAGCATCAGAAGCATCAGAAAGTTGATCCTTCATGACCATATCCACAATTTTAGTAGGTTCCATAATTAACCTCGATATTATTTAGTGTTTTGGGATCCTGACTGTTTAGGTTCAGGGGGGTTTTTCAGGTTATCCAAATTTACTTTTTGGGTTTCCATATCAATTTCCGCAGATTGCTTGTCTTGAGCAACCTGATCAAGAGGATCAAGCACCTGTCCTGCCTCTATCTCATTATTTATCTGTTGTTTCATCTCTTCAATTTCCTGCTCAGTAAAGTGCAGAAGTTGACGCATGACATAATCTTGAGAGAAGTACTTACCAACATAGAGATCTAGTTTGTCAAGAACCTCCATTTTCTTCTCCATCATTTCAAGATCAGCAAGTTCAGCAAACTGATTATCATACAAATAATCATATTGAATATGCTCTTTCATATCTTCCCAATCTTCAACTGTGATTACACCTTTAAGGATCAGTTGTGTTTTAAGAAGATCATGAAGAAGATCAGAGAACTTTTTACGGAGACGACCTACAAACTTTGTAAATTTAATTTCGTCTCTGTTGATCTCTTCAGATTTACCCAAGTCAAATGACTTATCACTTTCCAATCTAGAAGCAGGAACATTAAGTGCTTTATAGAGTTGTGTTTGGAAATACTTGATATCAGTCAGTTCGCCAAGGTTTTGTCCACCAGGAAGTGTGGTAATTTCTGTACCACGACCACCTTCACGACGAGGCAACCAGAAGTCCTCAAGCATACTCATATGCTTTTTGTCATCACGAATTTCTCCAGTGCTGGAGTCATATACCATTTTATTTCTATAGCGTGACATCACATCACGCAGGTATTGTTCCGCTTTAATTTTAGGAAGATTACCAACATCGATGTAGAAAATTCTACGCTCTGGTGCTCTTGATAATCTATAGATGACAATACTATCCTCAAGCATTCTTAACTGATTAAGATACTTGATTGCTTTGTGCAAATAACTCAGGGTCATATTTCTACCCTGGTCTACAATACCAGATGCTACGTATGTAATAGCATCCCTTGCAATTTTAATTCCTTGGTTGGTATTGTTTACACCTTTAGCATTGTAAACAAAAAATTCTGTGACTTTACCGTAGTCGTATTTGTTAAATTGATCTGCGTCTACTGCTGGTTTTTCTACCAGACGTACCTTCTTAATTTTAAGAGGATCAATATAACGGAGTTCTAAAAGACCCTTTGATGGATCTTCTAAATCGATAACTTTATGATAAAATAATCTACCATCGACGTACCAACGCCTAAAGATTTGATGTGCAGATTTATCAAAATCAAGAAGACGTTTGATATGATCAAACTCTTCCCTCATTCGGTTCTTGATCGATTCTGATACTTCTAAGTTAGACAGTTCTAATTCTACTGGACTGTCATCCTTATCAGTTACAATCGCTTCGTTTGTTACATCTTCAATCGCACTATCCACTTCTGGAGCAAGTGCCATTTCTCTATAACGACGTATGAGATTAATCTCGTCACGTTTTTTAGTATCATCAAGATCTACATAATGACCAAACCATCCCCCGTAAGGAGTGATGGTTGAACTAGCGTCATTGTCTGTAGGTGGAACAGGGGACGTTGCTGCCTTCGCCCCCTTCTTGAGATCTTCATCTTTAATTGAAAATCCAAATAGTTGTGCCATTCCAAATATAGAGTAACTGGACCGTTACTCTATTTATCATACTAATAATTAACTTGTTGTGGAACCTACGTTTCTCAGTTTGGTAAATTCGCCTTGACCTTGAGCAAAGTTCTTCTCACCAGCATCGAGATACTGATATTGGAACTCAACATCAAATTCTTCAATCTGATCATTACTATCATATGCAAGGTTAATTGCACCTACACTAGTTGGCCAAGCACCAATTAATTTGTACTCTCTCAGAATCTTGTTAGGATCTGCAGGTGAAGGTCCAGATAGACCACCCACAGCACCTTTGGACTCAGGATTCTTATCAAGTTGTCTGATAGTAACATCCTGGAAATACTCAGCAAACGCTCCAGCATTTCCGAACTCGTAAGTTCCCAGTGCTTCATCCGCTTTGTTGCCGATGTTGATCCACTGTTCAAATGCTGCTCTCAGATCGAAATCTGTAGTGTTATAGAATGTTGCAGTCCAAGGTTCAAAGGTTCTATCACCAGGGATTTTAAGGAAGCGACCTCTAAAAGGAACTTCAATAAGTCCTTGGTTTGCTGCAGGAATTTGTGCAGATCTGCAGAGATATCTCCCTGCTTCAGTAAGGGATGAAGCATTAGGATTATTATTTCCCAAATCAAATGATGCACTTGGGAAAACAATATCTACTTGGAATAGATTGGGGCGGACGCCGCCCTGTAATCTAGATTTGAACTGGTTAATGTTTGGCATTGTTTGTTTCTCCGTAATTTTATTTATTGTCTACTGATCATCTACCGATAATCTCATCGAAGGAGATACCAGTTCTCGTTGCGGTAAATGTCAAGGTAATGAAGTTGATCGAACGTGTAGGTTGGATATAAATCTCAGCGACAAACTCATTGTTATCAATAACGAGTGGTGTGTTGTTTGTCTCATCACAAACAACTAAGAAATCGGAAACTCCTCTTCTTGCTTGTACATCACGAAGGAATGGTTCAACGATAGATCTAAAGATATTTCTTGTTGTCTCGTCGTTGATTTCAAACAGTTGTGCTTTTGCTGCTTGTTCAATTGCCTTCTCGACAACCAAGAACAACTTACGAACGTTGATTCTATCAAATGCAGATGGGTTAGAAAGTGCAGTTTTGTCTCCAAAGAGAACAGCACCTTGACCAGGAAATACTGCAATTGGGTTCACTCTGTTTGCATAGAGTTCATCTCTATCTGCTTTGCCTGGATTCCAAGCAAGTTTTGCCAAGTTACGAATACCACCTCTAGAGAAACCAGCAGGTGAGAACCATGGTTCGTTTCTAATTGCACAATCTGCTACGAGACCAGCAACGTCACTGTTGCAAGGAATGTAACGATAAACATCGTTCCAACGATCATACACATACTTGTAATTACCATCAATAACAAGGTAAGAATTGCTTCCTACAGTGTCATAGAATGATTTAATATTTTTGGTAATTTCACTATTTGAAAGTGCAGTACCAGCAGAGGAAATAATATTTCCTTTATGTGGAGAACCGAATGCAATACAATCTTTTCTTGCTGCAGCAATACCAGCGATATAAGTTAGTTTCTGTTTTGTCGCTGACTCATTATCGAGACCAGGACCCATGATCAGATAGTCAATAGAAACGTTATCTGAATCTGCAAAAACATCGTAACCAGAGGTTAACTGAGAAACATTGATATCGTAGATACCAGCACTTGTCATTGCATAATCGACACCACCTGTCAATGAGTATGAAAGTCCACCTTTTGGTTCAAATGCTTCTGTCTTATTTTGATACTCATATTGGGTATCACCAACATAGATCATATCACTATCATCAGAAATAACTTTCTTGTAATAGTTAGAACCACCTTGTGGACCTCTTGCATCCTTTGCTTTAGAAAGGAAAGTGTATGCTTCTAAGATAGAATTCTTAGCACCTGTAACTAGACCATCCTCATCAACAACTGCTACGTGAACAGTATCAAAACCGTAGATGCTTCCAAAGAATTGAATGGAATCATCTGAAGATCTTGGTCTTGGTGCAACTGAATTCCAAAGAACACCAGAACCAGGATAAAGTTCCTTGCTTAAATACCATTCTGAACCATCATCAACACCACCAGATCCTTTGAGGGAGTATGATACACCACCCATGGTGACTGCATCACCGTCAGCAAATTTCTGGTTTGATTGTGGCCAAGGAACGTACTTGTCATTATTGGTGCTATCAACGATAACAACATGAACAATCAGGTTTCCATCACCACCTTCTGAAGTGTCAATAACCTTACCTTTTTTAGTACCAGAGGTAACGAAGTCACCAACACTAGGTGCTGTAGGACCAGTTGTAAGATACAGAGATTGTGCTGGACCACGGTCAACGCTACAAACTCTCAGAGAATTACCCCATGCACCAGCAGATCTAGAAGCAAACAACCAACCACTAGTGTTGCCTGAATATGATGCCTCATAAACTTCTGGTCTTGAAATCTTAATTGCATCTGCAGCAATAGTTGCAGTTGCGAGAGCGGTTGTACCAGGGATTGGAATGATTGGTGTTACTCCAGAGAAACTAGAGAAGTTACCAAAATCTGCATTACTAGCAACGTCAACTCC
>Ga0163111_10000674_pt1 | contig 20495 bp, 4 predicted proteins | sample CRUFie1St18metaG_FD_109645 | JGI IMG/M metagenome (GOLD analysis project Ga0163111, IMG submission 109645) | Marine microbial communities from the Costa Rica Dome - CRUD Field 142mm St18 metaG | ecosystem: Environmental > Aquatic > Marine > Oceanic > Photic zone | place: Costa Rica: the Eastern... | reverse complement strand
ATTGGCGGATCGTTTGCTGGGCCATTTGGATCGGGTGTAACAGAGATTGTTACTGTGGCTGTATCACAAAGGCTAGGTGTACCATTGTCACAAATCACATAATCAAATGTATCGTCTCCCTCAAAGCCTGGATCTGGCGTATAAGTGAAGGTTCCGTCAGGGTTAATCGTAACCGTACCATTCGTCGGATCAATGACAGGAGTTGTATTTACGATTAAACTATCGCCATTTGGATCACCATCATTTGATAGGAGGTCACCCGTTACAGGATTATTCGTTTGTGTACCCGTCGCATCATCATTCGCAATTGGCGGATCATTGTTCAGGCTATTGTCACGAATCTCAATCGTTACTGTAGCTGTATCACACAATGGACCTGGAGTGCCATCATCACAAATTACATATTGGAACTGATCTGTACCTACGAAACTTGAATCTGGCGTATAGGTATAGGTTCCATTTGCATTCAAGATCACTGAACCATTGCTAGGGTTACTCACTGGAGTTGTATTCACTGTGATATTATCCCCTGCATTTGGATCAGAATCATTGGTCAATACATCGCCGCTGACGGGAGTATTCACCAAAGTATTGTTGATATCATTGACTGCTATTGGTGGGTCGTTGGTTGGATAAACCGTAAGGTAAACCGTAGCTGTATCGCAAAGCACAGGACTACCATCATCACAAACAACATACGTAAATTGATCTGGGCCTGTATAGCTTGGATCTGGTGTATAGGTGAAAGTACCGTCAGGATTGATGGTTACTGAACCATTCGTCGGATTGGTCACTGGGATGGTATTTACGACAAGGTTGTCCCCGTTTGGATCCGTATCATTGGCCAATAGATCCCCACTAATTGGTTCATCTTCAAGGCCTGCCCCTGCATCATCTCCTGCAATTGGCGGATCATTTGCTGGACCATTTGGATCTGGCGTAACGGAAATCGTAACCGTTGCGGTATCACAAAGGCTAGGCGTTCCATTGTCACAAACTACATAGTCGAAGGTATCGTCTCCCTCAAAGCCTGGATCTGGCGTATAGGTGAAGGTTCCGTCAGGGTTAATCGTAACCGTACCATTCGTCGGATCAATGACAGGAGTTGTATTTACAATCAAGCTATCTCCGTTTGGATCACCATCATTAGAGAGGAGGTCACCCGTTACGGGATTGTTCGTCTGTGTACCCGTAACATCATCATTCGCAATTGGCGGATCATTGTTTAGGGTATTGTCACGAATCTCAATCGTTACCGTTGCGGTATCACACAATGGGCCAGGAATGCCATCGTCACAGATTACATATTGGAACTGATCTGTACCCACAAAGCTTGGATCTGGCGTATAGGTATACGTTCCATCTGTATTAAGGGTTACCGAACCATTGCTTGGGTTGCTCACGGGTGTGGTATTCACCGTGATATTATCCCCTACATTTGGATCAGAATCATTGGTCAATACATCGCCACTTACAGGTGTATTCACCAAGGTATTGTTGATATCATTAACTGCTATTGGTGGGTCGTTGGTTGGAAGAACCGTGAGGTATACCGTTGCTTGTGCACACAAACTAGGCGTGCCATCGTCACAGATTTCATATACGAATTGATCAGGACCAACATATCCTGCATTTGGCGTGTATGTAAAGGTGCCATCAGGATTAATTGATACCGAACCATTTGCGACATCCACAATAGGCGTAGTATTTAGGATAATGCTATCACCGTTTACATCGCCATCATTCGGCAATACCTGACCACTTACGGGCACATCTACTAGTGTCACATATGCATCATCTCCTGCAAATGGAGGGTCATTGTCTGGACCATTGTCATCGGGCACAACCGAAACCGTAACCGTTGCGGTATCACAGAGACTCGGCGTAACATCGTCGCATACGACATAATCAAAGGTATCGTCTCCCTCAAAGCCTGGATCAGGTGTATAGGTATAGGTGCCATCAGGATTGATAACAACCGTTCCATTTGTCGGATTAACTACAGGAGTGGTATTGACAATCAGGCTATCTCCATCAGGATCATTGTCATTGTTCAACAATGTACTTGTAATAGGCTGATCAACCTGTGTAACCGTCGCGTCATCATTGGCAATTGGGGGGTTATTACCTACTACAGGTTCTACAACTGTAATGGTTACCGTAGCGATATCGCACAATACTGTACTACCGAAATCGCATACTTGATATTGGAAGGTATCAATTCCTACAAAAGCAGAGTCAGGCGTATATACATAACTTCCATCTCCATTCAATACAACCGAGCCATTCACAGGATTGCTCACAGGAGTGGTATTTGCCACAATACTATCACCATCAAAGCTAATGTCATTGGTCAATACATTCCCTCCCACAGGCACATTCACCAAGGTATTGTTGATGTCATTAACAGCCAATGGAGGCGTATCTTTCGGATAGATGGTAATGTATACCGTAGCTGTATCACACAATACAGGAGTTCCATCATCACAAATACTATATAGGAATTGGTCTGGGCCAATATACCCAAAGTCTGGCGTATAGGTATAGGTGCCATCGGGATTGATAACAACCGTACCATTGGCAGGATTCGTGATTGGGGTCGTATTGACTACAATATTGTCATTATTCGGATCACTGTCATTGGCCAATAGGTCTCCGCTTACAGGGAAGTTCGCTTGTGTAAAGTTGGCATCGTCTCCCGCAATTGGAGGATCATTCGCTGGACCATTGTCGTCTGGAACCACCGAGATGGTTACCGTTGCTGTATCACACAAACTAGGCGTGCCATTGTCACAAATTACATAATCAAACGTATCATCTCCTTCAAAGCCAGGATCTGGCGTATAGGTGAAAGTTCCATCAGGATTAATGGTTACCGTTCCATTCGTTGGAGGTGTAACTGGTGTTGTATTGACAATGAGACTGTCGCCATCTGGATCTCCATCATTGGTCAATAAATCTCCTGTAATGGCAGAATCTACTGGCGTAACGACCACATCATCATTCGCCACTGGCGGGTCATTATTAGGCACATTGTCACGAATCTCAATCGTCACTGTTGCGGTATCGCAAAGACTAGGCGTTCCATCATCGCAGATTACATAGTCGAATTGGTCTGTACCCACAAAGCTAGAATCTGGCGTATAGGTATAACTACCATTCGGATTGATTGTCACGCTACCGTTGGTTGGCGCAGAAACAGGAGTTGTATTAACCGTGAGGTTATCTCCATCAGGATCGCTATCATTGGTCAATACGCTCCCTCCTACAGGAGTATTTACCAAGGTGTTGTTGATGTCATTGACTGCTACAGGAGGTTGATTTCCAGGGAATACCGTGATATATACTGTTGCAGTGTCACATAGGCTTGGAACACCATCATCACAGATTGCATACACAAATTGATCGGGGCCAGAATAGCCAGGATCTGGCGTATAGGTATAGGTTCCGTCTGGATTCACCGTCACCGAACCATTCGTTGGAGACGAGATTGGCGTTGTATTCACGATAAGGTTGTCGCCATTCGGATCGCTATCATTCAAGGATACATCTCCAGATACTGGGGTATTTGCTGGAGTCGCATTCGCATCATCTCCTGCAAATGGCGGATCATTTGATGGACCATTGTCGTCTGGTACAACTGAAATAAATACAGTTGCCGTGTCACAGAGACTAGGGGTTCCATCATCACAAACCACATAATCAAAGGTATCATCCCCTTCGAAGCCTGGATCTGGGGTATACGTAAAGGTTCCATCTGGGTTGATGGTTACGGTACCATTGGTTGGATCTACAACTGGAGTTGTATTCACAACCAAGCTATCCCCATCGGGGTCAATATCATTGCTAATGAGGTCTCCCGTTACAGGCGTATTTGTCTGCGTGCCTGCGTTGTCATTGTTAGCAATTGGGGGATCATTCGCAGGCGTATTCTCACGAATCTCAATCACAACCAAAGCCGTATCACACAATGGGCCTGGGGTACCATCGTCGCACACTACATATTCGAATTGATCCACTCCTACAAAACTGGAATCTGGTGTATACGTATAGGTTCCGTCCGCATTCAGTATCACCGAACCATTTGATGGATTGCTTACAGGCGTTGTATTCACAGAAAGGCTATCGCCTGCATTTGGATCATCATCATTGGTCAATACATTGCCTCCTACAGGAGTATTCACCAATGTATTATTGATGTCATTCTCTGCAATTGGCGGATCATTGATGGGGAAGATGGTCAAATAAACCGTTGCGGTATCACAAAGGCTAGGCGTTCCATCATCGCACATGACATATACAAATTGGTCGGGACCAACATAGTCTGTATTCGGCGTATATGTATAAGAACCATCAGAGTCAATGGTCACACTACCGTTTGAAGGGTTCACAATTGGAGTGGTTTGTGCCAATAATGTCCCATTATCAGGATCATAATCATTCGCCAATATATCCCCTACAATATTTTGGTTTACAAAATTGCTCCCTGCATCATCCACTGCAAATGGAGGTTGGTTTGTGGCTGTCGGATCGGGTGGATATACCAAGATAATGACCGTTGCTGTATCACATAGAACAGGCACTCCATTGTCACAAATTGCATATTGGAAGGTATCAACCCCTTCGAATCCAGGGTCAGGATCATATACATAGGTACCATTAGGATTAATCGTTAAGGTACCATTCGATACAGGCGTAATAGGGGTTGTATTCACCGAAATATCATCTCCATCAGGATCGAAATCATTGATTAACAGATCTCCTGTAACCGTACTATCTACAGGGAGGGCTGCTTGATCGTCATTCGCAACTGGAGGATCGTTGTCCACTGTATTGTCTCGAATCTCAATCACAACCGTTGCTGTATCACACAATGGCCCTGGTGTACCATCATCACAAACCACATACTGGAATTGATCCGTCCCAACAAAATTCACATCAGGAGTATAGGTATACGTTCCATCAGGGTTTATCGACACAGAACCATTAGATGGAGCCTCCACAGGAGTGGTATTTACAGAAAGGTTATCTCCTGCATTTGGATCACTATCATTGGTCAAGACATCCCCACTTACAGGTACATTGACCAAGGTGTTGTTAATATCATTGATGGCAATTGGGGGATCGTTTACAGGGAATACAGTGATGTATACGGTAGCCGTATCACATAGAACAGGTGTACCATTGTCACACACTACGTAAGTGAATTGATCTGGCCCTACATAGTTAGGATTGGGTGTATAGGTATAGGTTCCATCAGGATTCATACTCACCGAACCATTTACAGGAGTCCCTACATTTGTAGTGTCTACAACAAGACTATCTCCATTGATATCCATATCATTTGGTAATACAGAACCCGAAACAGGATTGTTTACATGGGTTGAACTTGCATCATCGGCAGCAATAGGTGGATCATTATCATTCTTATCGGGATCAGGAATAACAAGAATAATCACCCAAGCTGTATCACATAATACAGGATTCCCATCATCACAGATTTCGTATTGTAGGCTATCATAGCCTATATATTTGTCTATTGGCTCATAGAAGATGCTTCCATCTGCCTGAATGGTAACCGTCCCATTTACAGGATTGGTAATTGGAGTAGTATTGATGGTCAGGTTATCTCCATCAGGATCCGTATCGTTGATTAAGATATTACTCGTTACAGTAAGGTCTTCTTCAACTACCAAGTAGTCATTATTCGCAATAGGAGGATCATTCCCCAACGTATTGTCTCGGACTTCAATTGTTACAGTAGTTGTATCACACAATGGGCCAGGGGTTCCATCATCACATACGATATATTGGAAGATATCGGTTCCAACAAAAGCAGAATCAGGTGTATAGATATAGGAACCATCTGGGTTCAAACTTACCGAACCATTTGTAGGGTTTGTGTATACACTTACGGTTAAGATATCTCCTGCATTTGGATCATTATCATTCAATTCCACATCTCCACCCACAGGTGTATTAATCAATGTATTATTGATATCAGGCACTGCAACAGGCGGATCATTGTAAGGGAAGATTGTCAAGTACACTGTAGCCGTATCACAAAGACTAGGCGTACCATCATCGCACATCACATATACAAACTGGTCTGGCCCAACATAGTCCGTATTTGGCGTATAGGTATATGACCCATCTGAATCAATGGTCACACTACCATTTACAGGCGCAACAAGTGGAGTCGTTTGAGCGATTAAGTTATCATAATCAGGATCGAAGTCATTCACGAGTATATCTCCCACAATGTTTTGGTTCACATAATTGCTTCCTGCATCATCGGCAGCAAAAGGAGGATCGTTATCACTTCCATCAAAATCGTTTGGCAACACTGTAATCGTAACCGTTGCTGTATCACAAAGGCTAGGAGTGGCATTGTCGCAAAGCAGATAATCAAAGGTATCTTGTCCTTCAAAACCTGGGTCAGGTGTATAGTTGAAGGTACCATTAGAGTTGATATTGACAGAACCATTTGCAGGAGGAATGATAGGCGTGGTACTTACCAAAATATCATCGCCATCTGGATCATAGTCATTGATGACCATATTGCCGAAAGTGGGATTACCTGCAATTGCGATAAGTTCGTCATTGTTGGCAATAGGAGGATCATTACCTATTGTATTGTCGCGCACCTCAATCACAACTGTAGCGGTATCGCACCAAGGGCCAGGCGTACCGTCATCACACACAACGTATTGGAACTGGTCTGTACCCACAAAAGCCGAATCGGGCGTATATGTATACGTACCATCTGAATTCAAGACAACCGTACCATTCGAAGGATTGCTCACAGGAGTCGTATTCACCGTAAGGCTATCTCCTACATCTGGATCTTCATCATTCGTCAAGACATCTCCACTTACAGGGACGTTTACCAATGTATTGTTGATGTCATTAATGGCTAATGGCGGATTATTTATCGGATAAATTGTGATGTATACAGTAGCCGTATCACACAATATAGGCGTACCATCATCACAAATTACATAGGTGAATTGATCAGGCCCCACAAAAGCTGAGTCAGGCGTATAGGAATACGTTCCATCTGTACCCATATTCACAGTTCCATGAGCAGGTGTACTTGTCAATGCAGTATCAACCGTCAGATTATCAAAATTGATATCGTAATCATTCTGAGACACATTCCCCAGAATAGAATTGTTCACCAATGCAAAACCAGCATCGTCCGTTGCTACAGGTGGGTCATTATCCGTCTTTATAGGATCGGCAACAATTAAGATTGTAACAGTGGCCGTATCACACAATACAGGAGTCCCATCATCGCAAATCTCATATTGGAAGGTATCATAACCTGTATATTTATCATCAGGTCTATATATATAGTATCCATTTGGGAAGATTGTGACGGTTCCATGTGATGGTCCGACAATTACTGTCGTATCAATCGCAATATTATCCCCATTTGGGTCACCATCATTGACAGTCAAGAAACCATCCACATCTATATCTTCTTCTGTGTAAGCAAAATCATCGTTGGCTACAGGTGGGTCATTGCCGAATGAATTCTCCCGAACCTCAATCGTAACAGTAGTTGTGTCACAATAAGACGTATTAACAGCATCGCAAACAGCATACTCAAATACATCTGTACCTACAAATGAAGAATCAGGCGTATAGGTATAAGTTCCATCAGAATTCAAGACAACTGAACCATTTGATGGATTACTAATAGGTGTAGTCATCACCACCAAACCATTACCCGAAACATCAAAGTCATTCATCTCTACATCCCCGCTTACAGGTGTATTCACCAAGGTATTGTTAATATCCAAGACGGCTATCGGAGGATCAACAGGACCTGGATATACGGTGATATATACAGTTGCAGGGATACACCAACTGGCATCACATGCTTGATACACAAATTGATCAGGGCCAATATATCCAGGGTCAGGTGTATAGGTATAACTTCCATCAGGATTAATAACCACACTACCATTAGTTGGCCCGCTTACAGGTATATTATTCGCTGTCAAAGGATCTCCATCTGGATCTGTATCATTTGACAATACATTTCCAGAGACAGGTGTGTCCTGAGGGGTCAAAGCAGCATCATCTACAGGGATAGGTGGGTGATTGGAAATACTATCAACCCAAATGTCAATGATTACCGTTCCTGTATCACATAGGGAAGGGGTTCCATCATCACACAATTGATAGGTGAAAATATCTGTACCCACAAAGCCGCTGTCTGGCGTATAGGTAAAGGTTCCATCAGGATTAATGACAACTGAACCATCCGTCGGATTGCTAATTGGGGTTACATTAACAAAGATACTATCTCCATCAATATCGACATCATTGGCAATCATACTACTTGTAACAGGTACATTCAACATAGTAGGCACCGCATCTGTATTGGCTATAGGTGGATTATTGCCCGAATTTTGAGGAATTACCTGAATGGTTACCGTTGCCGATGTACAGGAATTAAATTGTCCTGTTTCACACAATTCATAAACGAATATATCTGTACCCACAAAACCACTGTCAGGCGTATAGGTATAGGTTCCATCTGTATTGAGCGCTAAGGTTCCATTTGACACATCCGAAATAGGTGTAGTATTAACCAAAAGGGCATCCCCATCAGGATCATAATCGTTGGTAATGACATTTCCTGATACAGGCGTATTCACCAAGGTGTTATTGATATCATCTACCGCTACAGGCAATGGCACAATATTAATGACAACGGAAGCCGTATCACATAAACCTGCGGTATCACAAACAACGACACAGACGCTATCTGCAAGATTATATACCCCTGGATTGGGTGTATAATCAAAGCATGTCGGGTCTGCATTCGAGGTAGGGGTACCAAAATCAAAACAATCCATAATAAAGGTCACCGCATCCACAGAGTCGTTCGGGAGATCTGGGTCATCTATATCTAAGCAAATAGTCACAGTGCTATCTTGCGGGATCGTCACAACCGTATCTTGCACAGTTGGAGGATTGTTCGTATTTGTAATGGTTACATATACTGTAGCTGTATCACACAAACCTGTTGTAGGAGCTCCTTCAGTGGTAATATCCACCCCCCAAGCATTTAAAGATCCTCCATCTCCTCCTGCCCCATCACTAACTGTTAAAGTCCATGTTCCTGCACTACTTTCTCCATCAAAAGAAGCCAAGCTACCCGCAGGCAAATGAGTACCTCCCCCTGTAGGAGGACATGGGATAGTAGATCCAGCCTCGTCATCTAAACTTAGGTTCATATTGGCACTTGAGCCACAAGAGTTTGAGAACAGAATAACTGAGGTTCCTGCTGGGCTTGTCAAGGTAATCGACAAATCGCTAATAAAGCTATGCGTAATATCCAGTCCTGTCACATTCACATCCTCAATTGTCCCTCCAGAACCTCCTGAAACGGTCAAAGTGGAAGTAATGGTTGAGGTTCCTAACGAATCAATGGTAATAGGAACATCCGTGCTTGTGAAGCTTTGTGTTGAAGACACTCCTAAAATAGATTCACACACCTCATATTCGAAACTGTCTACTCCTGCAAATCCATTATTAGGGGTGTAAGTAAAGCTTCCATCATTATTAAATGTGATTCCACCATTTGGAGGCGTATTGATATTGGCAAAAACCAAAGCGTTTCCATCGGGATCACTATCATTCACAGAGGCATCCCCATTCACAGGAATATTTAATGGAGTAGTAAACGTATCATTCACTGCTACTGGAGGGCTATTTGGCGTACAAACACCTACCGCAGCCGAAACCTTATTATTGACAAAGTTACATTCTCCCACATGGGTAATGGGAAAATCAGTCGATAAATCATAAGGAGTAGCTAAGGTTCCATCGTCATTTCCTACTACATAAAGTGTGAAAGGAGGAGTTACCGTGGAAATATCTACCACAAATGTCTCTGAAATGGTACTATCTTTCCGTAAGGGTTGAGTTGTCTGCTCTATAATAAGAGGAGAAATCGAAACCGCTTCAGGATCATTTCCATAGAATGCTATTGGAATTCCATCAGGCATATTCAAATCTCCCTGGTTTGAGATGCTCAAGGTAACCACCAATAAGTCATTCGTCAAGCATTGGCTAACATCAATATTATCAATCGTAACCTCTAAGTTTCCAGCAGGAAAGACAGGATTTCCTGTATTATCATAAGGAGATGCTTGCTTCAAATATGTATTCAAAGGCCCAGATGTGCCTAAGGTAGGGCTCGCAATGATATGATGTGATTGTTGCTGAACAGGGATTGACATATCATCGTTGATATTTACAACGAAATACGCATATTGATTCCATACTTTACGAGTAGGCACCCAAGGATAATTGTCTGAGCGAAAAGCCGTAGCAACAGCAGGAGCATTCGATGAACCTGGGCTACCAGAACAGTTGCACATAACTTCCGTTTCTCCATCATCATCCACATCGGCCACAACTGCATACTCCCCTCCTGTTCCAGAACCACAAGCAATTGTTGCGAGGTTTGCTCCAGTTGTACCATTCATCATACGAAGCTGAGATTCATCCCTATATACAACCTCAGAAACGCCATCTCCATTAAAGTCAAAAATCGCAACTCCTGTTTGCCCCGAATTATCTGTAGTCGTAATGGACCAAGCGACTCCGCCCATTCCTGCAATATTTACCGTATGGTCTTCGATTACTTGCATCACAAGGTTACCACATACTGCAATTTCTGGGCGGTTATCTCCATCAAAATCGGCTACAGTCGGCATACCAATAGGATGATAACTTAATGAGGAAGTATCCTTGACCGTATGGGTATTCCCAATTTGAGTAGAGGTTTGGAGATCCCATATATAAATATAAGATCCCGCAGTATCAGTCGTTCCAATAATCCCATCCAAATCTCCATCTAAATCATAGTCGGCAATAGCCGTACTTCCATCTCCCAATCCAACGGGAGCAGAAACGACCACAGTCATTGCTCCTGTACCAATGTTTACAGAATAAACTTGGTTTCCTGCCACCAGTTCTAAACCTGTACAATTTGCACAAAAACCGTCAGGCAGCACATCTACAGCTGCGGGGTTTGCATTTACATGAAAATCTGTAGCAAAACCCAAGTTCCAACTACCAATTGAGTTAGTGCCTCCTGTAGCAATTCGAGTTCCAGTTGCAGCATTATATATTTCATTTGCAACATAGACCTCTGCCACACCATCAGCATTAAAGTCCGCCAAATTTACAGAGAAATCTTCTGCAGCAAACAAGTTTCCTCCAGACAATCCTCCTGTAACTTGCGTGTTAGAGGTCCATTGGAGGGTGAAGCCTCCCGTACCAGATCCTGCAATCTTGCCCGCATTAGGATCGTATTCGTAGCAAACAATACGTCTGGCATTTGCTCCTGCATCATCTGCTGCAACATAGTAAATTTCACCTCGGCCATCTCTGTCCACATCTCCCAATGCTAATCCTTTGTTTCGGTTATGCATTCGAATAGTTGATGGATGATACTTTAGGCTTCCATCTTGTCCATCCAATACATAAATCAAACTTGTATCAGAATCGTGGTAATCAAGTGCACGCATGGTCACTACCTCAGGAATCCCGTCCCCCTCCATATCTCCTACAAATAGACCCGAAATATTCGTTACCTGAACGCTACTTGTCCATTGGGTGGTAAAATCGAAGCCTGCATTTCCACTTGGAGGCACATACTCACATGCAGGAGTACATAGTCCATAAAAATCATCGAATTCTGGATGACACGGACAATCAGGATCGTATTGATCCACTAACCCATCACTGTCATCATCAATCTCATTGTCACAAATCTCTTGTCCATAAGCACCAAAACTAAAAAAGAACAGCAAAACGACTAGGGTAAAATAATGCCTATTCTTTCTTTTGGGGTTCAAATTCACTGTTAAGCCCTCTTCTTCAGATACAGCCCACTTTCTAGTAATTTTGTGCATAGCTAAATAATAATTCCCAGATATTTTATGCGAATAAGGGTATAAAGTAAAGCAGAGTCACCAAGTACACTTCTGGCAATACTCCAATTTAGCGATCGCACAAAGTAGTTTAAACGTTGTCACATCGAATGAGGCGACAAAAAGTACTTCACGAATAAAAATGTGCAAAAATCAATTCATTTTCATCGAAAGAATACATACAAGAATTCTGATGCAAGTATCTATCTTAAACCCACACAACTACCTATACACATACTTATACATCCCACGTTTATAAATCCTAAAATAGAAAAACTGAATTCAACCAGTAAACATCTGGGAAGCAACATATTACAATTCTGTAATACAGAGAAATATACAATTCAGTATCCTTAAAATATTCCCTCAAACTTATTTCTCCTACTTTCTCAGCCCTACCCAATGTTTTCATACTAATCATGTAAGAAGACAAGCATTATTGTTCCTTCCTGAAAGAAAAGAAATCTCGGCTTCAATCAAAACCTACCATCTGTTTCTTCAATGAGTATCCATTCCAATAAGAGAAGAGAAGGATTTCAGGGAATATCCAGATAAAGGAACCAATCAACTCCATCTGATAAAAATGAGAAGAATGGTATTATACAATACTGGTGTATAGTAAAGCTCATTGAGGCATAAGTACTCCCCTTCCTTTTACCTCTTTTATCCCTAATTCTGATATTATCCCTTCAAGAGAAAAAAACATCCACCCTAAACGTATTCCTCTCTTACGATATTTTTCTTATATTGAAATCTTTAACCCCAATTATTCACACGCATAGCTGCATCATGCTTAGATTCGAAATAGTACACGACACACTCGCAAAGCAGATCCTATCAAAAGCTTCCTCTGATATGATTGAGCGAAGAAAGAGGGAAGCATATGTCAAAGAAAGATTCGAATTCTACAAAGAAAGGAAGGTGATGCTTACAGAAGAAGACCTTGACTATATCACGCCCTATCTTGGCAGCATGAATATCTCTAAGGATATAAAGTTTTATATTCGAAAAAGTCGTTTACGACTAGAACTTTTAGAGAGAAGGAAGTTCTTTAGTGTTGCGGGAATTATTGCCGTTCTAAGTATCTTACTTATCTTGGCTGGCTGGCAATGGTCCTCTGCTATTACAGAACGGAATAATGCGAGAATCCTTGCATGGGTTGCATCGGCTCAACTTATGATGGATTCGGAAAACTTGAAAGCTGCCCGTTTACTTGAAAAAGCCTACGAACAAACCCTTCCCAGCCCATCAGGCCGCGCCCAAATCCTTCTCAGCGATATTATATTTGATCAAGTTGCATCCGCAACTCAAGAAGGGAAGCCCCTTTCCTTCACCTTCCAACAACCGCAGCTAAAAGAAGCATTGTTCTCCCCTGATGGAAAATGTATACTCGCCATTTCCTATAATGACACAGCTCAACTCTGGAACACCTCTGGTCAAATCCTTGCCACTTTAGAGGGACACCAAGGCAATATAACAGGTTTCTTCTCCCAAGATGGAGCTTACCTGCTTTCAACCTCTGATGATGGTTTATCCCAATTGTGGGATAAAGAAGGGAACAAACTAGCAACCCTAGAAGGGCATAAAGCTGCAATCAAGAAGGTTGCTTTCTCCCCCAATGGAGAGAACCTTCTTACTGTAGGAAAAGATAGTTCGGCCATTTATTGGAAGACAAACGGGACGAAGTTGAGAGAGTTTAAGCATGAAAATAGCACCATCTATTCGGCAGATCTCTCTGAGGATAATAATAGTATTATCACCACTGCACACGATCGAACCATAAAAGCATGGAATACAAAAGGAGAAGAAGAATGGAATTGGGATTATCCCAACAAGGATACCACCCTCAATATTGTTATAGAACCGACCTTCTCTCCAGACAGTCAATATGTGATGCTTGATGCCTCAGATGGCGTATCCCGTATATTCAGTCGAGCTGGAAAACTCATGTTTGTCATTCCTCACAAGCAAGATGCAGGATATCCGCCCTGTGCAAAGTTTTCACCTAGTGGGAAATATATTGTTACCGCCCATGAATTTTCGCCTAATATCCTTGTTTGGCGGGTTGATGGAAACCTCCAATATGAAATTCGGCCTCCTAAACCTATGCAAACCCAAGATGAACAGGCTGCAGACACACTGCAGCACTATTTCACCTCATATGCCATTGCCCCTAATGGCGAATCTATAGTCGCGACAACAGATCAATATATGGTCGGGTTATGGAAGCTACGTACAGGAGAGCTTAAAAAGATACTCAGACACAATAAGGTTCAATCTGTAGACATAAGCCCAAGTGGCGAATATTTCCTCACTGCATCAGCGAATTATACGGTAAAGATATGGGATACACAAGGCAATCTCCACATGGCTCTTCAACATCCAGGGGCAGGGAAATTATATGCAAAGTTCTCTCCTGAAGGAAACTATGCTATCACCTCTGTAAAAGGCGAAGCAAAGCTTTGGCTCCTACATCCTGCACTCATATCTCAAATCAATATTCCACAAAAACCGACGAGATACGCGACTTGGTTCCCTCAAAAACAGCAAATTGTCTCTATTCACAATGATAGCATTCGTATATGGGACTTAAACCATAATCCTATTGGGAGTATCCCACATGCCAAACACTATTTCTCCACCTTTAATGCAAAGGAAAGCCAAATTCTCTCCCTCCCAACGAAACAAGGAACCTTTAATCTCGTCACAGAACCGCAAGACAATAATGAACTAAGCGATTCAACTTTCGCAATTATTAGAGATTTCAAGGGAGATACAATTAGACAATTCCCTTACAAAACCTCTTCAATTCCTATACAATCGGCAGAGTTCTCTCCTGATGGGAAGTATATATTTATTGCATATGACTCAGGGCTCACTAAATTATTGGATAACAAAGGAAAGCTCCTATTCAGTGAACAAGCAGACTCCCTACGAACAAGACCTTGTTTTTCTGCTGATAGTAAATACTTAGTTGTTCCTTCTAATAAATCTGATGTATTGAAGGTATACAATATGAAGGGTGAAATAGTTGGTCGGCTCCAGACATCTCCCAATCACCAATTCCTTTCTGCCGTATTTGCTCCTGAAGGGAATACTATTCTCACAGCGTCATCTGACTCCACAGCACAATTATGGGAGGCAGATGGGAAACATATCCGAACATTTAGAGGCCATAAAGATGTGATCTATGCAGCCATATTCGCTCCTGATGGCGAATCTCTACTCACAAAATCAGCTGATGGATCACTCATTTTGTGGAAGCTCAATGGAAGCATCAAGCAACGAATAGAAACCCCTGTCAATCCTTATAAAATTACCCAAGAGGTCAATCGCTTAGCTATATCCTCCGACAATCAATATATGCTCGCTATCGCTGCAGACAATACCATTAGGATATGGGATCAGACAGGTCATACCGTTGCCCTATTTAACAAGCATTCGCGGAAAGTATACGCAGCGAAATTCTCCATTGATAACAACCAAGTTCTGTCTATGTCTTCGGATGGAACTGTCAAAATATGGCCAACTCCCAAACGTATATTCGAATGGCTCGAATCCGCGACCATTCCTATGTTAAGATTAGAAGACATCGAAAAGTTCGCGATGGAATAGCCTCGATTCACTTCACAACCAGACAATAAGCCAAATATGAACGTACCCATTATATATATGGCCTTTGCAAACGATAGCGATGACCACCTCGCTATGCTACAGATGGAAAGCAGAGACACCTTCAAGGCTCTAGCCAATATGGATAGGAAAGGGCATATACAAGTCGAGCGTGAAGAGAGTGCAGAGGTTAAAGAAATCTTTGATTTTTTCTCACAACATCAGGATGAAGTCGCAATCTTCCACTATGCAGGCCATGCAAGCGGCTCCCACCTTAGATTGGAGGATACCCAAGGAGATGCAAGGGGTTTAGCCGAATTAATGGGCAAACAAAAAGGCCTCAAACTCGTATTTCTCAACGGTTGTTCGACCAAGAACCAAGTTAAATTGCTTATGGATCAAGGGGTAAGTGCCGTTATTGCGACGAGTGTGCCTATTCAAGACCAGAAAGCATATGAGTTTTCTGTTCAATTCTACCAAGCACTTGCCCATAAAAGAACCATTCAACAGGCATTCGAGCTTGCAGAGGCCTTTTTAAAAACCAAATACGGAGCAGGTGGAAGTATGGGTATCATAACAACCCGAGGCCTCCATTGGAAAGGGGAACCGAAAAAAAGAGAAATCCTTCCTTGGGGATTGTATGTAAAAGAAGATGCCAAAGAGGAGCTATTGAAGTGGCGGCTACCTTACAATCGACCGCAAGGGTTACCCAAGGATATGATCGTATATATTGGTCAGACATTTACAGCCAATCGATACATCATGCTTGTCCTTGATGAAATGACCAAGTTCAATCCCGACATCTATAGCCAGATGATTGAAAAGATTGATGGGAAAGAAGTCAAGAAAGATTCGAAGGAGTACCCTGGTATCATCATTGAGAATTTTCCATGGCCTTTAGGTGCACAAATTCGGCTCTTGCGGTTCCATACCTCCCCCAACCTAAAACGGCTTCGACAAATTGTGAGTACATACATTGTAACTTCACAAGTTATGTACTTCATCCTTCTCGCCAATCTATGGCAGTATAAAGCCAAGAAGGGGTTCAAGCTAAGCTCGACCTGGTCAGAAAGTCTTATCGTGAAACCCGATGATTTTCTATCGTTTGACTATATCAAAAACGCCGTAAAGGTTGCCGAAAAGCTTTTGGAGAAGAAGGGACTTCTGTATACGCCTGAGTTTGAGCAAATCATTGCCCTATGGAAGAACCAAAGTTCTACTTTCTTTAAAGCCTATCAACTACTTGAAAAGATAAAACAGCAATTGGCAAGCTCGCCTCCACGAGCCAATCTTGATAAGCTCTGTCTCAATGCTGAGAAAACCCTATCCATTGTCCTACAGAAATTTGCTTTTCTAGCGGATTATCGCATGATGAGTATACGCAATATCACGCTATACAATCGGAGGGCGCAAAAACTTGAGTATGAACTTGACATGGGGCCTTTAAATGCCAAAGATGGCATTGACCTGAAGCTATACCAAGACAAACACAGGAGAGTCAAGTATTCGTTTGCGAATAACAACTCTATTGTTTTGGTATCTAATGAAGACAAAATGGAAGAGGCCTTGAACCTATCCCCTTTCATCATTGACAAGAATACCTTCGTTCGAATCAAAAAGAGTGAAACCTCTTCTGATGATACAGTAGCACATGTATTCACAATGGCCTATGAGGAGAACAACCAGATTACCTATTTAGCCGTAAATCATAGCATATACGATGCCCTGAATAGCCAGACCGATAAGGTACACACAGATATGACTGCGAATGATTTTCTCGAAGGGCGCAATATCACCAGTCAGGAAGCCGAACCCTTAGATTCTCTAGATGACTTTGGCGATGATTTCGGGGATGACTTTGGAGACGATTTCGCCGAGTTAGATGAACTATTTGGAGAGACTACCCAAGAAGAACAAACAGAAGATACCAGTGAAAAGGTATTTGCTATGCTAAAAGAAGACTACGAATTATTCCTCGCTGATATGGGCATCAAAGTCCACAAACCCTAAATACCATGGTCAAGAATCCCTTCAAATTCCTCGATTCCTATACTAAAGCCGACAAAGACAGGTTCTTTGGGAGAGAAAAGGAAACGGCTCAACTATATAATATCGTTCATGCCTCCAATCTAGTACTGCTGTATGGAGCCTCAGGAACAGGTAAATCGAGCCTCATTAACTGCGGGCTAGCGAATCGATTCCATGATACTGATTGGTATCCTATTTTTATCAGACGGGGGAGCCATCTCATTCAAGCGATGCATCGAGAAATCAATAAGGCATTTCCTACTCCAATAGAAGGTACCGACATAAGCATCCCACAAAAAATCAAGCAGCTTTATCTAGAGTATTACAGGCCTGTATACCTCATATTCGATCAATTTGAGGAGATATTTATTTTGGGAGATAAAAGGGAACAATTCGAGTTCTACCAAACGATTTTAACCCTCATGAAATCGAATCTCCAATGCAAAGTAATCATCATTGTACGGGAGGAATGGATTGCTTTCCTAAACGAATTCGAAAAGGCCATCCCTACCCTATTCGACAATCGAATGCGGATAGAGAAAATGAATGATCGCAACATCATGCGAGTAATTGTTGGTACCATCAGATATGGCAAGATTCGTATTAAAGAACCCAAGCGAACCATCCCCCAAATCATCAAGAATGTTCGGGATAAACGGGAACGTATTGACCTAACGAATCTACAGGTATACCTAGATTGGTTGTTCCGAAAAGACCTACAACATCAGGAGCGAAAAGGGGAAACAATTACGCATGTAACCTTTACTCCAGAGCTTGTTGAACAGGTAGGCCCCATGGCAAATGTATTGGCAGAGTTCCTTAATGAACAACTCAAAAAGGTAGAAGAGAATATGTCTACCGCAGGCTTGAAATCAGAGGGAATTCCACTTGAAATACTCTTTACGCTTGTCACAGAAGATGGAACTAAACGAAGCATGAGCATAGAGGATATTGCCAAAATGCTTCCTCAAAGCCGAAACATCAGTGAGAAAGAAGTGAAGTTCTGTCTTGACGAACTTATCAAGGCAAAGGTACTTAGGGTATTAGAAGAGACATAAAAAAAAGCAGCGTGAAAATCACACTGCTTTGGTCACGATAGCAATTCTTGGTCTATATTTCTCAGGATCGATTCTCTTATATTAGATATAAGGGATTCGTCTTATTTTCTTTTTCTTCCCATTGGAGATTTCAATCATGTACACACCGCGAGGTTGTGAACTGACATCAATCATTTCTTTATAATGTGTTCTTCCACTTAGATGCTGGCGCTCAGTAGGAACTTCTTTTCCTACGAGATTGAAAACACGAATGGTGATTTTATCATTTACATTATTGGTATCGAACTCCACATACATCTTCCCATCTGGACTTGGATTAGGGTATATATTCAAATTCTCTACGAATTCTTGATTCATATATGCAAATTCTGAACTCTGCGCATGTAAACTGGCTATCATAATAAGTGGCAAGACTAGTAAAAGTATTAATTGTTTCATGATCCTTGAGTTTATTGGTTCAAATAAAAAATGTGTTGTTTTTACCGTGTTTATCTATATAGACGGAGATTCAAGTCAAAAAGTTTAACTGTTTCTTGGTATAAAGGTAGGTTTTTTGAAAAAAAATCTCAAAAGCATGTAAGGCTGAATCCTTTTTTCGTTATATTTAATGCTGCACTTAGGTAAGTCCATCGCCTTATTTGTTCAAGATAAGGAGGAAAGTCCGGACAGCATCGAGCATTCTGCTTCCTAACAGGAAGACACCCTTCGGGGTGATAGCAAGTGCAACAGAGAGTAGACCGCCTAGAAACATGGCTCATGCCATGCTATAGGTAAGGCTGAAAGGGTGGTGTAAGAGACCACCGGTGCCTTAGGTGACTAGGGTAGCCAGGTAAACCTCAGAAGCTGAAAGACCAAATAGGCCAATGTTTGAGGGCTGCTCGTCCGATATTGGTGGGTAGGTTGCTTGAGCATATCGGTGACGGTATGCCTAGATAAATGATGGAACCCTTCGGGGAACAGAATCCGGCTTATTCTACTTAAGTGTTGTTTTTCTTAATGGGAGCATTGCTCCCCTTTTTTTTACCCTACATGTAACTCCAAAGAACGATTACCTTCTATACCTATATATGTAAGAGCAAACAAATTGGTAACCCCTCCTAAATCAAAAAAATGTTTCCCCCCCCTTTTTATAATTGTAAGTCTACATCTAATACAAATGTAAACAAATATGTAATTTTTTTCCCCTTTTTGTACTCAATTTTATTCGTTATATGCCATTTGTGCAAACCTTTCCTAGAACAACATTGAACCGCAACCAATAACTATTCGCATAGCTGAAACGATTCTCCTTTGAAACAATACACCTTCCTGAATTCAACTCTCGTCAAAATCGTCCAAGCAGCTAGTGAAACTAAAAAAGCCTTCTCCAATAGAGAAGGCTTCAATTGTATATTTTATAGGCTTCTCTTTCTTAGCGAGATCGCTTGAAGGAAGAGCTGCTTGAACGACTTGGTCGGCTGCTTGGGCGACTCGTGCTTGTCTTTGGACGACTGCTGCTCGGACGATTGTAGCTGCTACTTGGTCGGCTGCTTGGGCGACTTGTACTCGTCTTTGGACGGCTACTACTCGGACGATTGTAACTGCTGCTTGGTCGGCTACTTGGACGACTCGTACTCGTCTTCGGGCGGCTACTGCTCGGACGGTTGTAGCTATTCGAACGGCTGCTGCTTGGGCGAGTAGTCGTTACTTTTGGACGACTACTGCTTGGGCGGCTCGTATTTGTCTTTGGACGTGTACTTGTGCTTGGACGAGTGTAGCTATTATTTGGGCGCGTACTCGGACGGCTCGTATTTGTCTTTGGACGTGTACTTGTGCTTGGACGAGTGTAGCTATT
>Ga0163111_10000673_pt1 | contig 20501 bp, 14 predicted proteins | sample CRUFie1St18metaG_FD_109645 | JGI IMG/M metagenome (GOLD analysis project Ga0163111, IMG submission 109645) | Marine microbial communities from the Costa Rica Dome - CRUD Field 142mm St18 metaG | ecosystem: Environmental > Aquatic > Marine > Oceanic > Photic zone | place: Costa Rica: the Eastern... | reverse complement strand
CTTGGTCTTGGATTTGGGACAGTTGCTCTACGGTCAAGGAGGAATCCATAAGTTTATTGGTTTCTGTGGACTGTATCATAACTATTTTTTCCTTACTGTGACACAGTTTTATGAACTCTCTCTTATTTGAGTAACTCTAGGATTAATGTGCCTTTTCCATTAAGAGGGTTGATCGTGGGATCAACTATGTTGGCAATTTTGAAAGAATGTAGGTTTTCGATGCTATGGGACAAGATATAATGAATTCGCTCCCCTCTATGGAGATGAAACCTAAAAGAAAAAGCCTCATCATCTAGGCAATAGTATGTTGCATGAATAGCTGCATGGGGCAGCTGCTTCAACAAGAATGAGAGTTCGGACATTTGTTGGGTAATCTCTTCTGTAATATCACTCTCTCCTAACTCCCATTTCAATAGAATCTTTAGAAGGGTAGAATCGGTAGGAGATAAAGGGCTAAACAACATCTCATAATCCTCAATACTATCTGCAAGCACCTTTTCGTAGATTATATTTTGGCTTCGGCAATGGAGATGCCCCATTAAAAGCAGTATAAAGGTGAGAAGTATATGTCTAAGCATCATGATTGCGTATTTTTGTGTCGAACCTATCCCTTAAATTGGTAGCGATATACTGTGAGTCCCATCACAACCCCCACCTTGTTACGCTTCAATACCTCCAACAGATTGTCGTCTTCATCATAGGAGTAAACCAATTCATGCCCCGAGAAGACCTCCCGACTTAACCGCCCCTTTCCATCATACATAAACAATACGGCATCGAAGGGATTGCCTTCTTCGTCTAGGATAATGCGGCCAATGAGTCTTTGAGAAGAGTCATATATGTATCGCTCCCAACGCTTGACGACCACCTTTGTTTCTCCAAAAAATTGGCGGAAGGCAATCTCTTTGTATTCGATTCGGTTGCCAAATTCGTCGTAGAGAGAGAGGAGCTTTTCCAGATAGGTATCCGACTCGTATCGCTCCATCATCAATTGTCCTTCTGTATTGTAGACATAGTGACGCGTCCCCCAAGTCTTCCGACCCGAACTATCTTGCGTCACCTCCTTGATCAATCTTTTGCGCTTATAGGTATAGAGAATCTGCTTGGGCTCTCGGTTGTTCGACTTCTCCAACATTAGGTCGCCCCTATAGCGGTACGACCATTCGACGTCTATCATCCGACCATCACAATCGGGGGTCAGGCTGCTATAGCGCGAGATATCCCCACGGTTGTTATAGGCATACTGTCTGACGACTTCGGCATCGCCTTCATATTCATATTGTCGTTGTTCCGTTACCCGTCCTTTATTGTCAATGACATAGCCAATGCGGCGGGGATTGGTGCTGTCTACACGCCCAGCCCTCACCCGAAACCGTAGCTCCTCCACCTCTGTTACGCCATTGCCCCGCATGATTTCCCCATCCAATTGGAGGTCTAAGGCCATTGTTTGTCCCATACATATTCCTGATATCATGCCCCCTATGAGCAAGAGCATACCCAAAAAACGCCCTACATATTGACGCATACGTATCACCATAGTAAAATTCCCTAATACCCAAATAATCAATCAAAACGCTCGGGGAGCAAGCCAAAATGCTGGAGTTTATCGTCTAATAGACGCGCCTCTGCATCTCGAATCACCCCAAAGTATCCCTCTAAGGCCTCTCGTATCCCCTCAAAATCTAGGTCTACATCTGCCTTTACTGTATATAACGGATCAAACCGCTGAATCGCAACATCTAAATATACCAAAGCCGATTCGGCATCCCCTTTATAGGCATAATACTTTGCCAAATTAAAGTAGGCCTCACCATTGCGTTCGCCATCATAGTCTAAGGAATGCTTCGAAAGTTCGATTGCGTCATCGACATCCCCAAGTACATAGGCAATCCATGCTGCCATAAAATAGCCCAAGGCTGCCAGTTCGACATTGTCGATTCCTTTGGCGTAGGTTGCGCATAATTGGTAATGCTTGCGTGCCAATTCGAGGTTGTAGTGCGGGCTCGGCTCTTGGTAGATATGGCCTAGGTAGAAATGACAGAAGGGATTACCCTTATAGATGTCTGAACTCTTGCGGAGGTATTCCAAGGCATCGCTTAGGAATTGGAGTTCTTCGGGGAAACGCAAATACTTCTCGTATTCGACCTTCCCATCCTTATAGCGTTCTTGCGCTTCGAGCTTCCGACTATTGGCCAAAAAATGCGCAATCTTCTCGAAACCTACCTGAATCTCAGCCCGTTGGAGTTCGAATTGAGAGACGATGTTCATCATGCCCATATCAAAGGATGCCCGCAGCTCCCCCAATCCCTTCGCCAATCGATCTCCCGTAGCCACAATTTCCCGTTGTACACCCGACAATTGTTCGCTTAACTCCTCCCCTACTATCTGGAGGCCATGCGCCAATCCTTCGAAGCCCTCCTCTAGGGTCACATCAATATTGTTCAGCCCCCGCTGAATCACATGCGTCTGACGAATAATCGAGTTGTTGATTTCCACCTGTCCATGCCGCAGCATCCCAAAACCCGAACGCAACTCCTCTCGCGTCAAGTTTCCATCCTTGCGTATCTCCCTACTAATCCCCTCCCCTACCGCATGAATATAGCGGAGCGCCTCTCTATATTTCCCATAATCCACCTTCTTTTGCTTGCGCGAAAAAGGCACAGGTATCCGAACCAAATACTTCAACATAAGTGAATCCCATAAAATAACTCAAACAATCCCCCTCGCTCCCACTCCCCTCAATCCTTATTAAACATACAAAAATCCCCTCCTCCATACAACCCTCAATCTCTTAGTAGGGCTCACCAAAATTCCCTATCTTCGCAACACACTCCAAACGGCATTATTAGGTATGTTGAAGCTTGAAAAACCTTCCTCTTCTTGGAAGATAACACGAAAGGTAGATACCAAGCGACTTACGCGTTCTCTTATTCGCACCAGTGTATCTCTCGTTACCGCAAATTGGGTAGAAGCCATCACCCAAGTCATTGATATTTCCAAGGCAATTAAGAAAGCCGAGAACTGTGGGCAAAAAGCCTATATACTCATCCTTACCGCCCTCAACAATACCGCCCAAATCCTGCTCATTCGCAATGCAAAATCTCTCAGCATTTTACTGGATGCAGAGACCCTCTCCCATATCCGAGAAGCATTCGACCAAAAACTAGGAGCCTTACAACCGAGTCTCCCCCAATCCTTCTTTGCAAACCCTATGGGACTCGATTTCCTCCCCGACTTCGAGCAGATATTCTCCCACCAACTCCAACAAAACGAAAAACTTACCTCCACCCAAATCCAAAGCCTCACCGCACAATTCAGGCTCAACTTCCAACATGAGCTGATAGCGGAATGGGATAAGAACAAAGAGGAATATGCCTGTATCAAAGATGCCCTCAATACGGAATTCGCCCCAGCCATTATCCGCCAACAAGAGTTTCAAAAATACTACACCCGTCTCGCATCCCTCTTCACCCAACCTACCCTAAATGATGAGCGGGGTATGACCCTTGATACGATTTATATCCATCCGCATTTTGAGGTACATAAGTCTTGTTTTAAGAAAGAAGATGAAAGACTTTACCATACCCACAATGGAGAACGTTATCTTATCTCTACTCCCTTTATTAAGGAGTACAATTACCCCCATCATATTCATAACTATCTGCCTCATTTTTTTACTCAAAAGAACTTCCTTAAATTAAAATGTGAGAACAGTCAAATCCTTTTACTATTTGGACAGCCAGGACAAGGAAAAACTTCTTTCTGTTACAAACTTCTTTATGACCTTTTAACCCCAACTCCTCCCAATCAACCTTTATACTTTATCAAACTCAGACGCATTAAGAATGTCACAAGCTTCGTTAATAATCCCCTTAGCCAGCTCGAAGACTTCATGAGAGAAGATGAGAACCAACCCTCTCTGAATCAATATGACATAGGAAAAGCTATCCTGATTTTAGACGGTCTTGATGAACTCTATATGCATGCAGGCCTTACCACTCAAGACATAGAGATACTTTGTAAAAACCTTCAAAGAGAAACAGAAGCACATTCCCAGTTACGTATCATCTTAACCTCTCGCCATGGCTATGTAAATGCCAAACAGCTTAATACCCGTCATTTTCTCATTCTTAAACTGGCGTATCTAAACGCAAGTCAGCAACATACTTGGCTTACGTACTATCAGAAGTTCTACCCAAATACGACCCTAAACGCCCAAACTCTTCAAGAAGTACAAGATGAGAAAAAGAAAAACCTAGCCCATATTCGTGAACTCATCAGCCAGCCGATTCTCTTACACCTAACAGCCAGTGCTGATTATAAACTTGATGCTTCTGCCAACCGAGCCAAAATCTATGACCAGTTATTTGACAAACTTATCAGCCGCGAATGGGCTACTAAAGAAGGCCCCTTAAATCAATTTGAAAACCTAGAAGCCGACGATCTAAGAGCCTATATAGCGGATATTGCTTTTGCTATTTATCAAAGCGAACGTGAATATATCACCAAAGCAGAGCTAGAGGCTCTCCCTGCGACCCAATCCTTCAAAGAGTCACTATCTAGCGAAGCCTTACACGATTCTTTGAAAAGTCTTATGATTTCCTTTTACTTCCAAGAGGTAGAAGCAGAAGAGGTTGATAAACGCAACTATGCCGTAGAATTCCTTCATAAATCCCTTAAAGAATTTCTTGTATCGGAGTGTATATGGGAAGAGATGCAAGAATTCACGGCTACCCTTTCACAAAGTAGGCGAAAAAAATCGATTACCTATAAGATAAAAACTTGGGAAGAAGCCCTTAAGAAAACCCAGACCTTGTTTACCCCTAAAGGCTTAACCCAAGAGACTAGCCAGTATCTCATTGAAATCATCCAAAATGATCCTAATCAAGCCCAAAAATCAACACTAGCTGATCGGTTAGAGATCTTTCTTCCTGAAGCTATAGAGCATGATTTCTTATATGAATATCACTCAAATAAACTCTCTAAGCCCATAGACCTCGCATTGCAATGTTTTCATGGTTATTGGAGTGTTCTTATTCACCTAATTCCTGAGAAGAACTATATTCGTGATGAGATTAAATCTCGTTTTATATTTTTAATCGAAAAATCTACGAATATAGTTAACCTATCCTATCAAAAATTCAGAGCAGCTAATCTTTTCAGAGCCAACCTCAAAGAGGCGAATCTTAGAGGAGCAAATCTCAGAGAGGCGGATCTTAGAGGAGCGAACCTTATAGGAGCGAACCTTACGGGAGTGAACCTCATAGGGGCGAACCTCATAGAAGCGAACCTTATAGGAGCGAACCTCATAGAAGCGAACCTTATAGGAGCGAGCCTTATAGAAGCTAAACTTATAGCAGCGAAGCTTATAGGAGCGAAGCTTAGAGGAGCAAGCCTTATAGGAGCAAACCTTAGAGGAGCAAACCTTATAGGAGCGAATTTCATAGGAACGAATCTTAGCGGTGCTGATCTTAGAGGAGCCAAAGGTCTCACCCATAAGCAACTCTCCAAAGTAAAGTCTCTCTACTTAACAATAGGCGTCCCCAATTATATAGAGGCAAAGCTCCTAGCCAACGATGATCGCCATCTCTTCGACCCTCCCCAATAAAACCCAACCATGAACCCAAACATCCCCCTTATAAAAACCCAACTTGAAAAACTCCGTGAATTAGACAAGCATTGCCTGCTATTTGGGGCAGAGCATCATAGCTATACATTAAAAGCCCCCCTATCCGAAGCAGCTGTAGCCACCTTCGAAAAGAGATGTAATATCAAGCTCCCAGAGGACTACCGCGATTTCCTGATTCATTTGGGGAATGGAGGGGCAGGGCCAGCCTATGGAATGGCTCCCTTAAAACCCACCAATGGTGTAGGGACACCCTTCCTAGGGGTAAAGCAATTGCGGAAGAAGCAACATGCCTTTAGTTGGGAGCAGGAGCGGAAGATGCTCTTGGAGCATCATGCAGAAGCCCTCACCCAAGTCTATGGAGAGCTATCCCAATATTCCACCAAGAAGCTCTTTGAACTCTGTGAGGAGCTTAACCTCCCTATGGATCAGAACTATGAGTTTTATCAAGGGAATGGGTACTATTGGGAGCAAGACCGTGAGAAATTGCTCAAAGAAATCAAGGAAGTATTGGATTGGCATTTTGATACGCCCGAAGAATACCTCAAGCTCCATACCCGTAAGCTCTTTCAGCTTTGCGATGAGCTTGACATTCCCCTAAATGAACGCGACTACCGCCATTACCCTGATTATGCCATTTCCTTTGATGATGACTATATCTATATAGAAGATTTCCCTATCACAGGAATCGTACATGCCTTCTATGAGGGTTGTGGCCATGCGTATATGTTGGTGGTGAATGGAGCGGATTATGGAAAGGTCATTTTTGTGGGCAATGAGAAAGACATGGGGCTTACCAATTCTAGCTTCACAGAGTATTACCTCTATTGGCTCAACAACCATATAGACAACTTCGAATATGTCCGTGGCCTGATGCACAAGCATCCTACCTTAGATGCGGTAACCAATGAAGCCTTCAAGAAGAATGTTTTCCATGTAAAGGACTATGCCTTAGGCATTATGGGTGTCGCCAAACCCACCAAGCTATTTGGTTCCAAGCACCATAAAATATATGGGGGCAAAGCCCAAAATGAATGGTACACCCAGCAATTTGAAGCGTGGAAAGCCAAGCAATAAGCCTTTTTGCATCCCCCTATATACAAAAGCAAGAATCGCATATTCAGTTCTCTAGTACTTCCTTATCATCGGTCGTCTTTACTGTATTCACTCCTAAACACAAGCGATTATGAAAGTCAGAAAACTCGCCTTCGGCCTTCTTACGACCTTCTTGCTGACGGTATTTGTGGGATTTTTCCGCCTGTATACGGTTGCGGGTCCCTCCGATGCACCTTCTCTCATTTGGAATGATAAAGTATTGGCCAATGTATCTGCCTATGACTATTCGATTCCCTTCACCCACACCAAGCTATTCCGCACAGGCAATCCCCAGCGGGGCGATTTTGTGGTATTCCGTCATCCCGATGATAAGATAGTGACAGGCCTCAAGCGAATCGTAGCCGTTCCTGGCGACAAGATTGAGATCGTCAATCACCATATCAAGCTTAATGGCGAACTTCTCTCCTATACCCAAAGGGAGATAGGAGAATTTGAATGGGTGCCAGCGGAAAATGACATAGGTGCCGAAGTATGGGAAGAAAGCCTCAATGGCCAGCGGTATACCATCACCTATACGCCAGGCAAGGCCGAAGCTTCCTACTCCAATTTTGGCCCCATCACCCTAGGGCAGGACGAATACTTCATCCTCGGCGACAACCGCGACAATAGCAACGACTCCCGCGTATTTGGCCCCCTCCCCCGATCCGAAATCAACGGCAAAATCATTGCCCTCCTCCAACAACATGTGAAGAGATAGGATATACATACAAAAAGAAATGACAACTCATCCTTGAAATGTCATTTCTTTTTCTTTCACGATCTCAAAAAAGCTACCTTTACATATATACCTTTGCCTTCGGGGCGCATACGCCTACGACAACAAGCATATGGAGCTAATTCTCTTAAACATACGCCAAGCACTGGATTCGATTCGCGCCAACCTATTGCGTGCGAGTTTCACCATTATCATCATTGCATTTGGCATCACCGCCTTAGTAGGCGTATTGACCTCCATTGATGGAATTGTAAATGGATTGTCCACTAGTTTTGCCTCCCTTGGAAGCAATACCTTCTGGATTCGCAACCGCAGTTCTGATATTAGTTTTGGAGGACGCGGAGCCAAGCGCAAGCGTTTCCCTGTCATCACCTTCCAGCAAGCCTCTCGCTTCAAGAAGGAATTTGGCGATATGGCGCCTGTAAGCATTAGTACATCCAAGGGTACAGACTTCATTGCGACAGCCAAATACGGCGACAAGTCCACCAACCCCAATGTACAATTGATGGGGGCAGATGAGAACTATATCCAAACCGCTCGTTATCAGATTGGCGAAGGCCGCAACCTCAATACAAATGATGTAGCCCTCGCCCGAAATGTCACCATCCTAGGGGCAGAGGTCAAGAATACCCTTTTTCCCCATTCCTCCCCTATAGGAAAGAAGGTCAATATCAATGGGAACTTCTACTTGGTCATTGGGGTATTTAAGGAAGTAGGTTCTATGGGTGGAATGGGAGGCGATAAGATTTGCATCACGCCCTATACCAGTCTTCGCCAAAACTCTATCCAGAACAATCGAACCTTCAATATTAGCGTATTCGTCGAAGATCCCCTCCAACTCAATTATATATCCGAGGAGGCTATGGGCATCTTCCGTATCATCCGCAAATTACGCCCGCAGGATACCGCGAACTTCTCCATCCTCCAAAGCAATTCCTTTGTCGATAAGCTCATGGATAATCTCCAAATCCTGACCATGTCGGCCACCATTATTGCCATCATTACCCTCTTTGGTGCCTCTATCTCCCTCCTCAATGTAATGCTTATCTCCGTCACCGAACGCACCAAGGAAATCGGCATTCGAAAAGCCATTGGAGCATCTCGCTTCACTATCATGATGCAATTCTTGATTGAGGCAATTGTTGTATGTCAGATTGGAGGCATATTTGGGATCCTATTGGGAATCCCGATTGGCAATGTCGTCAGCTTTATGTTCCCAGGCTCTCCCTTTGTGGTTCCATGGGCATGGGTATTCCTTGGCATCTTTGCCTGTTTTATCGTCGGAACTTGTGCAGGGATTTATCCCGCTTGGAAGGCCGCACGGGTAGACCCCATCGAATCCCTCCGCTACGAATAAATCCGCTTAGCTTTCAGACACCTTCTTTAGGTTCGTCAGTCCATTCGCCATCATATCCGCCATAGTCGAAGGCGCAAAGAATCCTGAGACCTTATCCAATAGGTTCTTCGGTTGTACGCCCTCATGCGACCATTCGAGTTGGGTATTGCCTCCATCTCGTTTTAGGCTGATGGTACCCTTCTGCTTCTCCCCTGTCTTGGCATAGACAATTTCATACTTCACATGCTCATTCACAGAAGTCTCCGTCAATTCCAAAGTAACTTCTCCCTTCAAGGCATCCTTCCAACGCACCCATGCGCCTGCGTCCATGGAAAAGCCTGAGTATTCAGCATCTTTATGCATGATTTGGGGATGCCAAGTTGCCCACTTCTTTAAATCCATTAGATGAGGAAAAACCTCCTCCGCTGGCATTCGAACCTTTTTTGTATGGCCAAATTGTGATTGGGAGGGTAGGAAGAATGCTACCCCTAGCAAAGCGAGTAGCACAATCCCTGTCCCGATTAACATTCGTTTCATTATGCAAAGGGTTTTATCTGTAATATCACGTATTTAGGTTCTATTATTGGCCAATTACCACAAACTCTACACGTCGGTTCGCTTGTCGTCCCTTCTCCGTAGCATTCGTTGTCAGAGGATCCGACTCACCCAATCCTTGGAACAACAAACGTGTTGGATCCACTCCATTCTCAATAAGGTAGTTCACCACATTCTCTGCTCTCGCTACCGATAAGCGCATATTCGAATCCCAATCTCCCTTACTGTCTGTATGCCCCAATACCTTAAAGCGAATCTTATCAAACTCCTTCATAACAGGCAGGATATTCGTATCCAAAAATTGCTGTCCTACCTTTGTCAGGCTGCTCTTACCCGTATCGAAGTTTACACTGCTCATGATGATTCGCTTATCTAGGATAGGGTCATTCTTCTTGATTGCATTAGCCAAATCCAAAGCCGATACATACCCAATCGTTGTGACAGGATGCAAATTTCCAAGCATGATGGTTTCGCCATGCGTATAGGTCTTGCCATTGCCAGGATTCTTCACCTTCAAGTAATTCAGGGCAATATCCCCAGCACCCAACAGAAGAAACTCCATTTTATCATACTCCAATTGTTTCACATTTTCGATAAAGTTGGCTCCTTCCGTTTGCGACATAGGAAAACTCACAGGGCGCAATCCCCTATAAGTCAGCGTAAGCTCTCCTCGGTTCAGATTATATTCTGCTACAGCTTTATCATTGTTCACACGTGCTGCTCCCATCTCGGCAATGGCCTTCTGTCGGAGAGTCGCTTGCTTCTTCTTTGTGCTAATCATATTGACCCTTGCTCTATAGGCTCCCGCACTCTCTCCCTCTTGCTTTTGCTTCCACTCCGCCAGATGCTTATTCACATACATCTTCACTTTCGTCGCATCACTCTGAGCTACAGCGACCTGCGCCAATAGACAGAGCACAATAAAGGATACCGATATATTGAACTTCATAATGATAATATGTTAGGATTCTCTTACAATACTTTTATTCAGCCAAAATAAGGAATTCTAATGGTTCATGGAAATTCATAAGCAGATGGATAAGTATATCTAACTCAAAATAATAAACGCCCAAATAGATGTATATACATACAACTATTGTGGTTTCGCGCCCGAACGTTCCATGGACTTTCACGCCAATCGCCCCATCTTGCATACATGAAAGGACGAGCCCCCCTAGCGAGTATTTGTTGTTCCTTAATTATTGGATGTTTTTTAGGGAAAATCTGGGAAGGCTGCTTACTTGGTTTTGTCGTAGTTATAGTGGCCATATGGATTGGTGGTAATCTATTTTATAGTAAGCAGCTCTTCCCCTTTTATGAATACTCAATGGGGCTTGTTATTCACTTGGCCATGATGGCCTTAGGAGCATGGGTCGTAATTATTGTGCATAGTAGAGCTTTGATTTGGCCTCAATTAGAAGGCCAACGAATAAGGGTACAGGGAGTAGTTGAGGCTCCCGTACGGTGGAACGAATTCGGAGAACGGGCATGGTTACGCTTGACGTCCTATATGACGCAAGATTGTACCTGGTACCCCCTCGAAGGCAAAATCCGAATACGGGTTCCTCCTACGACCTGTTTCTCTTTATTCGAACATACACAAGTAGACCTCACGGGCAAGTTAAGCCCAATCAAAACGACCCATAAGGGGTATAGACAGTATTTATGGAAAGAACAAATTCATTATAAAATGTATATCAAACAAGGACATAGCATGGGGGTCGTGGCACAACAGCCTTCTGCATTCCAGCAATTGCAAGCCCAATTAGGGGAGCAATTCGAACGAGGGATGCAAGATTCCGTGGCGCAAAGCATGGCCAAGGCTATCTTCTTGGGTGATAAACAAGACTTGCCTTCTACCTTGCGTACAAGTTTCTCGCATGCAGGTATGAGCCATATCCTAGCAATATCGGGTTTGCATGTAGGCATCATTTACCTATTGCTTGATAAACTTCTCGCTTTCTTTCACCTCTTTATGCACGGCAAACGCATCAAATATGGGGTGATTTTGGGGATCCTCATTGGATATGCCCTCCTTACAGGAGCCAGTCCAGCCGTTGTCAGAACGGTATTGATATTCTCCATCGTTCTTCTTGCCAAGATTTTTTATTTGAAATACAGCATTCTCAATCTGTTGGCCTTTTCGGCCATTCTCCAACTTGTATACAATCCTTTCGTACTATGGGACATTGGGTTCCAGTTATCCTACACCGCAGTTCTTGGAATCATATTACTATACCCTACATTTATGCAATATGTAAAGATGCTTGGGAGGCATATACGTATACCCTACAGTTGGATAGCTGTCAGTATGAGTGCGCAACTCGCAACAGCTCCTTTGGTATATGGTTATTTTGGCATCTTTCCCACCTATTTTTTATTGACGAATATGCTGGTGGTTCCATTGGCTTCTGTGGTAATTTGGTTGGGCGTAGGGGTTTGCGCCACAGGAGGGATACCCGTACTACACGAATCTCTCTGTTATTTGTGCGAACAAAGCCTATTGCTCCTCCGTACCCTAAGCCAGTGGATTGCCTCCCTCCCTTACTCAGTTATTACTCATTGGGATTGGACAAGCAACGGAGTTTGGATACTCCTCGCTCAACTCGGAGGGGTGATTCTCTTATGGACTATCCCCTCCCTCTCCCAACAATATCAAAATTATCGAGCAAGGCAATACATAGATTAGATATAGTATCTAATAGCGTTCATTGTTTTTTCAATACGGATATAGTTGATTTTCAACCGAACAACCTAAGCTATCGTACATGTTTTTTACTGGAATATAGTAACACAATTGATTGAGGCATCTCACTTTTCAACCAATGGAAAAGGCTATCTACCCTATACCTATACATCATTTAATACAAACAAGACGTAGGTGATAGTTTCCAATTTACAACATGAAATTTATAATTATCAAGCAAAACCCTACTCTCATTCTTCCAAATCCCTACATTGATATGAACCATTATTAAGGATGAAAGGCAAAAACTAGTTCATTCGGAAAGTTTTTGATTATAGTTTAATGCGAGCAATAGTGTTAGTAGGGGCATTATTGCTCTTCTTTCTCTTCAGTAATATCAGGATTTATTGCTTTCGAGATGTAGCCGCCCTATGCAATAGGGCTTGCCATTCTTCTTCTTTCCAGACTTTACACTCACCTGGAGCTACTTGTATCTGAACTCCATCTGAGAAGCGGATGGTTCGGGTTTCGGCTAAGGGCGGATTGTAGGACACATACGTACGTTGGCCTGCTTTGGAGAAGACCATGACAGCGGGGTAATCGGCTGATAGCGTTGTATCTACATGCCCCAATTCGTTGAAGGAATGTATCCAATGATAGAGTTGGGCGGGAGAAATGGCATCCCCACTATGGGGTGCGTAAATATTGGAGACATTCGGAACGTAGGGGAGGTTCGTTTGATAGGGAATCGGCGTAGTAGCAACGATATAACGGCTAAGAGCCGAAGGAGCATCATACATAGATTCGTACATCCACATCATATCTTGCCACAAATTATCTGCTGGGCCTCCATTTTGGGATTCCATCTCCAGATAATATCGCTCTACCCAATTGGGAGAACGTGCGAGATATAGGGAGCCACCATCTAGGGGGAGGAGGTTAATGCCAAGGATGTATTCGGGTTCTTGCTCAAACCAATGATTGCCTGATACACGCTCTGCTCCATTGCCCCATATCCTGATAGCTGCTTGGTAAGGGAAGGCATTAGGGAAGACGGCATTGTCCACATCAAACCAATATTGTTCAATAGCCTCGGCTTCAGTGAGATAGAGAAAAAGTCCTAGATCCTGCAAGGTATCATTGCATGTATTGAGTCCCCAGAAAAAGATAGAAGCTGCAAGGTTCATAGACTCAGAGGAAGATTCTTGATCATTGCCCCAAAACGAATTCCCATGTCCATTTGCCCAAGAATGCCCTGCATAGGCATCGAATGTGCGGAGAAAGGGGAAGTGAGAATGTCCACGCTCCCAATTTGCGGCATCTCGGATGACCCATTCAACCATACCCCCCCATTGGTTGGGAGCGGCCCAAGCAGTATCGAATTGTGCAATGGTGGCAGCAGCTTTTATGAGGTAGGCATAATGGAAATGATGGTCGTTCATCCGTGTATCCGAGCCATAGGAAGATTCGAAGCCAATAAGGGTGTTCCAATTCGAATCATAATAGAAATAGCCCGTATTGCTTTCTCCATTATCCGCCATCAACCAATCCTCCACCCTCGTCTTCAGCACCGTTAATAAATGGTCGCGTGCTGCGCTATGCCCTACTTGATCGGCAATCTGAATCAGGTCTGCTTGGCGCGACATTCGTTTTCCATCCCAATATGAATCAAAAGGACCCGAAAACACATTCGTCACTTGCCGTTCGTCCTCGATATAGCTGTAGAGTGCCAAAGAATCATAGGTTCCATGCCAAGGCAAATACGGGATGATCCCTTTATGGGGAATATGAGTTGTGAAGGCATTCCCTTCTCTCACCTTCATTTCTCCCCTAGCTGATGTATACGTATAAGAGGTATTTACCTCATTTGTCCGCAACCATTGATGTCGATAGAGTGCCATAAGGGTATGGGTCTCTGTACCTTCCTGTGGTTGAGTCGTGACGGAGAAAGTCGAATGAAGCATAGCCGAACTATCCTCATACACCCAGCTTACTTCTGTATCTTCAATGAAAGCATAAGCATACTGGGCATAATCCAATAAAGTCGATAAACTACTATCTGGAAGTAAGGCAATGCTAAAGTAGTCCTTTCCATCGAGATTTGAGACAAAGCACGTTCGGGTGAAGGAATTGGCTGGATTACTTACGAGTTCGTTTTCATCTATGGTATATATGGAGTCTCGCCAATCTGCGCCCGTAGGAGCAAAGATTCCATAGTGGTGCCCATTTGTTGTAAAGCCTAAGATATGGCCAAGGTCGTGGGTAATTGTTCGATTAAATAAAGGCCGAACTAAAGCATCCCCGCCTTGCTTCTTACAATAGATATAGGGCGATCCATGCGCCATCGTTGCCTCCAATTGATCTCCGTTGCCATCCTCCCAAACAGCAGTCACCGCCCAATCGCTATAGGAATCTACTTTCACCTCATACTGCGTCCCCAAATCCAATCCTGTAACCCCTAACAAGAAATCATAAATATCCATATTGTACCGATAGGCTCCCTCAGATAGCCCAAACTGGTTGATGATGGATAGTTCCGTTGGGTAGTATACCTTCATTCCATACCGTAATGCATGCATACAAAGCGGATGCGCATACAATCGCCAAGAGTGCATCTCCCATAAGAAGGTTTGGTTTTGGGTATGATTCCACAGTAGGGAAGTCCACCAATCATTTGTTTGAATGGGTTGTTGGAAGGTAGCAGTGACCTTGGGCATAACGGGATTGCCGTATAGGTCTGAGGGTGTGTTCCCATTTGGAGGAAGGCTAAGGTTGTAGTGCCCTGCACCTATGGATACCTCTTGGGCTAAATTTGGCAAGCAATACAATAGTAAGGCAAGGAAGCTACAGTATATTCGTAGGGTATTCATCTTTTCTTTCTATAGAGGTTGGTACGAAGATAGAGAAAACCCATAAAAAACGGGGTGATGATCAACATAGATCATCACCCCAGCATTAGACTTTACTCATTTTATTATATGAAACAGATTTTATACCGTAAAATAGGCATGCAATTCCTTGAGGGTATCCTCACTTGCCTGTATGTCTTGGATAAGTCTTCCCTTCTCAAGAATAACAATACGATCGCATACCTCTGCCACATGATTGAGGTTATGACTAGAGATGAGAACGGTTAGCTCTCGGTTGTCTTGTAGATCTTTGAGGATACGCTTAAGTCGAATCTGAGAACTTGGATCCAAGCTAATGAACGGCTCGTCTAGCAGCAACACCTCAGGATGCCCCATGAGGGCTGCAACTATCCCAACCTTCTTCTTATTCCCCTTAGACAATGCGCGAATATACTTCTTCTGATCCAGCACTTCCCCATTGAAAAACTCCTCAAAATCAGCCAAAAAACCCTTCACATCCGCAGAATTCATCCCATGTAGTTTGCCCACAAACTCAAAATATTCCTCAGGTGTTAAGAAGTCAATTAGGAAGTTTTCGTCTACAAATGATCCTATAAATGCCTTCCATTCCTCTGACTCCGATACATCTGCCTCCTTCACCTGAACGGTTCCCGTTGTTGCCTCAATCAAATCTAGAATAAGGCTAAAGAGGGTTGTCTTTCCTGCACCATTGTTTCCTACCAATCCGAAGCTTACTCCCTTTGCTATCTGTAGCTCGGGTATATCTAGAACGACTGTTTGGTCGTATGCTTTTGTTATTTGCGAAATGTTAATCATAGTGGTTTAGTTTTTACGGAATCCAGCCGCCATTTGGTATCGATTATCAGAAAATTGTTGGGTCAATCCATTCAGTATAGGTCGTTTGAGTAGGATGCCAAGAACTCCTATTCCTGCTAGCACATACATTGCAACGAAGGGCGAGTAATAGAGGCTAAATGGTAGGTATATGAATGCAGGAAAGGCGGTAATTGGAATCATGAGCAGAAAGTGCGACCCACTCACTCCTTGGAAGCTAAAAGCAGAGCCTTGAGAAATATCAATTCCTTTTCTATTCAATGCTCCGAATGCCATCATGATATAGGTATTGACCCCTATATTATAGACAAACATCAATGCTTGAATCTTGATATAGACGACATCCAAGAGTCCATAAGGTAAGGTGAGGAAGAAGCACAAAGTAGAAACGGCTGTAAACAACCAGAATTTTGCCTCTATCATATCCCTTCTTTGGATGTTTCGAGAGAGGAGGAAATCAAAGTAACTACTCTCCCAAGACCATAGGAATTGTCCATAGTTCAAGGTAAAGATTCCTGTGAGGAAGATTCCAATAAAGGCAAACATCATATATTGCCCAGCATAGTGCTCTGATGTGTAGAATATGAGGCCATAGAATAGGAATAAGCCTGTAACCCAAAGCAATGACTTAGGTCGTTTATTACGCAGCATCAACTTTAGTTCGAGTTGGATAAGCTCTCCTATCTTACCGAATCTGTCGAGGAAGCTAAAGTTTGTTGTTGAACGTACAGATTGTTTCGCTTTAGGGGCAAGCTTCTCCAAGTAAATATGCTTTTGTAAGAATTGGTAGTTCAACCAATAGATAAGTCCCACTAACGCTATAGGAATTACGACCAGAACTGGCATATCAACAATTGCCCCTATCACCTTCTCAAATACACTTGAAGTAGAGAACCATCCCATAATATCTCCAATGAACAGAAATACGGCTCCAAACAGAATCCCATAGGAGAGACCGATATTGTCCATCATATGCTTCTTCACGTAGATTGATATAAAATTCGTGAAGAGGGTCAGGGAGATGAAGGTCATCATCCAAGCGATTTGGGTCATGAGGCCATACTCAGGCACAACCGCTTTGAAGAAGAAAGGCACAATGATAAAGAATGGGGAAATATTGAAGAGGTTAGGAACCGATTTCATTAGGATATAATGAAACAAGGTTCGGCGCTTTATCGGCAAATGCAATAATGGCTTGACCTTCATAGCGGGTGAAGGTTGTAGAAAGAAGCGCGCCATAAAATCTAACAATATATAGTAAATCCAAATTCCTCCGAATTTGTATACGATATCATAGCCGGGGAATATCTCCGTAAGAATCCTATCTGTAAGGTAACCCACCAATACAATATTGGCAATTACATATAGAATCATCACGCCCATCAAGACATTGACTACTAGATTTTTATCCCAAAGGGGAGACCGCGTATTCTCTTTCCATTGTAAACGAAGAAATGTGAAGATCATAAGAACACAGGCTTTAATAAAATGGTAATGACATGCGATTAGTTAGTCTACAAACTTCAAAATTTGTTACACACTTATGGTAACAAAAGTGGATTATCTATTCATATTAGGAGAATAGATAAATACAAAGTGTTCTTGTAAATGGTTGGTTTTTAGGAAAATTCTTATTCTATTGCATATAGAAACAAATCCCAGAAACGTCAATAAGCCTTTTTGAAAGACGACCAACATAATAGTCTACTGCCTCAACCTTACCTACATTACGCGTTAACCCTTGCCGCACGGAAACACGCGAATCGTTATCAGACGATGGAAAACCTAGGTATAGGTGATTATAACCCCGCTGTTCTCATAGGAGCTTCCTGTATTGAGGACGATGAGGTTATGGATAAGGCATTGTCTTGTCCTCCAGAAACATTGGATGAATTTGGAGAAGGCGGAGGCTTTATTACATTTCATACCACTCAGACTATCCCTCTCCTGAAAGGCTTTACACTTTGTTCATGGTTCTGGTTTGGAGATTCCTTTGAGCGTCAAAGTGAAAAATTTATCTGGTTTGATAGTAACCACCTGACAATTGCGCTAGAACTAGATGGAAATGCACAACGGGTTTATCTCTGCATATCTGGTAGCAGAAGCAAACGGATGCCCCTTACTGGGTTCTATAAACTTTGTAATGTCTGGTTTCATTTAGCTATCTCTGTAGATGAAGAGGGGCGTATCCGAATTTTCCTCAATGGTCAGCCTTTAGGAGGATATCTCGGATCTCCTGCTTTTGTACCTGCAGCTCCTCTTAGATTGAGTAGTTGTTTAATGAACCAAACCCATGTAGACTTTAAGGTATTACACTTTCGGCTATATGACTCAGCGATTCCGATGCCAATTATTCGTCAGGTATTGCATCAGGACAGCAGTTTTCGGCATTTAATTGCCTATGTTCCGCATGCCCTTCCCTCCTTACAGGCCTCGGTTCCTCAGGTGGTGAATACACGCCTTGGCTTAACCTTTGAGACATGGGCAAAAGTTCCAGAGTTCCCTCTACATAGGGAACCATGGGCTTGGGTATCTCTCTTTATGATGCGCTCAGGGATTAACTTCCATACGCAAGTTATCTTCTCTGCTGAGATTTTCACCCAAAAGGAAGCGTTACCCGCCCCTGAAATGGCACTAGGCGAACTATACCTTAGTGTTAAGTACAAAGATTTAGCGGGGGAAAAAGAAGAGTTTGCTTCAACGGGTATCGCTTATAAAGACATTGCAGGTCAATGGGGGCACTTCGGTATTGTATTCGAACCTAAAGGTGTATTCTTCCTCTACTTCAATGGTAACGAACTCATTGAAATCACAAGTGTTATCCAAGAAGCGCCCGAGAATGTTGATCCTGATAAGGATGGAATGCCCCGTGTCAATATGCTACCTATGCAACAGGTATTCTGGGAATTTCCTGAAGAACGTGCTGCCTACAATGTCGAGCAGAAGGGTATTCGAATCTATAGACACTGCCTGCCCGAAGATGCTATTAGCCGTGATATGACAATAGATAAAGACTGGGAATAACCGAGTCTCCCCTCCTCCTGTTGTTGCCTACATCCCAAAAGAATTCCGTATCTTTATACCAAAGAAGTAAGGCATGGTAAAGATTCCGTATGGTACAAGCAGTTTCAAAGCATTGGTCACTAATGGTGCCTACTATGTGGATCGAACTCCATACATTGAACGGATTGAGCAATCTAATGCAAACTACCTGTTCTTCCTTCGGCCCCGTCGGTTTGGGAAGAGCTTGTTTGTGTCAACGTTGAAGCACTACTATGGAATCGAGTATAAGGATGAGTTTCAAACCCTATTCGGGCAATATTATATAGGAAAGAATCCAACCCCAAAAGCCAATTCATGCTTAGTGTTAACCTTTGATTTCTCAGGGATTCAAGCAATGGATAGCGCTAGCATCCAGCAAGCTTTCTATGAGAAGGTTCTCCAACAAGCAAAGCAATTCATTTATCACTATTCTCCCACTTACTTCTCTGATGAAGATACCTCATCTCTCGTTAATGCTTCCAGCGTAGCTGGAATTATTGGAAACCTATTTGTCCTTATTAGCTGGAAAGCACGCAATATTCCTGTCTATTTACTCATTGATGAATACGATAACTTTGCGAATAAGTTCTTGGCCAATTCAGATATGTTCCTATCTATTGTTGGACAGAACAGCTTCTTCCGCTCCTTCTTCGAGGAGATAAAGATATGGACACAATCTGTCATTAATAGAATTTTCATTACAGGTGTTTCTCCTCTTACACTTGATGGATTCACCAGCGGGTTCAACATAACCTCTGATATCTCTACCGAACCTCTATTTCACGATATGTTAGGTTTTAAGAAGCAGGAAGTCCAACAAATCCTCAGCTATATAGGAGTACCCCATGCAGAGCAGGAAACGACTATGAGTGATATGAAATTTTGGTATAATGGCTATACCTTCTCTCCAGAGATTGTAGATCCATTGTATAATCCCGATATGGTCTTATACTTCGCCAATCATTACGCTACATACAAACGCTATCCGAGGAAACTGCTCGACACGAATATTGCCAGTGATAGCAAAAAGCTTCTAGACTTACTCAAGCTTGGCAATCAAGAAGAGGCTCATTTTCAAGTCATAAAAACTATTCTAGATGAGGGGACTTTTCAAGCAGATTTAACAGAGAAATTCAACTTTGAGAGACGCTTCACTGTTGATGATTTTGTGAGCCTATTGTATTATATGGGTATGTTGACACTCAAGGGTAGCTTTCTTGATTTGTTGGTTTTCGGTATTCCCAACCATGTCATTCAAGTTTTATACTTTGATTTGTTTAGAGACTTAATTGCCAAGAAAACTAATTACTATATATCTTCTCGGGATATCACGAACAGCCTTTACCAATTGTCCCAACGTAACAATGTTCGTCCGCTACTTAATATGGCGGAGCGTGTACTATCTGGGCTCTCTAATCGAGATTCCATTCAGTTCAATGAAAAGCATATTAAAACCCTGTTGTTTACACTCATATTTGGGACACGAATCTACTATGTAAGGAGCGAATACGAAGTAGCCCGAAAATACATAGACCTATTCCTCGAAGGTCGTAGAGATGCCGAGGTAAAGTACCAATTCGTGTTTGAGTTGAAGTATCTGTCTAAGGCCAATGAGAAGAAATTGGAGGAGGTCAAGGCGGAGGCGATTGCACAATTGAGGGGATATATGGCGCATGAGAGCCTCGCTAAACTGTCCGACCTCGTGGGATATGTCATTATAT
>Ga0163111_10000670_pt1 | contig 20538 bp, 20 predicted proteins | sample CRUFie1St18metaG_FD_109645 | JGI IMG/M metagenome (GOLD analysis project Ga0163111, IMG submission 109645) | Marine microbial communities from the Costa Rica Dome - CRUD Field 142mm St18 metaG | ecosystem: Environmental > Aquatic > Marine > Oceanic > Photic zone | place: Costa Rica: the Eastern... | reverse complement strand
TTAAATTATCATTTTTAATCGAGGAGTTATCTACAAGCGGTAAAACTATAAATCTTATTTTATAAAATAAGATTTATAGTTTTACCGCTTGTAGATAACTCCTCGATTAAAAATGATAATTTAAAAAAAAAAGTTATTTTTGAGCTTAAAAAATTTGATAATTTACTCAAAAAAAAAAAAGTAACCATTTTATTTGAGAGTGATTTCAAACCTCGAAAACTTTTGAAATTTATAAAAGCTTTTAAATATAATAATTTTGGTATTAATTATGACTTAGGAAACAGCGCTTCTTTATCTTATGATATTGAAAAAGAATTCAAAACATATGGAAAATATATAAAAAATATTCATATTAAAGATAGACTTAAAAAAGGTAAATCAGTAAGACTTGGAAGTGGAAATGTAAATTTTGATAAATTTTTTAAGTTAATTAATAAAATTCAATATAAAGGAGCACTTATTTTACAAACTGCAAGATCAGTTAAAAAAGGTGAAGATTTTAATGAGTTGAAAACTAATCTAAGATTCATTAAAAAATTCAATTAAATACCATCTATGAATTTTTTATTTTTTGGTTTAGGTTCAATTGGACAAAGGCATCTCAGAAATTTAATTAAATTAGATCGAAAATGTAAAATCTATGCATTTCGGAAAAAATATTCTACCCCACTTTTAGATCATCGAAATAAGGTATTAGCTGGCAATTTAGAAAAAAAATATAATGTTGTCTCAATTAAAAAACTAGAATTTTTAAATAAAAATTCTATCAAAATTGATGCTGCTTTTATTTGTAATCCATCAAGTATGCATGTTTCAACAGCAGAGTGGTGCATCAAAAGAAACATTCCAATTTTTATTGAAAAACCAGTAGCTACAAATACTAAGGATTTGCTTAAAATAAATAAAATGATTAAATCAAAAAAAAATTTAGTAAATGTTGTTGGTTATCAACTTAGATTTAATCCAATAATTAAATTTATAAAAAAATATTGTTTTGATCAAGAACGTTTGGGTAAAATCTATAATTGTGAAATTTACCATGGAGAACATGTAGATAATTTTCATAATTATGAAAGTTACAGAGATTCATACGCATCTAAAAAAAGATTGGGTGGAGGGGTTGTATTGACTCAAATACATGAACTTGATTATTTAAATTATTTTTTCAGCAAATACAAACTTTTGGATCATAAATTTATCAGTCAAAAAATTTCAAACTTAAAAATAGATGTGGAGGATAATTATATTTCTATTTTTAAATTCAAATCTAAATCAAAGAAAAATATCTCTCTGGCTAAAATAACTTGTAGCTATATTCAGGTACCAAAGAGAAGGACTATATTTTTATCATGTGAGTTAGGAAGTTTATTTGCTGACTTGAATAGTTTAAAAATTAAAATTTTGAAGGATAAAAAAAATGAAGTGATTAAAAAGTTTAATTTTGATAGAAATGAAATGTTTAAAAATGAGATAAAACATTTTTTAGATCTTATTAAAAATAAGAAAACAAAAAAAATTTTACCAAATATTTTAGAGGACAATTTTGTGAATAGCTTGGCAAATAAGATTAAAATCTAACTTTTTCTAGCGAAACCTATTAGCATTAATTCTTTAGCGAATCTAAATAACTTAATTTTACTTCTCAAAGGGATTAAAAATGAAACTAATTTTAAAATATTCTTTAAAAAGGGAAATTGCCAGATAAACGGCAATTGGTAAAACTTCTCTACTTTACAATTTTCAAATCCATACATTTTATAACAATTCTCTAAGGTAATTTTTGTAAAAGGTTTTATGTGAGTAATATCATCATAAAAGTTGAGATACTGAGTTTCCCAATCTGGAGTATATGTAATTAGTATACCTTTGACTTTTAGAACTCTTTTACACTCTTTAAAAAAATGTTCATGATTAGGAATGTGCTCAATTAATGATTTTGTATAAATAGCATCAAAAAAATTATCTTCATATGGTAATTTTTCATCTGTGATGTTATGCACTGAAAAAACAACATCATTGCTTAAATTACTTTTAGCCGAAGCTAATTTATCTGTTGCATAACAAATAACTTCTTTCTTGGAAAATTCATTTATGAAGTCTCCTCTTCCACATCCTATTTCAAGAAATATCTTATTTTTAAGGTTAAATCTGTCTATATTATATTGAGCAAATTTAGATGGATAATTTGTTATCGGTTTTTTTTTATCATTGTAAAAAACTGATAAATAATCTTTCATATGATTGTTCTTCCGCCATCTGAAACAATCACTGAACCCGTTATATAGGATGAAGATTTACTACATAAAAATAGTATTAGGTCATTGTACTCATTTATTTTTGCCATTCTTCCAATAGGAATGACTTTTTTAATATTTTTTAAAAAATTTGCATTTTGTTTATTATAGATTCCGCCAGGCGCTATTGCATTACATCTCACGTTTTTTTTTGCCCAATAACTAGCGGTATATTTTGTAAGACCAATGATTCCATGTTTAACTACTGAATAAGAAACAGGTTTTATAAAATTAGTTTTTTTATAAATATCTTGATTTGGAGCAATAATTCCTAAATCAGATGAGATATTCAAAATCACACCATTTTTTTTTTCAGCCATATATGTTCCAAATATTTTTGTAGATAAATAGCTACCAGTTAAACCAACATTTAAATCTTCTTTCCAAACTTTTTCTGAAAAATTTTCTAATTCAAATTTTTCTTTATTTCTATAATTCTTTCGAGGCACATGGTCTTTTGCAGCGCTATTAATAAGTACATCTATTTTAATTTTTTTTTTTTTTAAAAAAATTAAAATTTTTTTAAGTTCAAATTCTTTGGTAATGTCGGTTTTAAAAAAAGTAATTTTTTTTCTTTCTTGAGATTTTTTTGTATCTAAAATAAATACGTTTGAGCCTTGATTGTAAAAAGCATCTGTTATTTGTTTTCCGAAAAAACCATTTCCACCAGTTATAATTATATTTTTATTTTTAAGATCAGAAAATTTATTATTCATTATTCAGTATTTTTATTTTACTATTATTATATTGCACTATTTTATATTATTATGTTAAAAGTTAAACTTTAATATGAATAAACCTTATTTAATTGCTGAAATTGGAATAAATCATAATGGAGATTTAAATATTGCAAAAAAATTAATTGATAATGCAATAAAAGCTAGATTTGATGCAGTCAAATTTCAAAAAAGAGATATAAATGTTGTATACGATAAAGAATTATTGGATTCACACAGAGAAAGTCCATGGGGAACAACTCAAAGGGAACAGAAAAGTGGATTGGAGTTTAATAAAAATGATTACGATTCTATAAATGAATATTGTCTTAAAAATAAGATTGATTGGTTTGCATCTGCATGGGATTTAAATAGTCTCAAATTTCTAGACACTTACAATCTGAAGTATCATAAAATTGCTTCTGCAATGATTGTTGATAAGCTATTTTTAAAAGAAGTTGCCTCTAGAAAAAAATATACTTTTATATCTACTGGCATGTCCTCACTAGAAAATATTGATGAGGCTGTGAAAATATTTAAAGAAAGCGATTGTGATTTCGAGTTAATGCATTGTGTTTCGACTTATCCAATGAAACCAGAAAATGCAAATTTATTAACAATAAATGCCTTAAAAAAAAGATATAAATGTAAAGTAGGTTACAGTGGTCATGAAAATGGAGTAGTAGTTTCTCTTGCAGCCTTATCTTTTGGTATTACTTCATTAGAAAGACATATTACTCTTGATCGAACAATGTATGGTAGTGATCAAGCGGCATCACTTGAATATAACGGTATGAAGAATTTAACTGAGTCAATAGATAAAATGCTATTAGCTTATGGAAAAGAAAAATTAGGTGATATTTTAGAAGAAGAAAAAGCAATAGCAAAAAAACTGAGAAGCCATATTAAGGTATAGTTGATTATATTTTTTCTAAATTTTTATTCTTAAATTTTGTAAATTTGTAAACTGTTTCTATTACAGCAGAAAAAATTATTGTTGATATTAAAGAATAAGCAAAAAATGGTAATGCAAGTACATAACAAGCTAAAAAGCCGTCAAAATTATACCCATAAGAACCGTTTAACCAAACTCCAAAATTTGTAACTATAAAAAATATTAATGCTCCTGTTAGTGCACCTGTTAAACGTAGACTTAATGAATTGCAAAAATATTTAGATATTAATCCAATAATAATAACACTTCCCCAAGTAAATAATAATGTGGAGTGAAATCCTATAAAAAAATCTGTGAATATAAATGCTATTATAAGAGCGGGTAAATATCTTATTCCTAACAGTGCTGGAATATAGAAACTTAAAGCTAACAAGCTTGTAAAATTTGGAGGGTGTGGAATAAATCTTGATGCCGATAAAGCGAAAATAATTCCTATTGTAATTTTTATATAGCTTATCATTTTTCTATTATTATAGTTTTTTAAATTTGCTATTCAATCTTAATAAGTGGTTTTCTAAAATAAATTTCTAAATCCAAATCTTAACATACGTCCATTTTGACTATAACCATATGGTCTTTGATAACCCTCATCTAATAAATTAGAAATATTTATACTGAATGTACCAATTATCGACTCTTTTAAAATAGATAAATTCATTATATCAGTGCTATCCACTTTAGAGACACTAGGCGCATAATCAAAAGATTTACCATAATGTTTATAATTGTAAATTAGGGAAATTGGACCAAAAAAAGTATCATCTATATCTACATCATAGCTAATACCATAAGTAGAGTCGGGTCTATTCAATTGATGTTCACCATTGATCTGTTTACTTGAAGATATTGTATTATAAAGTTTTACTCTATGGTTGTCGTTTTTAAAAATTAAGTTACTTTCTATACCATCCTGTTTTAAATCAGATTTATTATTAGTATATCCTGATCCTCCATTATAACTTGAGTTATAAAGTAAAGCATCAAATATTGAGCTTCTATAAAACGTATTTTCAAAACTTATTAAATCACTAAATAAATACTTTATACTGACCTCATTAATTTTACTTTTTTCAGGATCAGCATTTGGATTTCCTACATGTTTAAAAGAATCTGATCTTCCATTATTTCCATATAACTCATACAAACTTGGATTTCTTAAACCGGTCGAGTGAGTAAAATTAAATTTAAATTTATTAAAATATTGAGTTAAATTAATTTTATAAGTTTCATTTAACTTTGTTGTTTTGTGATTATCGGCTCTACCATGCAAAGATAAAATTGTATTATCTAAAAACTGGTAGCCCAAATTTCCAAAAAAACTATAATTATCTAAATTCCCTTTAGCTGATGGTGTTGACCATGACCCGTTATTAGTAAAAGATGCAGAGTCATATTTATACTCTGCTCCATATCCATATGACAATTTATCAAAAAGATTAATTCTTCTCTCACCTTTTAATAAAGCAGACTGACTGTTGTACCAATCAAAATACCCACCCTCATCATATTCTCGATTGTAATGATGTATATGAAAAGTTAATATATTTTCTGAATTTTGAGTTAATTTATTTAGCCCAGTTTGAAATACATACATTTTATCGTGAGAAAAACCACTCTCATCACTACTACTAGCATCATAATTCGTTTTGGTTCTTCTTGCATAAGCTGTTGAATAAGCTTTTAAATTGTCACTTATCCATTTTTCAGTATTAATATTAATTTGATAGTTTTTTGTTCCATCGTCTTCATTACCGGCATATCTGGCACTATCAGTTTTACTTGTTGTAAGACTACTTTTTAGATTAACATGCCAATCATTGTTAAATATTTTCGTATAATTTGTATCAACAGATTTTCCTTTATTGTGACCAATTACAGAATATTTATTTTCATAATCAATTGCTGTCACAAAATTAATTGCCCCTCCAATTGCTGATGGCCCAAAGTGAGCTCCGTTTGCTCCTTTATAAATTTCTATTTGTTGAATTGTATTTAAAAAATCTTGTCCAAAGTTGTGTAATCCCTGAGTTGTAGACTGATCATTAATTGGAATACCATTTAAAAGAACTAAAGTATGATTTGAGTTTGTACCCCTCATAAATAAAGATGTTAATTGGCCTTTCTGACCATTTTGTTTGACATCTATACTGTCCATATATTTTAATACATCCACCACATCTATTGCACCACTTCTCTCAATGTCGTTGCGATTAATGACTATTTTATTAGTAGACCTCTCAGAAATATTAGATGTGTTAGGAGTTTTTGTTATCACTAAACATGGAACTCCATTTCTATTATCCCATTCACAATTTTCTAACGCATTGATGTTAGAAATGTAAAATAATAGCAATATAAATTTTATTAAAAATATAAACGAATTTTTTAACATCTTTTTCTCCAAAATTTACTCTTAACAATGTTAAGAGTTGTGTTTAATTTTAGCCGATGTTAATTTTTCATTGTAGAACTAGACTTTTCCTGGCCTTCATTCAACAGCGGACTTTACTGGGTGGCGCTCCGACTATACGGTTGCAGGGACAGCCAATGAATTTCACAAAGATTTCCCACCATGCATTTCAGCTCTTTTTTTATATATCTAAAATATAAAACTGTCAATAATGTTGAAAACTTTTTTTAAAAACCATTTAATTATAGATTTTAAACTATTCATAAAAAAAATTAAGTATAAGGTTAAATTAATGAGAAAAAAAATTCTTGTAACAGGTGGATCAGGATATAAAGGTGTCAAATTAATCCATAATCTAATTGAGCAAGGCTATTCAGTTATAAATATTGATAAGAATATATTTGGTAACTATTTCATAAAAAATAAATATATCACTAATTATAAGTTAGACATTAATGAAATACATAAGATTAACTTAAAAAATGTTTATGCCTGTATTCACCTTGCAAGTATAGCTAATGATCCAATGGTTGATTTAAATCCATCCTTAAGTTGGGAAACTTCTGTTTTAGGGTCAAAAATACTAATGGATCATTTATTAAAATACAAAGTAAAAAAAATTATTTACGCGTCCTCTGGTTCTGTTTATGGGATTAAGAAAGAAAAAAAAGTGACTGAAAATTTATCTTTAAAACCATTATCAACTTATAATAAAGTTAAGATGGCAACAGAAAGAGTCATCATTTCATATAAAAATAAAATTGATATAATTATTTTAAGACCAGCAACTGTTTGTGGATTTGCACCAAGGATGAGATTAGACTTAACAGTAAATATGCTTACATTTCAGGCTTTAAAAAACAAAAAAATAACTGTCTTTGGTGGTAAACAAAAAAGACCTAACGTCCATGTAGATGATATTATTAATGCATACATCTTTTTTATAAAAAATAAAAAAATTAAATTTGGGATTTTTAACATAGGCTTTGAGAACTTATCAATTTTACAAATAGCAAAAAAAATATCCAAAAAAATAAAGTCTAAAATCATAATTAAAAAAAATTATAATGATGCAAGAAGTTATAACTTAGATTCTACTAAACTTTTAAAGACTGGATTTAAGCCAAGAAAAAATATCAATGATGCAATATATGAAATCAAAGAATTGTATTTTAAAAGAAAACTTCTTGATAAACCTAATTTTCATTCAATACAATGGCTTAAGGCAAAATTAGATAAAAAAAAGCTCATATAAATAGAGTTTTTAGAGTAAATGAATTATTGTGTCTTAAAATAAGCTTTACATGTTCAATAATTGAACTAATATGTTCAGATTTTGAACGTTATGGATGATAATCAAGATTATTTAAACTTATTAAGAAAGATTAATTCTAGGCCTGGCCATTCGCAGAGAAAGTTAGCTGATGATCTAGAGTTTAGCTTGGGCAAACTTAATTATTGTATTAAAGCATTAAAAAAAAAAGGTTTAATTAAAATAGAAAATTTTAAGAAAAACCCAAAAAAAATCAATTATATTTATAAACTTACTCCTAAAGGGATATCAGAAAAAGCAAAATTAACTTTAAATTTTATGCAAAGAAAAATGAAAGAGTATGATGAATTAAAACAAGAATACGAAGAGTTAAAAAAGAAAAATTTAAAGTAATATTTTATGTGGGTTGTTGCAAAAATAAATAGAAAAAAAATTAATCTTTTTATTCAAGAAATAAAAGAGAAATGTGGGGATGATTTAGTCTTATATAGACCAAGCATTCAATACGAAAAAGTAAGAAAAAATAAACTTGAAAAAAATATCAAACCTTTATTAGAAGATTATTTTTTTTGTTTTAGCAATAAATTCAACGATATAAATTTTACAAACACTTTAAGTTATATTAAGGGATTAAATTATTTTTTAAATGGATATAAAAACAATCAAAATGAAATAAAAAGATTTATAGAAAATTGTAAATTTTATCAAAACGCAAAAGGATTTATTACAAAAGAATTCTTTTACAATCTAATTTCCTCGAAAGGAAAATTTGTATCCGGGCCATTTACAAATATGATGTTCGATATTATTGAAAAAAACAAGTTTAATTTAAAGGTTTTAATTGGTAATTATAAAGTTTCGCTTTCAAAAAAAGATAGCAACTTATTTCTACCAGTTTAAAAATAATAATTTTAAAAAGATATGACGTATAATTATATACAATGTCGTAGTGCGGAGCTATGTCTATAGAAAAAAAAAAAATTTTTATCATAGGAATTTCTAGTTTTTCTGGAGCTTCAATGGCGTCTTTTTTATTAAAAAAAGGAGTAACGGTTTATGGATCTTATTCAAAAAATAAATATATAAATCAATTTCTTTATGATAAAAAAAAAATCCAAGAATTTAAAATTGATTTAACTAAAGATATAAAAAAATTAATTAAATTAATTAAAACAATTAAACCATCAGTTATTTTAGACCATGCATCTATTTGCATGGTAAATGAAAGCTGGGAATATCCAAAAAAATATTTTGATATAAATGTAAATTCAAGACTAAGTATTGTCGAAGGCTTAAAAAATTCAAAATTTTTAAAAAAGTATATTTATATTTCAACTCCAGAAATATTTGGATCCTCAGAAAAAAAGATTAAGGAAAATCATAATATTTTTAATCCATCAACACCATATGCTGCATCAAAACTTTCAGCTGAGTTAAATTTTAAATTAGCAAATAAAATGCATAATTTTCCGTTAATTCTATCTAGATTCTCAAATTTTTATGGTCCGGGCCAACCATTACATAGACTTGTTCCCAAGGTTCTATTCTCAATAAAAAAGGGGATTAAATTTCCATTACACGGAAATGGTTCATCAAGAAGAAATTTTATTTTTTCTGATGATTTTTGCGACGGAATTTGGAGAATTATTGTTAAGGGTAAAATTGGAAATACTTATCATTTCTCAAGTGAAAAGTATGCAACTGTTAAGGAAATAGTTAAAACTATTAGCAAGTTAAAGAATAAAAAAATTAAAAATTTTGTCAAAAAAACCACAGATCGTCATGGTAAAGATGATATTTATAGACTCTGCTCTAGTGACACAAAAAAAATGTTAAAATGGAGTCCTAAAACATCCTTAAAAAAAGGTATAGAAAAAACTATAAAATTTTACGAAATTCATTATAAATCCTTAAAAAAACAATCAATAAATTTTAAAATATAAATTAATGAAAAGTAAATTAAACTATCTTCCCAAACAGTATCAAGAGAACAAGATTCACAAAATAAACCATAGTTATTTAGTTGAGCAATTCTTTGACTATAAAAAAATTTTTTCAAAAATTGAAAAAATTGTCAAACATGGTGATTATACTTTAGGAAATGAGGTAAATAAATTTGAAAAAAGTCTTTCAAAAAGAATGGGTGCTAAATTTGCAATTGCAGTTGGTAATGGCACTGATGCATTATACTTGGCGTTGAAAGCGTTTAATATTGGAAAGGGTGATGAAGTTATTACAACTCCTTTTACTTTTATTGCAACAGTAGCCTCGATTGTAACAGCTGGTGCAAAGCCAGTTTTTGTAGATATAAAGGATGATTATAATATTGATGAAAAAAAGATCGAAAAAGCAATAACAAAAAAAACTAAAGCTATTATGCCAGTTCATTGGGCAGGTAGACCATGTGAATTAGATAAGATACGAAAGATTGCAAATAAATATAAATTAAAAATAATACAAGACTCATGTCATGCAATCGACTCTAGATTCAGAAATAAGCATATCGTATCTTATGGTGATGTCTGTACTTTTAGTTTACATCCTCTTAAAAACTTTAATGTTTGGGGTGATGGAGGTTTTATCATAACTCAAAACTCTCAACTTGCTAAAAAACTTTATTTACTTAGAAATCATGGTCTTTTAAATAGAAATACTTGTAAGATTTTTGCATATAATTCAAGACTTGATACAATTCAGGCCGCTGTCGCAAATTATAAACTTAAGAATAAATTAACTAATATAACAAACAAAAGAATTAAGAATGCATATTTATTTGATAAGTACCTAAATTCAATTGATGAGGTTTTTACCGTAAAAAGAAAAAAATACCTTAAGGAAGTTTTTCACTTATATAAACTTAATGTAAAACATAGTAGAGATAAGTTAATAAAATTTTTGAATAAGAATGGTATTGATGCAAAAGTGCATTATCCAAAACCTATTCATTTACAACCTGCTGCAAATTTTTTGAAATATAAAAAAGGAGATTTTCCAATTGCAGAAAATAATGCTAGTACGACTTTATCACTACCAGTTCATGAATTTATCAACGTAAAACAAATTAAGTTCACAGCTGATAAAATAAGAGATTTCTATAAAAAATTTAAGTGAACAAAAATATTTCTAGTTTAGTTGTAGAATCAAACAAAAGATGTTTGGGATATAGAAAAAGAATTTTAGATATTTCTCAAAAAGTTAAAGCACTTCATGCGGCTGGTGCTTTTTCTTCTATGGAAATGTTAGATGTAATTTATTTTTCATTAATGAAAAAAAAAGAAAATGGTAAAATAAAAGATACTTTTTTGATGTCCAAAGGACATAGTTCTATCGCACAATATGTAATATTAGAATACTTGGGTATTCTATCAAGAAAAGATTTAGACACTTATTGCACTCATAATGGTAGATTAGGTGCACATCCTGATTATGGAACTCCTGGTATTGAGGCATCAACAGGCTCGTTAGGACATGGCATGGGTTTAGCTGTTGGAATGGCTCTAGCTGATTTAATAAAGAAAAAGAATTGTAAAATTTTTTTAATGATTAGTGATGGAGAGTTACAAGAGGGCTCTACATGGGAAAATATGATGATGGCAGCTAATTTAAATTTAACTAATTTAGTTTGTTTTTTAGATCATAATGGGTCACAATCCTTTGGTCATACAAAAGAAACTCATCCAAAATTTTACCCGATTAAAGAAAAAATAACAGCTTTTGGGTGGGAGTGTGTAGAGGCTAACGGGCACGATCAAGAGGATTTAATAAAAAAATTTAACAATAGAAATGGAAATAAACCATTTATGATTATTGGGAATACAATAAAAGGCAAGGGAGTATCATTCATGGAGAATAAGCCTATTTGGCACTACAGATCTCCAAATAAAGAGGAATATAAAATAGCAATTAATGAATTGAATTTACAAATTAGTGATGAGAAATAAATTTTCAGAGGTTGTTTCTAAAATTGGTTATAAAGATAAAAGGATTTGTATCGTAGTTGCAGATATATCCCCTGCAGGTGCTATGATTAAATTTAGAAAAAAATTTCCAAAAAGATTTGTAAATTGTGGTGTAGCTGAGCAATCTATGGTTGGCATAGCAGCAGGTATGGCTTTAAGAGGAATGAGACCATTTTGTTATACTATTGCATCTTTTTCTCTTTTTAGACCATTTGAAATGGTAAGAGTTGATCTTTGTTATCAAAATTTACCAGTCACTATAGTTGGGATGGGTGCAGGATCAACATATTCAACACTTGGTGGAACTCATTTAACTCAAGAAGATATTTCAATAGCAAGGTCAATACCAAATATGAATATCATTGCACCTTGTGACCCAAACGAATTGGAGGAAGCAATCAATTATTGTAGTAAAAAATCAAAAAATCCTGTTTATTTAAGAATTGGCAAGGTAGGAGAAAAAAATTTTACAGATAAAAAAAGTGAAAAATGGAAATTTGGCAAAATAAGATTGATCAAGCCAGGTAAAAAAGTATGTATTCTTACATTTGGGCCAATAACTAAAAAGGCTTTTGAAGTGAGCGAAATGCTATCTAAAAAAAAAATATTTCCTCAGATATATAGTTGCCATACTTTAAAACCATTTGATAGCAATGGTTTAAAAAAAATTTTTATTAAATTTAAAAAAATTATTATAATTGAGGATCATTCAGAAATAGGTGGATTGAGTCAAATTGTTAAAACCAATGCATATGAGGCCAGGTACAAAGGAGATATAGTCTCTTTTTCTCTTCGAGATAAATTTATTCATTGTTACGGCAGTCAAGATGATTTATTAGCTAAACATGGTATTAAGAATAAAGTAATTTATAAAAAGATAATAAAAACCATATGAAATCAGCAATACTAGTAAAAAGTAAAAAACCTTTAGTAATAGATGAAGTAATATTGCCAAAAGAGTTAGAATTTGGACAAGTCTTAGTTAAAATTTTTTATAGTGGTATTTGTGGAAGTCAAATTAATGAAATTGATTCTATTAAAGAACCAGATAAGTATCTTCCACATTTATTAGGTCACGAGGGATCAGGAGTGGTAGAAAAAATAGGACCAGGTGTTTCAAGAGTAAAACCAGGGGATCATGTAGTTCTTCATTGGAGAAAAGGATCCGGTATAGAGAGTAATACTCCTAATTATATTTGGAATGGAAAAAAATTGAATGCTGGTAGGGTTACAACTTTTAACGAAAAAGCTATAGTATCTGAAAACAGAATAACACCAATCAATAAAGATTTTGACTTAAAACTTGCACCACTTTTTGGATGTTCTGTAACAACTGCTTTTGGTGTAGTGAATAATGATGCCAAAGTTAAGATAGGACAATCAGTTGTAATTTTTGGCGTTGGTGGTGTTGGTCTTAATATTGCACAAGCTGCTAACATGGTTTCTGCCAATCCAATAATTGGAGTAGATGTTTTACAAGAAAAATTAACAATTGGTAAAAAATTTGGTTTAACAAATATTTTTAAAGCTAATATTAAAAATTTAGACGATAAAATAAATAAATTGGTGGGGGGCAAAGGAGCAGATGTTGTAATAGAAACTACAGGAAACTCTAAAATAATTGAAAAAGCTTACAACTTAACTTCACCAGATGGTAAAACAATTTTAGTTGGCGTTCCAAGTAAAAATATTAATATTTATTCTCTTCCTCTTCATTTTAAGAAAATTCTTACAGGATCCCATGGTGGTTCAGCTATACCGGATATTGAAATTCCTAGATATATTAGATTAATAAATAAAAAAAAAATGACTTTGAAAAATATAATAACACATGAGTTTAGTTTGAATGATATAAATAAGGCAATAGCATTATTTAGAACAGGTAAAGCTGGACGAATTGTTATCAAGATGAATTGATGGCTAAGTGTAAAATAAAAATTTGTTAATGGGAAAATTAGTAAATTACGCAACTTCATTGCATAAAGCTACCAAACGAGCTTATATTGATCGAATGGTAGACGATAAAATTACCTGCATGAAAAAAGCAAAAGAATATGAGTTTGATTATTGGGATGGTGATCGTAGACATGGGTACGGTGGATATAAATATATTCCAGGAAGATGGAAGCCAGTAGCAGAAATTTTAATAAAAAATTACAATTTAAATAATGACTCTAGCATCTTAGACGTTGGCTGCGGAAAGGGGTTTTTACTTTATGAAATAAAATTATTATTACCTGGTATAAAGATTAAAGGATTTGATATTTCAAAGCATGGAATAAATGAATCAAAAAAAGAAATTAGGGATGATCTTTTTATTCATAAAGCTCAGGATAAATATCCATTTAAAGATAAAGAGTTTGATCTGGTAATTTCACTCGGATGTTTACATAATTTAAGAATTTTTGAACTTGAAACTGCGCTTAAAGAAATTGAGAGAGTTGGTAATAAATCTTATTTAATGCTTGAGAGTTATAGAAGTGAAAAAGAGTTATTTAATCTGCAATGTTGGGCATTAACTTGTGAATCATTTTTTTCACCTGAAGAATGGAAATGGATATATGATCATTTTGGTTATAAAGGTGATTATGAGTTCATTTATTTCGAATAAAAAAGTTTTTTATTAAAATGAGTTATAAGCAACCGAATCCTAAAATTTTTGATTATTTTTTTAAAAGTTCAGAATTTTTTAAAAAAAATTTTAATTTCCATAGTGGTAAAGGAATAATTCAATTAGATGTAAAAAAATTGTTTACATCTAAAGATTGTTTAGAAATTTACAATAAATTTTCATCCAACTTAAACTGGATTGTTAGAGATAGTCAAGTTCTTAAGGTAAAAAAAAAACAAATTTTGATTTCAAAACGCCTTATCAAACTAATGAATAATATTATTGATCTCTTACAAAAAAATATACCTGAAAAAAATCATATTCACTTAAATTTAGAGACTTTGCGTATCGCCAGATCTGATGGAACCCAACATCAAGTTGGAAGTAGATGGCACCAAGATCATGAGGCTTATTTTACTGTAATAATAAATTTGACAGATGAAAATAACCCAAATTTTTCTACAAAGTATTTTGAATTGTGTTCAAAAGAGAAATATAAATTAGATAAACTTGGAAATCCGATTATAAAAAAAAAATGGAAGCAAAACTATATTAAGCCTTTTCATTTAGGAATTATGAACAGCGGATTAAGACATTTTTTATTTCCTTACGACAAATGTAGACCTATAGTTCATCACGCACCAAAACTAAGCAGTAAAAGATTAGCAATATTTGCAACATTCTCAATTTCAGGAATAGAGCAAGGTATGGATCTTAAAGATATTTATTTACCATTATGTATAAATAAGAAATCAAAAGATAAAAAATTGAGAAAATTAAGAAATTTCTGGAGGGAGATACTTGGAATAAACAAAAGTATTTTAAGTAAAGATTTACTTCGTATATCAAAAACAAAATTTGGACTTTACAATTTGAATTCTCTAAAGGTTGATTTAAATAATTTTAAAAAAATGACTAAAAAATCGTCTAACCAACCAAGAATTATAAATTTTGGCTTAAAACAATTCTTTGAGGAAAAATTTATTAAGAATAAAATTGCTCCTAAAGCAACATATATTGGAGCGTTATCAAGATCTTTAAATTTTTTTTCATCTATTGGAGACTATGTCATCAATCATCTTTCCAAAGATAAAAGTTTGAATTTAAATAAAACTGATTGTTCAATTTATGGAAATAACAATTACGATTTATTCATTCAATTAAATCAACCGAAAAAGGCTTTTCAATTACTTGATATAGATGAAATTCAAAAAAATATTTTTTCATATATTTTAATTTTATATTCAAAACCGAAAAATTTGATCATTAATAAAAAATTTTATGAAAAATTTGATACAAAAATGCCTTATCAAAGAGATAAATATTTTAGTAATGTTATGAAATTAAAAAATATTAACAACGTGACACAAATTTTTACCTCCTTCGATTTAAAAAAGTCTAAGAACTTTAGAAATTCACTAATGTTACTCTATTCTTTTGAACATATATTTGCTCAAGGTGAAAAAAAAATAATAATAAAAAAAAATAAAGAATATTTTTTGATAAATAAAAAAAATTGTAACAAATTTATGAATATAAAAATAAAATCAAAAAAAAAAAAAATTATTGATAAAGTGCCTTTTTTTCTACCTAGAGTCGGTGTCCATAGAAAATTACCCGATTTGAACTCGGGTTCCAAAATATTTAAATCATCTAAAGGGATTTTAGCTATATGAAAAAAATCCATTCTAAGAGAAAAACATGTCGATTATGTGAGAGTAAAAAATTATCTCTAGCAGTTCCTTTAAACCCAACACCTGTAGCCGAAAAATATCTCTCAAAAAATCAATTAAGAAATAAAGAATTAATTGCTCCTCTTGATTTATATATATGTAAAAGTTGTGGTCATGTTCAGTTATTAGATATAATTAATCCAAATTTTTTATATAGTGATTATACTTACTCATCAGGAAATTCAGCAGGACTAGTAAAACATTTTAAAGAATATGCTGATAATATTATTGAAAGGTACAAACCAAAAAAAAAATCTTTAGTTGTTGATATTGGAAGTAATGATGGAACGTTATTAAGTTTTTTTAAGAAACACGGTTTAAATGTATTAGGGGTAGATCCAGCAAGAGAAATTGCCAAAAAAGCCTCTTCAAACGGTATTAAAACTTTACCAAAATTTATGAATTTGACTTTATCGAAAGATATAAGAAAAAAATTTGGATTAGCAGATATAGTTACTGCAAATAATGCATTTGCTCATGGCGATGATTTAATAGGTTTACTTAAGAGTATTAAAAATATAATGAAACCAAATGGCATTTTTGTTTTTGAAGTCTCTTATCTTCTTGATGTGATAGAAAAAATCTTGTTAGGGACTATTTTTCATGAACATCATTCATATCATTCTTTAAAGCCATTAATTAAGTTTATGAGCTCTAATAATATGGAGATCATTGATGTGGAAAGAGTATCAATTCAAGGAGGTTCTTTAATAGGTACAGCACAAATAATTGGTGGTCCACATAAAATATCTCCATCAGTAAAAAAATTAATTAGTTTAGAGAATAAAAAAAAGATCGATAAGTTAAAAACTTTAAAAAAATTTTCTAAAAAATTATATTCTCTAAAAGTCAAGATTAAGAAAAAATTTATCAAACTTAAAAGAGATGGAAAAACTATTGCAGGCTATGGGGCAGCAAGAAGTGGAACAACATTAATTACTCAAATGGGATTAGGAAAATTAATAGATTTTATAGTTGATGATAGTACTCAAAAGCAGGGAAGATACACACCCGGAGACCATATTATAGTAAAACCGACAAACACTATCTATAAAAAAAAACCTGATTATGTTTTAATATTAGCATGGATACATGCTAAAAATATTATTAAGAATAATCAAAAATATTTATCTAAAGGAGGACAATTCATAACTTGTTTTCCAGAAATCAAATACGTTAAGAAATAATGAAACTCTGTCAGATATGTAAAAAAAAATTAAGAAAAATTATTAATTTTGGCAATCATCCCGTAAGCCATAAGTTTAATAATGGAAAATTTAAGACTGAAAAATTTCCTTTGATATTAGGTCAGTGCAAAAGTTGTGGATTGGTACAACTAATTAAGTTTACACCCATAAAAAAATTAATCCCAAGATATGATTGGATTTCCTATAACGAGCCTGAGGAACATTTAGATCGTCTTGCAAAAACAATTACTAAATTACCGGGTATAAACAAATTTTCAAAAGTTTGCGGTTTAAGTTATAAAGAAGACACATTATTAGAGCGTCTTAAAAAAAAAGGTTTTAAAAATACTTGGAGAATGGATCCAAAAAAAGATCTTCAAATAATGAGCAAAAAAGCAAATTTGGAGACAATCCAAAGCAAAATTAACAACAAAATAATTGGTAGATTACAAAAGAAAAACGGTAGTCAGGATGTAATTATAGTGAGACATATTTTAGAGCATACGCATGATACTCTCGAATTTATATCAGCTTTAAAAAAAATTGTTAAAAATGATGGCTATATTATTTTTGAAGTACCAGACTGCACACAAGGTTTTAAGATAAATGATTATAATACTCTTTGGGAGGAGCATTTGATTTACTTTACAAAGTTTACACTAAATAATTCTCTTAAGTTATCAGGATTAAAAATTCATTATTTTGAAAGATACAAATACCCATTTGAAAGTGTATTAATTTCTGTTGTTTCACCAAATAATAAAATTAGTAAAAATAACAAAGTGACAAAGTTGAATTATATTAAAATAGAAAATCAAAGAGTAAATTTTTCTGAGGAAAAATTATTTAAAAAAAAAGCGTATATAAGTAAATTTTTTCAGAAAATGAAAAATAAAAGAAAAAAGATTGCATTATTTGGTACTGGTCATTCGGCATGTTTATTTGTAAATTTATTTGGATTAGACAAATTTATTAATTTTGCTATTGATGATGATAAAAATAAATTAGGTTATTATATTCCTGGATCAAATATTAAAATTAAAAGTTCAGACCATTTAAAAAATGATAAAATCGATTTATGTATTTTAGGAATGAATTTTGAGAGTGAAAAGAAAATTTTAAGAAAATTCAGTTCATTTTCAAAAAATGGAGGTAAATTTGTTTCAATATATCCTTCGAGCAAATATGCAATAAATATAAAATAAAATTATGAATAAATTTAAAAAAATTAATGATGAAGTTTTTTATACAAAAAACGAAATAACATCCATTAATCACCAGGACATAAATTTTTTAAAATCTAATGCAAATAAGAATAGTAAAAAAAGAATTAGAATATGCACACACTCTGACGACCAGGATAAATTGCATGAAATGTTTATAGCTTTATCAAAAAGTACATATATAAGACCACATAAACACTATAATAAGTCTGAGTCTCTTCATGTGATTTATGGTAGTGCTGATGTAGTCTTTTTTGATGACAAAGGCGACATTAATAAAATTATTAATTTATCTAAAGATAATCCCGACTCATTCTTTTATTATAGGATTGATAAGCCAATTTATCACACCTTTTTTTTGAAAAGTGATTTTTTTATATTTCATGAAACAACAGAGGGTCCATTTATAAAAACCAAAACTGAATATGCCTCATGGTCTCCTCAAGAAAATGAAACAGATAAAATAATATTATTTAATGCTCAAATTAAAAAGAAGATTGAAAATTTTTATTAAATCTAAATATTGCTTGATTAAAATAATTAATATAATAACTTGAGAGAAATTAAATCGTAAAAATGAATAATTTAAACAAAAAAACTGATTTTACTTTTGTAATTCCGAATACTAGATGGCATAAGGGGGGTGAAGGAAGATATTGGAATCATATACCATACCCAGAGGGAATATTGACAGCCGTTTTAAGAAAAAATGGTTTTACAGTTAATCATATTGATGCAAATTCTAATAATTTTACTGAAGATGAACTTTTACAAGTATTAAAAGAAAAAGTTGGAAATATGGTTGGAATTAGTGCTCTAAGTGTTGAATATAAAGATGCGGTTCACAGAACTTTTGCAATTATAAAAAAAGCTAATCCAAAAGTTAAAACAATTATTGGAGGTGTATATCCATCAATATCACCAGATGTAGCTAAAGAAGATGAAAATATCGATTATGTAATTGTTTCTGAAGGAGAAGAAAGATTAGTGAAACTAATGAATGCGATAAAAAATAAAACAGATTTTAGACATATCGACGGGCTACACTACAGAGACGAAAAAAACGTTTGGCAATATAATCCTCGAAAAGCCATTGGAAATGTAAAAAATCTGGATGATCTACCATTTCCAGATTATTCTGATTATGATACTAAAAAATTATTTTCTTGGAGTCAAAAGTACACTCAAAATTTTCAATTTCGACAATTACCAATGACAATAATGATGACATCTAGAGGATGTGTTTATAAGTGTACATATTGTGCAGCTGGTAAAGATGGAAACCCGATTAATGATGGGATTAAAAGAAGAACACCTGGAAGTATTATCGAAGAGATAAAACATCTTGTAAAAAATCATGGTATTAGAGAAATTATTTTTGTTGACGATAGTCTTTTATTACCTAGAGATAGAATAATTGATATTCTTAAAGGTATAACAAAACTTAGAGAGCAAGGTTATGATTTAGTTTGGAAATCAAACAATTTAGATTTGAGACATATTCCATTACCACACACAATAAAAGAAAAAAAAGGGAAAGATGATTTATTATTTTGGATGAGAGAGTCTGGCTGTTATCAAATAAGTATTTCATTGGAGTCTGGTTCACCTGAAACTTTTAAAAGAATGAAGAGACCAACTAATCTTGAGCACGCTGTTATTAGATTAAATGAAATGAGAAATTATGGTTTCGAAGAAATAGCATCAAACTTCATTATTGGAATGCCTGGAGATACATGGAATGATATTTTAACAACATTTGAATTTGCAGATAAAATTACCAATCAAGACAAAATTTTAGATTACTCTTTATTTTCAATTGCTACTCCTTTGCCTGGAACAGAGATGTATGAAGATGCAAAAAGATTGAAAGTAATTCCTGCAGATTTGAAACCAGAGGATTTTTATGGATTTGGTAAAGGGATGATTAATACTGAGGAATGGAGTGCTATAGAATTACAAATTAAAAGGGCATATGAATGGGATAGAATAAATTTTCCATCAAGTAGACCTGAACAACATCTAAAAATTGCCAAGATGTTAGGAATTACTTTAGAAGAACTTAATGTTTGGAGAAAAGAAACAAGACAAAATGCAGGAGTTGAAGTTAAAAGTGCTGACAAAACGGATGAGCAAGTATATGGTACTGATGAGAGAAGTAAAAAATTCTTTGAAGA
>Ga0163111_10000666_pt1 | contig 20611 bp, 40 predicted proteins | sample CRUFie1St18metaG_FD_109645 | JGI IMG/M metagenome (GOLD analysis project Ga0163111, IMG submission 109645) | Marine microbial communities from the Costa Rica Dome - CRUD Field 142mm St18 metaG | ecosystem: Environmental > Aquatic > Marine > Oceanic > Photic zone | place: Costa Rica: the Eastern... | reverse complement strand
TTACAAGAGATTCTTGACACATTTACCATACAATAACCTACATGGGTTATCAACAGAAATGGTTTTAGAATGGAAGTTAGGAAGTATTATAATCTTTGATTGCACTCAATTACATAGCAGTAATGATTTTACAAGTTTAGGTTCGAGTAATCCTAAGTATGCACTCAGTTACTTTTGTAAGTTGAAGGAAGAAAATGAGTAAGATAAACTGGAGCGAATATGATTTTACTAAGACGCCATATGACGACATTGTTCGTGTTGGTCAGCGTACTATGCTTTACCGTGATTTATTTTCTGTCAGTTGGTTACTCGGAAGATTCTGCAACTACAGATGTTCGTATTGTTGGCCTTATGCCCGTTCCGATCGTAAAGACCATCGTCCTACCGAGTTATGCTTACGAACAATCGATGAAATAAAAAGACAAGCAAGAGAGCGTGGATTTAATAGTTTCCACTTTTCATTGTCAGGTGGAGAACCTACATTCCATCCTGGATACTTAGATATCATGAAGCACTTATCAGATGATGCACCTAATACAAATTATACAAGTGTCCATATGACAAGTAACTGTAGTCGTCCTATTAAATGGTTTGATACATATGTTGATTATGCTAGTAAGTTTCATAGGGCAAGTATAACTTGTAGCCTTCATGTTGAACACGTTAACACACCTGAGAAGATGCAACAGTTGGCAGATAAGTTAATACTATGCCAAGAACATGATGTACAGATTACAATTAACATGGTTATGGTGCCTGAGAAGTTTCAAGAGTATTATAATAATGCATTGTTCTTTAACGAGCAAGGAATAAATGTAACTCTTAAACCGCAAAGTGATCCTACAGCAAGTAGAGTTGTAGATGGTTATACAGATGAGATGAAAGCATTATTACATAACGGTATGCCACAACGTGCATACACAGAAGCAAAAGCAAAACAAAAGAAATTAGTAACAAGACCACAACCAACATTTATGAGAGCACCTGATCCAATCTATAGAAATTTTGGAGAAGAAAATACACCACAGCATTTCCAAGTTGAGTTCAAAGATAGCGAACATAAAGAATGGTATATGGACCAAGCGGAGAGATTCAATGCGTTTAACTTTAACAAATTTAATGGTTGGGAGTGTAGTAGCGGGTATCGCAGTATTATTATCCGTGAGCCTGACGGTAGTATTAAGCGATCCTATAGCTGTCATGACAAACCACTTGGAAATATTGAAACAGGATTCAAGTTATTTGATGGGCCTGTAAAATGTACAAGTCCAAGTTGTGTTAGTAGTGCAGATAGCAAAATACCCAAACGTGCGCCCGGCACAAAACTACCTCTTTGGCCTGGAGACACAACATTTGAGGAAAATTAATGGAATATTTTAAAAAATTAGATGATTTACCTGTTTTTCCTGATCTACTTGACGATTTAGACAGGCTACTTGCAAGCAAAACAGTTGCATGGAATAGTGGTAAGCAAATCTGTTTAACAAGCACGCCTGAACAACCTGACAATACAGACTTTGGATGTAACAGTTTAATATATGACTGGGATAAACAGGAAAAAATAACTGACGAAAACGGTAAAGTATCAATTAATGTTCCTTTACGTGAAAATCCTTTAACTGAACAACAGTTTACACATTTTAACAGCCAATTTAAAAACACTTACTTTGAAACAATTTACAATGCACTGAATACAAATTATAATATAGGCCGTTTGCGTCTAATGCGTAGTTTTCCAAAGACATGTTTAAGTTGGCACAATGATGGTACACCCAGAATACATTATCCTGTAAGCACACAGGAAGGATGTTTTATGGTTATAGAGGATCAAGTAAAGTATTTGGAAGCAAACACCTGGTGGTTTACAGACACAACGTATAAACATACAGCGTTTAATGCCAGTAAAAAAGAACGTGTGCATTTAGTAGCAGTAGTATTATGACACCTTTTTTTGTAAGTGCGCCTAGAACTAGAAGCAGTGTTTTGTTTGAAACCGCACAATATTATTGTGAAAGCGCATTAAATTTATTGCCTTTGGGCAATCACACTGAGTTGTTTTTGGAATTTAGTCAGAACGCAGAGTTTAAAGATGCTAAAACAAACACAACACATATTAGTGAATTATATCCTGTATTACAACAGGACAATCTAAATGTGCATTATGTTTATCCACATATATTTGCAAACAGAAAAGAGCGTAATTTATATAAGTTAGATATACTACAACAGCAAAAACAAAAAGGTATAAACTACAATATAAAAGGCACAATACAAATAGCAGACACACCAGATGAAATAATAGACTTTTACAAAGACAGGCATTTTGTAATAACAAAAAGGCTTAACCTAGAAGATTACTTGTGTAGTTTTTTAGTTGCAATGACAACTAAACTATTTCATGCTAGACCTAATAATGTAGATCGTTATCAGGATATATTAGATAACAAAGTAAGTGTTAAAAGTGATATGCTTGATAGAACAAAAACACTATTGGATTATACAAAAAAATTATGGAGTTTGGAAAAGTATATTACAGATTTAGGATATACATGTACTGTAACATATTACGAAGATTTAGATACACAAGATAAAATACACAGTACACTAACTAAGATATTAGGTACAGACTCATGGCAACAGTATTTGCCAGAAAACTACCAGCAAAAAATTCCAATTAAAATACAAAAAGATTATAGTAAAGTCATATCTAACTATGACGAGATTATATCTGTGCTAAGACAGAATATAGATCAAAGTGGTATAAAAGAATACACCTAGTAAGTTACTAGGTGCATAATGTTTTATACAGTTTCTACTGATTCAGTGATTGTCCAACCATCTGCTTCAGCATTTGCTTTTGCTGTAGCACGGATTGCACTTTGAGCTGTGGCAAAGGCATTGTATGCATCTTCGTCCCATGTTCTTTTAATCGTCATGGTTTGTGACACAGGGTCAAAAGTTTTTTCAGTAAGTGTAAAATCTTCATTTGCTAACGCAGTTGTTATGCCTGATACAGCATCTGCGCTGTCAATGCTCACATTTAATGCATCTTGGCACTCAGGAACGTCTGCAAACGCTGATCCACTTTTAGCAAGAGTAATTTGTTGCAAAATAGCCATTTCTATCTCCTAGACAACGTTTGGCCTTCGTAGCCAGTAGTTGGTATTAATATTATTTATCCGTTTAATATTCGAATTCATTCATTTTTACATGTTCAAAGAACGGTGCAACTTTAAAATCTTCTGTTAATCTACCTCTGCGCAAACTATTACTTAAAGGTACAGTCTCACTATCTTCACTATTCCAGTTTGCTATCTTAAACCAAATACCACTTTTGTGTACAAATCGGCCTTCTGCTTTTGGATCCAGGGGTAGCATAAAACTATCTGCTTCTACATGATCGTTCTCATATATTGGTCTATTTTTCCAACTGTATATGTAATCCTCGCTCATGCCTGTTTGTTCTGACAGTAGTGTTATTAGTTCTTTTTGCGTATAGTTGCCGTTATCTGCCATACTTCTGCCAATATCGCCTATGTTTTTTAAACGGCACATTACATTTTTAACACCAGTTTTTTCGTATACATGTAACATTCTAGCAATAACTTCATCATTGACACCCTTAACAACAATAGTACCTGTGTCAATAATAAACTTATTGTTTACTAAATTTTCCAGAGCTTTTATTTTTTTAGTTGCACATCTAAGCTCGTCTATTTGTTCATACCAGTCATCATTATCTGCACCGTTTAAACTAATGTAACAGTGTCTAAGTCCTGCACTTTTTAGTTTTTTTACATAATTATCTACACTTAAACGTAAACCATTTGTTAGTAGTGTACATCTATTACGTGTTTGTTTAATACGTGTAATAATTTCCGGTAGGTCTCTACGCATAGTAGGTTCCGCACCAATAATACGTATCATTGTTTTTTTAGGAAATCTACTTACAGCATCTATCATTTTATCGATATCCATGTCAGGAATATCTCTATTAGGTATGTAACAGTTCTTACAACTCATATTACATCTGTGTGTAATGTCTATAACAACATCACTAAAATGATTTTTTTCAGGCTCCAGTTCGTAGTAATTCATTCGTATTTTTTTCCGTAATAGGCATTTTTGCTAAAAAAGCAATTCTAGCTTTGTTTGTATCATTAGTTACTGTATGCCTATAACAACCATTTACAAAATACATTTCGCCTGGAAACATAGGTGTTGTTTTGTTGTCTGCTATAAAATTATGTGTGCCTTTTAGAACACACAATAATCTGTAATCCCAAGGACTATCTACGTGTTCAGGCACACTTTTTCCACTATCTAATACTGCAAAGCGTATATTAAATATACCTTCAAAATTATTTAGTGTATCATCAAGTGTTATTTCTTTAAATACATTCTTTTGTACATAATTGCCTAATTGTGTGTAATCATATTCCTGGGCACCAGGAACATCTGTGCGATTATCCACACTGTACTCGGTGCTGTCAGGCGTTGCATTACTTGTTTTAATAGCATACTCTACCCAGTCGTCAGCGGCCTGCCCCAAGTAAATTACACTTGGTAACTTTTTGCCGTTAGCGTATGCCCTTAACGTTGCGAAATCTTTCATCGAACTCTCCTAAACTAATACTGGGTAAATTAAACTCTGCATCTGAATCGTTTAATTTGTATACTGCAACATTTTGCCAACATGTTGGTTCATCTGTTACAGTATTATTTACCAATCTACAAGTATTACATAATTGCTCTTGCATAATAAATTTATAAGGCCAAGCCTTTATAATACTTTTTAAGGCATTACGCTTTTTGGGATTTTGAACACTAACAAAAATAAAGTCATATCCTTTTTGTTTTGCATGTTCTAATTGATAGGGAAGCAAATAATTTGCAGTATATTTTGTGTTATTTGTAAATCCACTTGCAGGATTATTACGCCAGTCATAGTAGTAAGTTCTGTCTGCTACTCTAGCCATATTATTAGGATATATGCCGCCGTTGTAAAGTCCACTTATTGCTAACATTTCATCATTGTCTACTACAACAGTAAAACAGTCATACTGTTCTAAACGCTGTTCAAAGTTAGCATAATTTTTAGCATTATGATGTCCACTACTAACAATATCCGGCATACTAGCTATTACTTTTTTACGCCAGTATGTATCTTGTAAAATATCAATTGTTTCCAATTAAACTAGTCTCCCAAATCCCCATTGTCGCTCTCTACAAAACCAACACCAACCACAATGTTCACTAAAGTCCTGTGTTATTAGCTCGCAACTTCTAGTTAAAGGGAATAGTTCTTCTAGTACATCTAATGTTATGTAATGTTCTGCCACGCCTTTTTTATCTACATTTATTAAAGGCCGTGTAAAATTGTCTTTTTTCTCTACTGTTTTACTTCTATCTATATCTAAATCACTAGTTGTTCCTGGCAAGTTGTGTGTACCATCATATAATTCAGGAGCATCTTGTTCACTTGGATTAGCAGTAAGTCCAGCAAACCTTTCATCAAATAAATGATCCAAACTATCAAAATATTCTTCCTGATCTGCAATATAGTTTTCGCTTGTATCGCTGCGGATAGTTTTGTATTGATGCTCAGCAAAAGTTATACCTGTAAGTTCCTCTACTTTACGCAACACACGATCTGCAAATATTTGTTGAAAGGGTTTTGTTTCTGCAACGGCAGTAATAGGATGTATTGTAATATCTGGTCTTTCTTCTACAACATATTTTGCAAGCATGTAACAAACAATTGCACTGTCTGCTCCACCACTTATTTTTAATCCTATATTTTTTACATCTGAGGGTAAATTTATTTCCCAGTCATCTTGTGAATTTTTAAATAACAATGCTTTCTCCAAAAATTGTATGTACAATATTTTTATACTTAGCTTCTATTTCTACAAACAATTCGCCTGTATATTCGTTAGCAAATGCTTTACAAGGAAAACATTCCTGTATTCCATAATAACTGTGTAAATTTTTACAAAATATTTTTATCATACTGCCATAGGTGCCTTTATTGTTGGCATAGGATCATAGTTAATTAGTTTGTAATCTGCAGGCTTGGTATCTAAAACTTCCTGTATACTGTTAAAACTAGGCATAAGCAAATGTGGCTTTTCCTTAGGTTTACGGTTTACTTGTTGTAACACTTGACTAAAATGATTGCCGTATATATGACAATCTCCGCCTGTCCATATAAACTCTCCTACTTGTAGCTCACATATTTGCGCAATTATGTGTGTAAGCAAACTATAACTTGCAATGTTAAAAGGAACTCCCAAAAACATGTCTGCGCTTCTCTGATAGAGCTGACAGCTTAGTGCGCCATTGATTACCCTAAACTGGCTCATTGTATGACAAGGAGGCAGTGTCATAGCGTCTAGCTCTCCTACATTCCATGCATTTAAAATTATACGTCTGCTATCAGGTTCATTTTGTATTTGATCTATAATAACTTTTAATTGATCTACTCCTCCAAAATCACGCCATTGTTTGCCATATACAGGTCCTAGTTCTCCGTTTGTATATCCCAATGCGGCTCCCTGATTTTCTGCATTGGCAGTCCATATTGTTTTCTTTTCAGGATCTCTTGTGCCGTGTGTAATTTCTGCAAGTCTACGTTCGTCAGTACTGCCTTCCATAAACCACAGTAGTTCTCCTACAACTGATCGCCATGCAAGTTTTTTTGTAGTTACTGCTGGAAACCCGTCCATAAGATTGAACCGCATCTGGTGTCCGAAGATACAACGTGTACCAACGCCAGTGCGGTCCTCAACTTCTTGTCCTTTGTTTAATATTAAATTAAGTGCCTCAAGATACTGCTTCATCCTTTATCCATTTCTCTATAGTAAGATCGCGGTCATTGAATGTGTCATGCAACATAAAATTTTGCATAATTCTAGACTCTGGCAAAAATGTATCACATTTCCAATTGCCTTCTATTCTACTTAAATGTAGCTCATCTATATTATCCAAATAGTTTTCCACTAAGTTTGCACCACCAATAATCCATTTTTGTTCTTTATAATTATTTAAGATATTTGGTAATTTATCTAGAGTTGTAATGTAATTAGGTCCATGTTTGACACTGTCACTAGACGTAACCACAATGTTTATTCTTCCTGGTAACGGCTTGGGCATGCCTTCAGCCTCCCAGGTTCGTCTGCCCATGATTACAATGTGTCCTAATGTCTGTTGCTTAAACCATTTAAGGTCGGCTGAGTTTTTAGGCCAAGGCAATGTTCCATTTTTGCCTATGCCCCACTGTTCATCACAAGCTAAAATAGCTTTGATCATGATTTTTTATCTTCATCTTTGTTTAATAAGTTTGTAACTTTTTCCGTAACATCAAGCTCAATGCCATCATAGTCAAGTTCGATACTCATATCTACAATTTGACTTGCAATGGCCATACTCATTAGTAGTTCTTCTATACTATTAGCTTTCTGTACTTCTTCTTGTTCTATAATATAAAGACTTCCATCATCTAGTGATAGTTTTAGACGCTTAATGAAGTGAACGGGTATTGTTTCCACGTCCACTTCATTAATAATTTTGCTAAAACTACGGTCACGTCGCGATATGGCCATGTCTTTACATAGCTACCTTTGCTTTCTTGGTGCTAGTTTTTTTAGCACGGGTAGTCTTCTTTTTTAAACTAGGATCTAGTTCGTATGCTTCTGCTTTTAAACGTTCAGCCTCCTGCAGGAAGGTTTCAGCTTGCTGTAAACGCTGTTGAGCGATTGCAGAATCATCAAGTACTCCTGGTTCGCTACTAGCTGGTGCTGGTGCTTTGCTAACAGATGAACTTGTGCGTGGTGCGCTGTCAGTATCATCTATCATAATATTGTTAATATCTTGCTCTGATGCTCCATTTTGTTGCATATGCAAGATCTTATTCATTTTATCCAAACGCAATTCATTATTATTATCTGGTGTTAACATAATGTTATTTGTTGGATACTTACGAAGTCTACCATGTCCGTGTAGCCAGTTAAGTGCTACAGTTCCATCTGTTAGACGTTCACGTGCAAAAACTTCATACAAGTTACCTGTTGATTGTGCTGGTCCGCCTTCTACGATACGCATCATATCTTGGTGTACAAGATCTGGTAATGACTCAGTTTCCATAACTAAACAGTTATCAGGTTCCAATACATTACCATCGTTATCGTAAATTTCGCGAAATACAACTATACAACGGCGACCTGTGTTAATCACATGTCCTACGTGTTTTAGCATAATATTTCTCCTTTTGCCTTATTTGGCAGGTGCTTCTTCTGCTTTGGCTTCTTCGTTTGCTTTTTGTTGTTCACCTACGTGCTTAACAAAAGTTGCAACTTTATCGAAAACTTCGCCTACTTGCTTGGCTTCCGCCGCCTTAAATGCACCTCGTTGCACTGCAAGATCAATAACATTGGCTACTGCCGCTAGATCATTTACAGTAAGGTTAGGTGCTTGACCTTCTGGTGCCGCTGCATCAGCGGCTGGTTGAGTATTTTCTTCGCTCATTAGATTCTCCTATTATAAGAAAGTGTATGTTTATTTATCAACATTAACAGGTGCTTTAATTTTGTACTCGTGTAAAATCTGCTCAAAATCTATTAAATCACGTGCATCATAAAACCAAAATTGTAAAACACTGTTACCTAGTATCTTAATATAATACAGATCGTTTGTACTATCAAGACCTATTTCGTCAAAACTAGGAATTTTTCTATCCCCAAAGTCGACAGTAATGCGGTTACGCATCATTTTTTCAACTGTCTCAGTTCTAGCCAACAACTCTATGTCGTTGTCCGCTAAATTTTTATTTCCATACCAATACATTACGCTGCTCTTGCCATCTTCTGTTGTTCATATTCATATTGTACAGTAGTACCAAATGGCGCAACAATATCTCTACCACCATACTTAGTATGGATAAGGAACATAGTATCACAGTAATCTTCTATCCCCCATTTACCAAACGGCATACCATCTGTAAACATGATTAGCTGATTAGGCATAATACCTTCTTGTTCCATATAGTCCCAATTTACCATAAAGTCAGTACCGCCTCCGCCTATAATTTCATATTCACGGATGTCTCGTCCATCATCATGTGTAAACTCGTCATATCCATATACTTTAGTATCAAACTGCCAAATACGGATACGATACTCTGCAAACTGTTCCATAATACCTGCAACTTCGCTTACAAAGTCTGTAACCATTCCGTTGCTAATACTACCACTAGTATCAATAGCAAGGCAAATATCAATTTGTTGATCCCTGTCCATACCAGGCAATACTGCACCTGTGTGCCAGCCCTTACGGTTAGGACGTTGGAACGTAAAATCGTTCTTTACATTACTTTCAATATCTGCACGAATATACTGACGCCAGTCCATCTTAGGCTCTGTCAGTTGGTTAATCATTCGTTGTATTTCTGCTGGTACATTACCTGCACCTGCTTGTTGAGCGGCTTGCATCATAGCTTCTTTAAGCTCATCCTGCAACTTCTTACGCTCTTCAGAACTTAGTGGCTGTGGCTTTCCGCTTTTACCGTTCTTGCCTTTTCCGTCTTTGCCATCTCCGTCCTGCTCTTCTCCGTTGCCTTCCATGTCCAAGTGTACATCTAGTGTATCTTGATATTGTACATTGTTTTGCAACAGATCATCATATGTATCTTCTGTAGTCCAATCTGCATACTTTGGATCTAATAGTATTTTAACTTTATTAATAACTGTACCTATTCTCTCACGTTTTAAGATCCAATTAATAACAAAGTCTCCAGCCATATTCCATAGCTTTGGATTTCTGTCTTCCCTACGCATAAAGTGTTCAAACATACAATGTCCAAGTTCATGTCCTACTAAAAACACAACCTCATCTGGATCAAGTAAGTGAACAAACTGGCTGTTATAAAAAAAGTTACGGCCATCAACTGCGGCAGTAGGGCACCATTCATCTGCTTGTACTAGTTTTAAACGTAGTGCGAGTTGTCCAAAAAATGGATGTCGCATAAGCATACGCACTCGAGCTTGTACTAACTTGTCGTGTGCAGTCTTATCATATGGTACTACCGCTGTCATTTCACACCTTCTCTCTAATTACTATATTATAATACGACAATCTGCATATGTTGTCAAGCATTATTGTACAATAATTTAAAAAGAATAAAATCTTCTTCCTCAAAAAATACTATAAAGCGTTTTGTTTCTATATCGTTCCATTCTGGCATTCCTCCTGGACCGTTCCAGTCCCAATTAGTTGTGCGAATATCATATAGTAAAGGAGGACATTCTTGCTCTTTTAATACTTTTTGTGCTTTTGAAATACTATTAATAGGGCAACTGTAGTCTAAACTCCAGCCTTCTTTAAACTGACGGATATCAGCAGGTCCTGGATTAGCCATACCACAATGCTCAATACATAGCTGAGTAGTGTATAGTCTGTCATTAATACGTTTACGCATTTGACTAGGAATATTAATTAGTGATGTCATGTGTTAAACTGAATAAAACTAGATCTTCTTCGTTCTCAAAACTAAGGAATGCATTACTGTTTTGTGCTAAACTTCTGTCGAACCACCATCCAAATTTTCCAAAACAATTATCAACACACCAGTCTATGTAGGTTGCTGATACTCCTTCGTTTCGTAAATCTATGTTGTGTTCGAATCTTACTTCGTATCCACAGTCGTCTGGTATATTCACTACAAAACTCTTTGAGGTATATACCCCTCGCTCTTCGTAACGCATATAGTTACTTATACAGAAAGGGCCGCTAATACGACCCTTTTAATCTTTTTTGCCTTTTTAGGCTTCTTTAATAAGATGTCCGTAGTTTTTCATAAACTCGGGCCAGTTGCTCATCTTACGCAAGTTGGCTGTAACACCATATTGTACAAACACAAGCCTTGTTGCCATAATAATCATCTCTGGATCGAAGTTCTTCATCATAAAGCCCAACACATTATCAAGCATTTTATCGAACTCTGCTTTTTCTATGCCTCGACCCACTTGCTCATATTGTGCTTTAAGCTCGTATGCCATGCTAGTACTAAGCGAGTACATTGCGCTGATCTCTTTAGTTTTAAGATCCTTAACTTCGCCTTTAAGGATAAGTGTAGGATTAGGCAATTTACTAGCCACTGCTCTGTGTGCTTTAAACTTTAGTGCAAGTCCTTCGCCTACTGCACCTGCTACCATATCTGTAATTTCTTCATCAGTAAAGTCTTCTACATCTTCTAGTAGCTCACTAACAAAAGCCCAAGTACGTGGTGTACCAAACGAACGATCATTGCTTTGCGGATCAAAGTTGTAAAGATCGCCTTTTGCAAAAGTCAAGTAACCAACAACATCAGGATTTTGTCCGTTATCTGTAGCCCAACCACTCCAAGTATCAAAGTCAACACGTACTTCATAGTGGATAAATCTGTTAGCCAACGGCTTAGGCATTCTGTATGTAACGCCTTTGTCAGTCTCCCTGTTACCTGCGGCAATAATAACCACATTATCAGGCAGTGTGTAAGTACCAACTTTACGGTTAAGGATAAGCTGATAAGCCGCGGCTTGCACTGCTGGTGCACCACCATTAAGCTCATCAAGGAAAAGGAAAATTACATCATATTGGGCGGCAAGTTCTTCACTTGGAAGTTCTGTAGGCGGCGCCCATTTCATTGTATTGTCATTTGCGGCGTAGTAAGGAATACCTTTAATGTCTGTAGGTTCCCAAAGCGGCAAACGAACGTCTATAAGCAGGCTGTTTTTATAACTGTAACAAACTTGTTCAACAACATCACTTTTACCAATACCTGGCGGTCCCCAAATCATTACAGGACGTTTAGTTTTGGCATGGTGCTTAATGTACTTACGGATTTCTGTAAGTGTTACTGTACGGGCTTGTGTTTCTGCTATTGCCATTATCTTTCCTCTTTCTAAGTTACTCTTATACTATAAGGTAAAACGTTTTACTTGTCAACACTTTTTTCATCTATTTTTGCCAAAAGTAGATACATTTCTATAATATCGTCTCTACTAGCATTTCCAATACCACCTGTAAATTTCATGTACCAGGCTTGTGCATCAGCTACAAATCTTGCATCATATTTGCGATCTGTTTTCTTTAAAAAATCTTTGCTTATTGTATCAAACATCAGTCACCTGCCTTTTCTATATTAATTTCGCCATTAGGTAACTCAGTAATTTTAATGAATTTTTGTTCTGTCAACATAAGCAGAGTGCCGTCTATGCCTCGATGCATACCAGTTTCCTTGCCCATACGATAGCCTACAACTGTAAAAATTAAGGCTGTAAGTAATAGCCATGCTTCCATAATCATACTAAGTTCCTTTTTGTTAAGTTACTTATATAATATAATGTATTTTGATCAGGAAGTCAAGAGGATTAGGAAAGTTTATTGAACGCCCACTGACGTTCTTCACACCACCAACATATACCACAATGTTCTAAGCCTGGATCTTCTCCATCCATGCCGTCTTTCCATTCACAACTACGTGTAACAGGAAATAAACTATCCATTACATCTAGCTCTGTGTACATCTGTGCTATAACTGTTTTATCTATATTAGCAAAAGGTGTGTATAGTGTATCGTTTCTGTGCCAAAAAGGCTTTACAAACTCAGGATCTCTTATTGCAATAGGACTACTATTTTTAAAAGTTTCTGTAACTGTTTGAGGAGGATTGCTTGTAAATCCTGTGTAAAGAAGTTTTAAATTTCCGTTATCTACATGTTGTAAAAACTCTGTGTTAAATATTTCTTCTTTTGTTTGTACGTCAGTATTTCGTAATATATGTTGATCTATATTGCGCCCTGTAAGCAGTTGGCATTTTTCTATTACATTTTTTGTAATATCTATATTTTTATACTTTTTTTCTTTATTGCCTAGTGTAAAAACTGTAATTTGACTTTGTGTATTTTTTAGCAACAGATAAAGTAAAATACTACTATCTGCTCCTCCACTACAAAAAACACCTATTTTGCCTGGTGTTTCCTGAATATCTACATTACATATTCTCATGTCAATCCTGCAATCCAGTTTTCATAACCATCTACTAGTTTAAAAATTATACTGTCTTCTTCACTAAAAAGTACAATTTGTTTACTAGTTAGATAATAAGGCCATTGCATTTCTTTATCTAATGCAAGTATGTGTCGGGCTGTAACTTTGGTTTCTTTAGTAAGGGCAAAAGGGTAGTTGTCGTATTCTTTGCGTAAAAGTTCGTACCCTAATCTTGTTAGGCGTAAACCTTTTTTCTTTGTATTGTAAAACAAATCTCTAGGACGCATATCTATACCGTCACCGTATTTGTCTGTCAAATATTTTACAATTTGGTCATGTATTGATGTCGTCTTCGTCAATTATTTCGCCATCGCTTAATTTAACTACTGAAAAATCCTTACACTTGAACATTTTGTTTAGGCGTTCTGCTAGATTAAACGCATGTCCACTATTACTAAAACTAACTTTTTTGTATTTTGGTCCAGGGTAATTTACTAAACTGTTTAAACTTCTTAAATTGATAGGTTTGCCTTGGTAAAATACAGCAAAGATTGCATCTGCTTGTAGCACTTGTTCGCTACGATATGTTTTACTGTCAGTGTGTTCTAGTATTATTGTTGGTTTAGGTCTTGCCACTTTGTTCTCCTACGTCTTATAATACTATTTAGTATTAACAACGTATTTAAAACTTAAATGGGGTTTCCAAAAGCACTAGGCACAAATTCTAATTTAACTCCACTAGCAACAATACAACTTACGTCTGTACCTCCAATAGTAAACACAATGCTAAAATTTAGTTTGTCTTTTGGGTTATGCCAAAGTGTAAGTTGTCCAGGTACAGGTGTATTGTTGGGTCTAAATACACTACCGTCTCCTATTGCAATGGGAGATTCCTGAAACTGTTCAGCTTGTAACATACTAAAAATGCGCTCGCTTTTGTTACAAGGCATTATTAAAGGCAATGCTGTCGTTTCTGGACTACTATCCGTTTTAGGTGCTTCATGTTCGGCAAACGCTACACTACATGTTAGTGCTAGTATAGTGGTTGCTAGTACTCTCTTCAATGTTTTCTTCATATCGTTTCCTTTTCATAGCCAGATTCACATCTGACTCTGTTTTGAAAGGACCCATAAACGGATACGATTTTAGTGTTTTTAACCGCGGGCAAAAAGCCGAACTCCACTTAATGGAAGGGAAATAAATCGCATAATAGCCTGCACAATGAAAGTTTTTGCTGTTTACTGTCTTTGTGAAAACCGGAACATTCTCTTCCGTCCTAACATTAAACACTTCTTCGCAGTTTGTGTTATATCCAAATACATCTACAAAACTGCCTTTGTTGTTACTAGTATTTATCAACTTGAAGTGCTTTTCGAATTCCTCTTTACTGTATACGTGTGTTTTTTTACTTACGTTCTCGAAAAATTCATAGTTATTGTCTGCATACTTTACAGTACCCAGCTTCTCCCCATTGTTTAAGACAATCCAAAACTTGTCTTTAATTATATTTTTTGCTGTATATTTCATGACCCATATGCCGCATTTAAATAGTTTGCATGATCTGTAGCATTGTCGCTAATCTTTTGCAAATCATATCTACCACAAAACTTCATAAACTTAATACCTACTTGGCTAGTAGGTGTCTTTTCTACTTGCTCTACAATAGCACCATCTAGTATGCCTTTAATGTCATCAGGCTGTGCAGTTAAGTCAATTAGTGTGCGATTGCGCTGATAGTCATCTAGTACTCTATGCTCTACACCTTCATGATCTGTCCAGCGTTGTAGCATAAAGTTATTCCAATCAAAGCCTTTGTTGTTGCGATCTGCAAATGCTTCCAACAATCCTACTTTGTTTTTAGTGCCTTTTTTGCGTACACCAGGATATGCGCTAAACACGTTATCACTAGTATCGCCTCTAATACATTTCTCAAATAGCAAATACTCTGGCTCTTCTATTTGCTTTTGTTCTCCTGTTTTTTTGTCTTTTACAGGTTTTCCTTTGTCATTAAATACACCATCCAACGTAATATGTTGGTTCTGTATTCCGTTATATTGTGTAACGTTTTCTGCGATTAGCTGATAAAAGTCGCTATCACTACTGATAATCACATGCTTGTCGTTAGGATGGTTTTGTATCCAACGTGCAATAAAATCATCAGCTTCTACGTTACCATGTTGTAACACTGTACAATTAGTTTTTTCATCTACAAACGTCTTAAAGTCATCAAATGCTTGCCAGAATGCCTGATCTTCTTCTTGTTCTGCTTCTGTAAGAGCGGCACGGGCGGCGGCCCTATTTGCTTTATAAGGCTCATAATAGTCTTTTCGCCAACTACGACCTTCCAAGCAAAACACAACATGACTGCCGTCAAAGTCTTTGTATGCTTTATTGATTGCGCTAAACATAATATGATATGCCATGCCAATCTTTGTGTCAATATCACTTCCACGTACTACATGACGAGCACGAAAAAACATGTTTGCAGTGTCTACAAGTATGTATGTCATTTGTCCATAATCTTCTTTAATAGTGCTTGAGCTTCTGGTAAATCGTCTCCACAGACATCTACCCACATATCTATATCTCTAAGCAGTTCCATTTCTTGTTCTACTAAATGTCTACGTATAGCTTTAGGTGCTACGTTAAACACACTATAATCTTCAGGAGTAAGTCTATATTCATAGCTCATACTCCATATATTATCTTTATCCTTCTTCGAAGTCATCGTTTACTACACCTCTGCATAAATCATTAAACCACATATCAACAGTTTCTTCGGCTGTCCTACCACTATAGCCTGCTTCTATTAAACTGTCAACAAATTTTTCGTTCCAATCTAATTCAAAAAAGCCTGTGCTAGGATCTTTTGGATCAGCCATTGTTACATTAATAACTTTAACCCAGGGCTCTTCGTTAATTGTAGCAAGTTCTTTTTCTAGTTTTTCGTCTTTTAGGCGTATTTTTGCCATCGCCTTTTTGATAAATTTCATTTACCAACCTGCCTTTCTAATTCTATCTTGATCGATAGGAGACTTCATTGCTTGTTCATGTTGTTCGTTTTGGAACTTATTAAGTTCCCCAGGCATTTCCGAATAAGCTGATGTGGAGTCTTGGAGTAAATCTCCATCCTTTTTCCATGCAAATATTGGCAACTTCCTGAACATTAAGGTTATATTCTTCGGAACGTCCGCCCAGCGGCATGAGGTATACAGGACATTCGACACCTGCTTTACGATATTCATCAACAGCTCTACCAGCTTCATCAATATCTGTACGATCAGCAACAACAAATTTAAGATAAAGATCACTGTTGCGGACCCGGCTGTAATCACTAGCGACATCAGGCTTAATAGCAGTATCCCAAGGTTCTCCGCTAACGGAGAGCTTAGGGCTACAACTCCACGTGACTGCAATTCTGTCTTGATTGTTGAGATAGTCTCTAAAACTGTCATGTAATTTTTGTGTAGTATTTGTTTCAAATGTAACATTTTTCAAATCCTGCATGCGTGGATGTTCAAATAGTTCTATGTACAGTCGTTGCCACGCCAACAACGGTTCACCGCCAGTCATTATTAAGTGTATGTCCTGGCCATTATCTTGCACCCATTTACCATTTGGTGTAAGACTTAATAAGTGTTCTACAACTTCTTCAACTTCTGCTTGTCTGTTAAAGTGTTTAAATTCGGGATAGATACTTGCATATGTATCACAACCTGTGTGTATAATAGGCAAATCTTCAAATACTTTTGTTTTTTCATGTACGCCTTCAGCAATAAGGCCCATTACTTCTTGATTGTGTTTGATGCCAGCTTTTTGTTTAACATCACGCATTGGCTCGCTTCTATCAAGTCCAAAGTTCATGCAACGAAAGTTACAACCAAAAGTACGTAGGAATACACTAGGCACACCTACAAATTTACCTTCTCCTTGTACACTATAAAATGCTTCGCTATATCTTAGCTTCATCCAAAAAACCTATCTATAAGTGCAATTATAGTTTGATATCCCATCCATAAAAATATACAAGCGATACAAAACTTTAGGAACTTATTCATGCCATCATCTGCCATTACTTCCCAATGTGGTCTGTTATCTTTCTTGCCAAACATTAAGATACCTGTACTGCAATGTAAACACAAAGTGCGAGAATCGCTAACTTGCCCCAATCTAAATCAAAGTCAGTGCCTTCTCCATATTTTTTAACAAACTCTTTAATTTTCATAGTATTCTCCTGTAAGTTTCCTTTATAATACATGTATTTAGACCAAATGTCAACTATCTTTCTTTCGTACACTAAAGCCTCCATGATCAAGTTCTTCCCAAATTAATGTGTCGCCTGTGTCCCAGCCTACTTGGTCAAGTGCTTCTGGAGGAAACTCCAAGAACAATTCTTTGGTTTTTCCGTTTTCTTGCACTTCTATTATCCAACTATTTAGACCAGTTTGTTTGTATTTCATTTTTCGTTTCCATTACACCAGTGTCTGCGAGTAGCGGCAGTATCGCTTAGTGTTTCGAATCTCTCTGCAATTATAGATAGTTCCCAATCATCAAATTCATTTGCAACAAATTTAAGGCGTTCTACCCATTTCTTATCTTGTTCATGTATATCATCTACACTCATTCTGTCTCCCTTTCAGCAATCCTAGTGCGTAAATCACTACTACTAAATCTGTGATCCCTACTATTAAAATACAATTCTATGTCACGTTTACGACATATATCTTTACCTGTAAAGTCTTTGTCTCTGTACTCTGAACCTAATATTCTTACATCTATATGATACATACTTAGTATATCTTCTAGATCTAGTTCAGTATTGTAAGGAATAATTTCATCCACATAACGCACACCTTTTAATTGTGCATAGCGTTCTACAATAGTTTGTACAGGTGTGCTTTTGCCTCTGCGATCCAAACTAGGATCCATTTGTAAACCACATATTAAGTAATCACACTGCTCCTTGGCTTCTCTTAGCATTTGCACGTGTCCTGCATGTAACAAATCAAATGCACTTGCTGTAAAGCCAACCCTAGTCATGGTCGTCTTTGTGAAAGCAATCAAACTGTAGTCTGTAATATTTGTTGTCAATTACACGACCCCAATTCTCATCTTCAATTAATAGTTCACATTGTTCTTTAGTAAATGTTTCTTGCATAATATACTGATTACCAATATATTGCCATGCAGATCCATCGTTACCCCACATGCTTATAACTAATACAAATTCCTTAACCATTTTTAATTCCCATACTGTAAATTTCTGTAGGACTTTTATCTCTTAGATATGCTAAATCAACTACAGTAGCGGCACCAACAACTGTTGCCCCTGTTTGTTCTACTAAATCCTTTGCGGCTGTAAGACTACCAGCAGTAGCTACTAAATCATCTGCTATTAGCACTCTGCTTGTGTGTCCTAGTATGCCTGTTTGTAACACTAATGTATTACTGCCGTATTCCAAGTCATAATCTGCACTTAGTAGTTCTCCTGGGTATTTACTACCTTTTTTTCTTATCATTACAAAAGGCTTGCTCATTTCGTATGCAATTGCTTGTCCTACTACAAAGCCTCTGCTTTCTATTCCTGCAATGTGAGTTACATGTTCAAATATATCTCCCCATTGTATGCCTTCACAAAAGTCCACTACACAACTATTCCAAACTCTACTAGCAAATAAACTATTTAAATCATAAAAGTTTATGCCTTCTACAGGATAGTCTGGTACTGTTCTAATATACTTAAAAACATCATGCCTCATTTGTTACTCCATGTGGAGCAGGTTTACCGTCAGGTCCCAGGTTAACAAATACAATGTTGTCTACACTTGTAATAGTGCTTTCTGTACGCATGTTTCTTACATCACACTTAATTGTAATACTGGTTTTTCCTAACTTAACTGTCTCCATTCCTATTTCAATTATGTCGCCACGTATAGCACTGTGTCTAAAATTAATGTTACTCATGCTACGTGTAACAACTCTGTCGTTCTTTAATTGGCAACTACAATAGATATATGCTTCTTCATCTATCCAATCTAATACACGCCCGCCAAATAATGTACCATTACTATTTAGGTCTTTATGAGCTATCATTTTTCGTGTAAAGTATTTCATTTAGGTTGCCAATGCTCCAAACAACGAGGTTCATACATGCCCATGCTACCCACTTGGACACGTTCTCCGCTTGCTTTTAATCTGTAAGTTTTACTTGCTGGTTTACCACATACTGTGCATACTGCTTTAATCTTTTCTATACAGTCTGCAAGTCCTAGTAATTGACTTGTTGTTTCAAAAGGTATACCACGACTATCTTGATCCAGTCCACTTGCAACAACATTTACTCCTGCACGTAACCAAATTTCTACACCAGCCAGTGTATCTTTTGTATCCATAAACTGTACTTCGTCTAAACATACAGTATCATAATTGTAAGGCATTATGTTGTAGTGTTCTTCTATCTCATCAAAGTCAGTTATACTAATACAAGGATAACTCAGCTGATTGTGAGTTGTTATTGTATCTTCACTGTAACGATTGTCTTTTGCAGGTTTTACAACTAATACTTTTTTCTTCTGATGATTTAACCAGAGTACTCGTTGTAATAATTTGCTTGTTTTACCTGCATACATAGGTCCTGCATAAACGTCTAGTAAGCCTCTACTCATCTGCTTCCATATCCGCATCATAGTCTGCCCAAGCATCTGCTATCCATTCTGCGGATTTATCTGGACTATCCCACCATTCTTCTTTCATCCAGCCTACATAAGCATAATATCCTTTACCAGTGCTATCGCACCAATCATAACTACAATCTAGTTCTTCTTTATCATAGTAAACAGTGTCTACTATTTCTGCAAGATCTGTTTCAACTTGTGAAAACACTAGTTTTTTAGGATCAAAAGGCTTGTCTGTTTCTATAAACCAACTACCAAAGCCGCCTTTTTCTGCACTATGAAATGCTAACACAGGTACATAGCCTTCTAGATCTTCTGGCTCTTCGTTTTGTGCATAACACTCTCTGCTCATAAGCATATGTGCATCTGTGACTTCTACATAATTTTCGTCCCAGTCTTGTGCTTCTTGTTCTTCTTTATCTTTGCCACTTACATTGTGTACAGTAAAACTGCCATCTCCATAAGCACCATTTAAATGTTCATAATCATCAATTTCATACCAACCATTAAATTCATCATCAGGACGATCCTCATCAATAGGAGGACTATCTTTATCTCTGTCCTCGTCATCTTGCCAATCCAAACTAACAACATGATTAATAAGCTCGTCCTGTTCTCGATTAATCCAATAACGTACAAATTCAGGGTTTACTTTACCTATTGTAAGTTCTCCGCCATATCTGCCGCCGTCAATTCTATACAAATATTTAGACATTATTCCTCCTCAAAGGTTATATTATTAACATTAAGTAAATCCAGCAGTTTACGTTCTGCTTCTCGTTTTGTTACTGCTGGTATCCAAGCAGTTCCATATCCTATTTCATCTTCAGGATCTTTTGTAACTTCAAGTGCAATATCACAATCGCTTCCTTTTGTCATTCTAATCTTAGGAGGCGTTGTAAAGAATACTTT
>Ga0163111_10000664_pt1 | contig 20640 bp, 6 predicted proteins | sample CRUFie1St18metaG_FD_109645 | JGI IMG/M metagenome (GOLD analysis project Ga0163111, IMG submission 109645) | Marine microbial communities from the Costa Rica Dome - CRUD Field 142mm St18 metaG | ecosystem: Environmental > Aquatic > Marine > Oceanic > Photic zone | place: Costa Rica: the Eastern... | reverse complement strand
GCCGCCTGGGTGCTAGGTGTATCGTACAATTTGTAGATACCTGATGATTTGCTCATTGCATGATTAACTGAAATATTTGGCATATAATAAGTGCCTGAGTGCTCATCAAAGGTATGTGTATGCACTGTGCCACTACCTCCATTTTGTGAATCCCATATTTTTGCCTGTTGTTCACTTGTGAATAATGGATAATAATAACCGTAAGATCCCGATGTTGCACCGGAAGAACTCGTGCCTTGCAATTCAAAAGGTCCGGTTGATGCAACGGTGCCACCCAATATTGTAACTGTTGGTGCTGTGTCGTATCCCGAACCTGCATGGCTTACTGTTATAGAACTGACATATTTTTTATGATAGTCATACCACATCTGCCATGGATACTCTGTAAGTTTATCAGTATCTCTAGAAACATTCAAAGATCTAATTTTATTTTCGTCTGCATCAAAAAATGCTGGATTATCGAAGTCTGTAAAAATTCCGTCTTGTGTATCTGTTGCGTCATAGGCAAGTTTGTATTCTCTTATTTTTGTGTGGAATGGTTTGACCTCTTCTATGTAATCTCTAATCCAATCATCTGTACCCAGTGTATATGTTTTTCTCTGATCTAATTTTCTTACTTTACTATTAATGTTTACAAAAGATGTCTTGAACATCCAATCCACATAGGTTTGTTCCGCTAAGACTTTTCTTAAACCTGTAAAGAATAATGTGTTGTATTCGCCAGCAAGTTCATTAATGAATAAGTCGTCTCTTAATGCAGTTAATATTTTTCTAGTTTCTATTGTAGGCTCTTGATCATAAAAATTTGCATCAAATGTATCTTCGCCTGCAAATCCAGTTGCGTCTTGCGAATAGTCATACAATTTAGTGCTCAATCTTATTGTTCCGTTCTCTGTACCAACATTGGTCCAGCCAGTGGCTGTTTTCATAAACAATTTCCAACCACCTGTATCTGCTGATGTAACTTTGACGTGTTTTCCTACCTCAAGATCAAGTTCATCTAATTCATATTCAAACGTGACCTGTTTATCAATTTTAGTGTTCTCACTATGAATCATTTCATGTACAGCGGGATCTGTGCCATACCAATCAATGTAATCCCAAAATTTAGAAGTGTTGTAACTTTGTAGTGTGGTTCTGGTCCATACCGATCCGTCCCATGTGTAGATCGCCCAGTACTTGTCAGAATTTTCATCTGACTTGACGAGATAACGCACTGTTCCAGATATGTCAGCAGTGTTTAAGTAGGTCAACTCTGCATATGTGTCAACACTTCCATCAAACAGACCACTTTCAGCAGTTGGTAACGGGTCTGCACTGTCTAAGTTTGTAAGTTGGAATGTACCGACTAATTGTTTTTTCTCTAATACACTATTTGCATAATCAATAATTTCTTTAAGTGCTTCGAATCTGTTGATATACCAAGACTGTCTTGGTCTAATTTTATTTCCGTATCTTAAGTTTACAGGTAAAAGTTCATCAGGTACTTTATCTCCTTCGTTGTTTGTTCCTACTAGTGAGTCCCACCAACGTTTTTCTATGTTGGCACCTGGTCTATAATCAGGATCATTTTCCCTTACTAATTTCCAAACCGAATGAGAATCAGATTCTAAATCATTTTTCCTTATATCCACATTTAAAACACTATTGCTTCCGGTCAATACAGGTGTGTTGTATAATATAAATTTGTTTGTATCTGTTACTGCGTAGTAACTTCTTCCTGTAAGTCTAGGATTTTGAATCAAGTTTGTGACAAATGCTGTTGTGTTTGTTCTATTGACCACACTGTTTGTAGGCAACGAGGTTCTATTTTTAACCCAAAAATAATAACGATTTACAAAACCATTTTTGATACTATTAAAGACTTGTTTCACCGTGTAATTCGAATCATCACCATACAACGGCGTTCCTGACAGATCCCCTCTGTTTTGAGAATTAACTTTTAGATTATATTCGCTAGGTAAAATGTCAGACTCTATCCATTCATATACATCTATGCTTGAACCCGGAAATGTTTTACCCCAATTATTAAACTTATACTCTTGTGTGCCTTGTTCGTACCACAACCATTTTACTTTTGATAGATCCCACCATACTTCACCTACATGATTTTCCGCCCAAGTAACACTCTGATCAGAATTCAATCCAACATTGTAAAATGCGGGATCATATGTTGTTTTGTAATTGATTTCTATATCAGCAAGTCCTAAGATTCTACCTTTGACAGGATCATAAAGATCAAAGTGTCTGCCAATTTGCTTAGATGTTTTGTTGAATTCAAATACTTGTCCAAGTTTATTAATATCAACAAAACTAGTTTCCGATGCAATTTTTTTCCATGCGTAATCACCTGCTTTATTCAAGTCATAAGTGTGTACTGTTCCGTCGTTTTGAATCTTACTACTTCCGTCAGAGGTATCAATGTTTCCATCATCTTTAGGTGCTCCTGCCAACATCATGTTGTCTATTGCACATACTCCGCGTCCAAAGTCATCATTCGCAGTTACAAAATCATTCATAAGCCTGTCATCTATAACAAATTTTGTGTCATACATGGTTGCTGTGTATACGCCGCCTGATCCTGTGTTCTGGTCCATTATGACTGTATCTTGTAGGTCAAATGTTGTTTCACCTGAATCAAATTTCATTTCTCTGTTACTTGCTAATCCTTCAGCGCCGATAATCAATCTATTTCCGCTGTTGTTTAGATCAAGCACAGAACCAAATCTTGCTTTTGTATTTTTGTCAGGAGCAGTAATTGTTTGTTGTAGTGTAAACGTGTTTGTTGATCCATCTGCGTTAAATTTGTAATAATATACTGCGCCGCTATCCGCCGCACTGCTGTCGTCAAACCCAGGAGCACCTATTACTAAAGTTGTTCCGTCTTTGCTCATAGAAATTGCTTCACCGAAATTTGTATTCAAAGTGGAGTCAGTTGTCAGACTTCCAAAGATTGTCTGAGTGTGGGTAAATGAATGTTGCACACTATCATCATTTGATTGAGAAGTCCTTACAAATATTTCTACTTTTCCTGCATTACCCGGTGCCACGGAACTAATTGCAAGTATATCTCCGTTATCGTTTGCGGCAATCCTGTGTCCAAATCTTTTTCCAGTACCCTTGTCATTAGATACAATTTGTAGACATTGTGTCCAAGTATCATAAGTTGAACCATCTGCTCCAACTCCCCATTCGTACATATAAACTTTTCCTGTATCGCTATTTGTACCAGGTGCTGAAACAAACATATATTTTACAGGACTGCTTCTTGTTGAACTTTCAGTAGGTTCACATATTTTATGTGCCCATCCAAAATTTTGACTTGCGGCATCTATGGGAGGTCTTCTTGTCACCAAAGTTCCATATCTGTTAACAGATGGATCCCATATGAATATCTTAATTAATCCAGCATCTGCAAAACGTGTGCTTCCGTCTGAACCAAGACTGTTGGCGTATGGTGCGCCTGCCACAACAAAATTTTCGTCTGTACTCATGGACAGACTCTCACCAAGTCTTCCAGTATTATCGTCACCTGCGGTTGTGGTCACTGTGGATTCTGTTCCAAACTCGGTGCCGGCAGTGTCAGTAGATCTGAATAAGAAGTTAATTTTTCCCTGGCCGTCTCCAGGAGATGCCACAACTATTGTTCTACCATCATTTCTTGCAACAATTTGTTGCCCAAAATCCTGATTTGTACTATTGGTATTTGGTGACAATAACAACTTGTAACTATAAGGATTTTGCTTTTGATACACATTCCATAGTCCCGAACTATCACTGTCAGCAAAAACTTTGTCTCCTTTGAATTCTAAAGAATCATTTTTATCAACGTAATCGTTATAATCAAGAAGCACATTAACATCGTCCATTGATGCTAATCTCACAGTTACAAATTTGTAAAAGTTTCCGTAACTGTCCGCAGTTGAGTTGTCAGCAAGTATAGGAATAAATGCAGTGTTACCGTCATAGTCAACAACGATAGTGTCATGATCCAACACTCTTTTCACTTTATACACTTTGTTGATATCTTCATTCTCCGCATTTGATATTGCAAAGAAGTCTGCTTCAGATGTAGTTGTACCAGCACTTAACCCATGAGAGCCAGTGAAGTTCATTTCAAGTTCTGTTGCATCACTAATGGGTTTCAGCGATTTTATTTTCACTTTGCCGTTTGTTATTCTAAAAACGTCCCAGTCATTATTTGATTTATTTGCTATCCATATCAACTCACTTGACGACACTTGTGACACATCAAGGTTCAAAAGATCGTCGATAACAAAAGCAGTGTGATTAACCTGATCTGGTTGTGGATACCCTGCTGTTTTATAAACCTGGGCCATGTCTCTATCAACACCTTCTTTTGTGTAATCTAATTTTGCAAACGTTGTCGATGGATCATAATCAACAGGTTTGTCATACATTTCGTTGACGTTGGCTTGATAACTTCTTACGTAACTTTTGTTTTCGTTTGAATCTGATAAAATTTCAAAACTTTGTGCTGTTCCATCAATAGAATCGCTAGGTAAAGTGATTTGAACATTTTCAATTGAGTCTGTATTTCCAAAATTTCCAGTCCTAATCATCCACTCAGGATACACGTCAAGTTCAAGTTGTTCTCCTTCGTATTGTGCTTTCAAGATTTTATCTATTGCGTTTTGTGTTCCTTTTTCTCTGATAAACCCTTGATAAAACTTATATTGACTGATATCATTTACAAATAGATTTTCTAGATAGTCCCTAGATTGGTAACCTATTAATCTTTGAGCAAGTGTTTGTTGTCCTTCATCAAAATTGGTTGATTCCAGGTTATAAAAATCGTTAAATTGTGCAATTTTATAATCAAAGTTTGGAATCAGTTGTGGTGATGGTTTTTCTGTTTTGTATATCCATTTTGCATAGTCAAATTTACTGCCGGAATTTTGATTTACTTTTGCTACATAAAACTTGCCTTGATATTCAACTGTTTGCCCAATTTTGTAATCTGTGTTTTGTGTCCAATACGTTACTTTTGCAGAGTCAAATATAAATCCTGGTGCATAATAATCGCCGTTCCAACCTCCGGTTTTAAATCCAACCAATTGTAAACGCTGTTGTCTAAATCCAGATTCCTGATCGTATATAATGTCAGCAAAAACTGTTTTATTATCAAATAATAACAAATGTTCTTTTTGTACTGAGTTCATCGCCATATGATAGATGCCGGTGTTTTCATCTTTTACTTCAATATCAAAGGTTGTACCAATTCTTTTTGTTGACAATTTGTTTATTGGCACTTTTCCTCCTGCGGAGTCAAGTATGCTGTAATCTCCTGTAATCGTTCTTAATGCACCTATCACAGAATTGTTTGTTGTAAGTTCAAATCCATTTGCACCCGGAGACACTGTAATAGCAGATCCAGGAGACCAATCTTGAGTAGTCCAGAATAAAAATTCTTTGATTGCATTATCCCAATTTAAGGTTTCTTTAATTTCTCTTGAATACTTGTTGAATGAAAAACCTGTGCGTTCTAAGTAGTGTCCATAACCCTGTAAAAAACTTGCAACCTCTTGCAAGTCATTAAACACGTGACCATAAGGTATAGTTTGTAACTCGTCACTGAAGTCGTTGTACTTGAGAACTTGTACTCCAGGGATAGATAATTTAGAAGAATTTGAATTTTGCAAAGGCCAATAGAAATTGAAATATGGCTTTTCTGTCGAATATCCAAGTAACTTATATCCACCTATAAGTGTAGATCCGTCTATGCTTACGTCTGTGTTTGCTTCAATCAACACACCTGAGTAATCAAAACTGTTTACAGGATTAGACGATCTAAACAAAATTTTGTAATTTTCGTCAGGAATAAATTTTGAACCACTTGTTGAGCCGGGTGATACCGAGTCTGTCAAAACTTTTAGATTTGCTTTGTCTGTAAATCCGCCTAACTTGTAGCAAAGTTGTGTACCTAAATTTTTAAGTTTGTTGTAATAAAATTCAACAGGATCTAGGTTTTGTGATGCAAGGTAGTTTACTGCTAGAGGTTGATAACCTGCAGTCATATACCTAGTTGTTACTCCAGTTTTTGTATTCTTAATTGTTTCTAAATGATATTTCGAATCAGCAAGAGTTTGTCTTATACCGGTTTCGGTGCTTACTAGATTATCAGAAACATTACGTTTAAGTCTAGAATTATCAAAAAACAAGTTGAAAAATTTTGCAGGTTTTGTTAATGCTAACATTCTAATTACTGCAAAAGGATATGAACTTGATCTCCTCCACGCAGTCTCCGCCGGACCTTCGTCACCAAATTTCCACGAAGAACGTCTACCAGGAATATTAAAACTGTTTATAAGTCCTGTTGCCACTGGATCTAATAGGTTTCCAGACGCATCAACAGGTATATGATTTTTAATATCAGGCTTTCCGTATTTTCCTGGTTCAGTTGCTATTGCATTCCACAATACATCATTACCCGAAGTATATGGTGCCGCACCATATGTGTCTTCCCAATCACTTGGTTTCTCGCTGTGTCCAAACATTTCCCAAGGTCTAATGTGTGGAGAGTCTGTATTGTAAAAGTATTTGTAAATTGCACGCCAATATCCAGGCAACTTTTCGTCATTCTGTGTGTCTGTACTAGCAGAATAATTGTAAGTGAACGGTGACCCTTCGCTGAAAGTGGTGTTGTTTATGTATTGAACGTTGTTCCTTCCTGCCCATATATAAAAGTCCGATCCCATAATATCGTTAATTTCATTTAACGAGTATTCTGTGCTGTTGTATGCTGTTGGTGTTACTTCTGAAACATCCAAAAGTTGCTTGTCATATGCAGTCTTACAGTTGTTATAAATTCTTTTTTCTAGTTCTAAAATTAAATCATCCCTTTCATCTCCGTATGCCTTTATGATAGAACCATCATGTTTTCTAATCACATCAACTGTTGTTTGATATGTTGTGTCAGAAAATTTCTCAGGAGTAAATTTAGGATACATTCCAAGTTTGGTTGGTGTGGGCGGTATATAACTTGCAGTTGTATCCGAGTAATCTTTAATTACGATCTTATCTCCTATAGATAAAGTTTTAGAGATTTCGATGCTGTCATCCGTTGTGCTAAAAGTGTAGTCTATTCCGTATAAAATTTGTTCTTCGTTGACATAGACGTAAACTGCTCTATTGCTTAATGTGGTCATGTCGTGTTTGGAATCTATTGCATATTCGGTCTGACTTGCATCTGGCACAGTATAGTTTCTTGTTGAAACATTCTCACCAAATCCAACCATGTCTTCGTAATAGAACGGAAACGAACTATTCTTTCCTTTACCTAACGCACTAATAATTTCGTCGACTCTATCTCTTGCGACACCTTCGTATGGTGTGGCTATTGCAGTATTCAGAAACCCGTTGTACCATTTTTCGTATTCAAAACTTGCGTACTTGATGGCAGATATAATATTAGACTCTTTATCTATAAGTCCGAATGTTGCAGGTAGGATGCTTCCTTCGTGTTGAACAATAGATCCACCGTTTTTGGTTGCATCAGGATTATCTCTTAAATTTGATTTTCCTGAGTAATTACCAGTAAGTTCTGTGCTTGAATCGAAAACACTTTTCAAATGATTTAATATCTGTCCATAAGTGAATTCATTTATTATAGAATTCTTTGCATTCACTTCAAGGTTGCTTGGCATTTCATATATGCCTTGATTTGAAACTTTATCAGCACTGCTGTATCCTGCAATCCTAACTAAATCGTTTACTTCTAGATCCTTATTGAATTGCACATATTTGTTTGTGGTTCCATCTACAAGTTTGTAATCAGTGACTACTGTTTTTCTTTGTCCATTAACGAACACACTTACTTTCAAATCTGATAAGTCTGAGGATTTTTCAAAGAAATCAATAGGAAACAATTTTTTTTCTAACTTATCTACGATGTGTGTTCTAATAACTCTTTGTTTTGTTTCGTCATCATTTTTTATCCATGCGTTTTTAGAATTATGCGTTTCGGCTCCGGTAGTATAGTGTAAGTGTCCTTCGACTAGTTTTTTACTGACAGTGTCCGAGCCACTTTTGTATGTGAAACTACCAGATGTGTGATCTGATTCGAAAACCATGTCACCAACATTGTTGATTGTGTTATATTTTACTTTTATTCCAAGAACCGTGTCTGTTGTTGCAGAATCCGATGTTGCATACTCAAAAACTTTTGCACCGGCAAAGTCAGTGCTAGGATATACTGTATTGTCTGAGAAACTTACGTGATCCTCATCAAATATATCAAACAATGGTGGTTGATTGACTTTTGTTTTCCTTTGTGATGACTTCCATTCGTTACTTGCTTTGTCATAATGATATGTGTTACCTTGGTTGTCGGTTCCAAATTCAACAAACACACTTTGATTGTTTGTTGGTGTTGCTGTTTTTGTTAAGGCAATCACCTTTGAACTATCAGAACTTGTAACAAAATTTACTGTGTACACATTATTCTTCACAAGTTTATCAGTGTCTGCCGAGAATATTACTTTCATACCTTCTTCTAAAGCCAATCCATCAACAATATATCCGTTTTTGTTTACTACACTAGAAAAGGCATCTGTCGTTGATGTATCAAATAATGTAACTTCGTTTATAGCACGTGAACCGTGGTTTAAAAGTTGCAATCCAGAATCAAACTCTATAATTGGTCTTTTGGCACGTGCAGTTTCGTCTAACACAGGAGTATTGCCTGAAATTTCTGCCGTTCTTTCAATAACCGATCTATGAAACCATCTGTTGTATCTTGACCACGCATTTCTATCTAGGCTGTCTCTTTTAATTGTAATGTAGTCTAGTGTTTCTGGTCTATAAAATGCTTTTGAGTAGGGACGTGAATCGTACACCACACTGTCAAACGGAATATTTGTCTCGGTAGCGTAACTTCCAGGAGTAATTAATTCTGTGACATCGGTTAATGTAATAGCATCTCCAACACCCTCAACATAATATTCCTTGTCATGATATGTAGAATTAACTTTTGCATTTTTGAACTTTATTTTCATTCCATTAGAAAGATCTAATGTTCTTAAAGAATAATTTTTTGTGCCTATGATATCCTTTTCTGGATCAATCTTTTGAGTGCTACTGACTGTTCTTATTTGTAACACTCCGTACATAGCATCATGGTTTCCACATTGATAATATAAAGTATCGGGTGCATTTGTTGGCACTGTGAATGTCACTGTGTCCTTATCGGACCCGTTATTTGTCACGCCTGTTGAATATATTGTCGATGTGGATCCGTCTGCTGATACCTTGTCCTTGTAAGGTTCGGTCATTATCCATAAAGGGTGTCCTGATGCATTAACATTAAATTTATAAGTGTTACCACGATATAATTTCAAAATAGGATTGTTTTCACCTGGTCTGTGCGAAAAATTATAAGCACCTTTGGCTAAATTTTTGACTGAATATTCTGCAACTGCACCTGTTCCAACATCATCAATTTCTATTGCTGTTGGCCCTTCCGGCATCCAGTAGTATTCTCTGTAATTTATAAGTTTGTCAAAATCAATAGCAGGATTCCACGAATACCTAACTTCCTTGTTTAGCCTATCATGGTTGTCAACTTTTGCTCCAAAAAACTTCAACTGATTAATATAGTCATCATAAGTTGCTGAAAACTTAACTTGATCCTCTGGATTGATGCTTGTTGTATCTTTATCTGTGTAAGTGACAGCAGGTTCGAGTTGATACGCCATTCTATCTCTGCTTGTCGCAGAAATATATCTGTCATTCTTACCTCGAGTATATGCGTCCTGTCTTCCGATAAAACCGTTAAGTCTTTCCAGAGATCCTTTTTGCACCAATTGATCAAGTGTGCTTGATAAAAATCTTTGGTTGGAGTCTGTTCGGTAATATGCGGGTAGGTGTTGTACGGTTCTACGTAATTCGTTTTTGCCTTGCTTTACGACTTCTTGGTTTAATTTTGAATTGGTTTGACTATCGGCCATTAGTATCCGCTCCCACTACCGCCGGAACTTGATCCGGACCCTGATGTAGTGGAACCTGACACTGCTGATCCTGTTGTAGTGCTTGATGTGGCACTTGATGTGCTTGTCACAACTTTGCCTGATGCTACTAATTGATTGGCACCTAGTGCTGTTATGATAGATACATCATTAACGGTGGCCCCACTAATGAATATTTCGTCTGCCGCTGAATCTATTTGGAACAGAGACCCAAAACTCTGTCCTGACTGATTAGGCACTATGACAACTGTAAGTAAGTCTGGTGCCAATTGTGTATGTATGTAAGCGGCTAATTCAGTGAAATAAAAACTGTCTCCAAAATCCCAGTTATCTAAAGTAAAAAATTCATTTATCGCTTGAATTACTCTTGTTCTAATAACTGCATCTGTAACGTTTGTTTTAGTATTTTTTACAACTTTGAAAGTTGCCTGTAATTGCTCTTCCGAATTATTGCCGAATAATATTTTGTATTTCACAGGATGATAAATTATTTGATCTGATAAAGATTTTTGAGGATTTAAAACCCCAGAGTACGCAATTCTTAATTGATCACTTGTGGATGGTGTTGGTTTTACGCCACCGTCTTGTAACCACACCCTGTATAAAGTATCGTATGATCTTTCTAATAGGTACACGTCAACGATGTTAGACACCGCTGGATCTATTCTTGTTTCCTGTCCTGCATGATGTTTGTAATGAAAAGCAATATCGTCTCTGCCTTTTCTTGCTATGTAATCTGTTGACGTTGATAAAGTATTTGTAGTTGAATTGTATTTTTTAATAACGTTCTCGTCTTCATCATAAAAATAAAATAATTGACCATTACTGTATGCACTAGACAATGTAATATCCGATTCATTTTTTGTAATTACAAAGTTACTACTTGCGTATGGTCTAAATCTCTCTATGTTGTTGTAACTTAAATATTTTTCAAAAAATACAAATTTTGATGCTTGTGATAAAAGCGGCTCAACAAAAATATCAAACAATTCCGGATTATCTACAACACCGTCGTCGTCATCATCAAAGAATCCTATTTGCACTTTACGATTATCCTGGAAACCGTCTGCTTCTGTCACGGTGTCAACAACCTGCCATGTAAGAGGATAACTTATACTACTTCCTGTAGATATTATAGAATTTGTTTTAAGTATTTTTACAACATCTTTTACACTTTTTCCAGTTTTGTAATCATAAATTTTTTCTTGTGTGTCATAATGAAACTTGTTGTCACCTTTTGATTCAAATATGTAATCTAGTTTTCTATATCTTACTGTGTAAGTTCTTCCATCATTTTTAAATTCAAACCACCAACTGGCGTCTAAATTAGCATCACTTGTATCACCGGTATTTCCTAAAGCAAATATTGTGCTTGAACTTAAATTTGTACTTGTAATAACTTTCCATGTTTCCGATAACTCGTCGTATCTTAAACCGAATTCCTCATAATCCTCAATTCTATCAATTAATTCTGTCTTAAGTGTCTCTGAGAAAGTAGTGCTAAGATTCGGAATAACCGAATTAATTACCGCACCATGTGGAACAATATTAGACAACGTGACTGGTCCTTGTCCAGATTCTAAATCTCCTGTGCCTCCATTTGCTCCGTCACCTACGACAGCGGCAATCTTCGCCCATTTCCTATCTTCTGCGTTTAAAGTTCCCCCAGTAACTAAAGTATTGTTCAAAAATTCTCTAGTGTCCGGTGAGGTAAATTTGACCAATGCACCGGGTTTGACAAATTTTAAATTCGATGTTGCAAAACTACCTGTTACTAGAGCACCACCTCCTGTAAAATAACCTGTGTTTGTGTTTGTTCCGGTTGTTGTTGAATTCCACGTTGCACTGAGACTGCTTAAATCTTTTTGTGCATACTTGAAATAGTAAAGTTGTCTTGCGTAAGGTTGTTTTAGTTTGGCCTCAACATTTGTGTTTATTGTAGATCTTATGTCTGCTCTGTTGTTAAATGTAAATGTGAATTGTGGCAATGATTCTTCTCTGTAAAGTATACCATCGTCTGCAAACACACTGACATTTGAATACGCTCCAGTTGGATCTAATATTTCTTTTGCTCTGCTAATACCAGACGCTGATCTATTCACCGATCTTACTTTAACAATTTCTTGCGATGCACTTAAAGGTACAACTTGGTAGTCCTCAGCAGTGATCATTCTATTTTGTGAATAATAAACTTGAGATGCTTTTTCTTTTATTGATTCTGAAGATTCACTTGCATTTGCATTGTACAAACTTTGTTTCAAACTCATCGATGCTGTAAGTGTCTGCTGTGCACCGTTCCTATCTGTATATGGAATGTTCAACACAACGTTCGGAATATCTGTAGGTTGCACCGAGTATTTGGCATTGTCACTTGTTCTATAATATGCTCTAAAATTTCCTAAAGGAATATCACTGAAGTTACCGTCACCGAAAACTAGATCTATACTGTCGTCTGCTTTGGATACTATATTGTAAATTAGCCTTTCACTGCCTGCTAAAGAATTATAAATTGCATTATTGCCAGACAGCGAAGGAACTGCTTTCCATAATTCCATCGGTTGTGCAAAAGCATCTAATCTGTAAAGCCAAACATCTCTATCGTTGATGTTTGATGTGTTCAATGATCTCACGTAATTTGTTTCTGCTGAATTAACCGAAAATTCAGTCTGTTGCATATTTCCTTGTTTGAATAACAAGAAGAATCCTGTATTGTTAGAACTGTCACCAGAACCGTCTGTCCTGTATGTGTAAGTGAGACCTGTTCCGTTAATTGGCGCCGCTTCCTGTATTGTGTCAACTCCGTCAATGGTGCTAGGCACAACTTCAAATTGTCTTGTCACTCCACCGATTGATTTTGAAAATTTAAAAATTGGAAGGTCGGTTTGGTTAGTGCTTAATGTATAAACTTCTGTATCTATTCCTAAAATATCACTTTTCTCTCTTGGATTCCCAAAAAGTTGTCCTGTTTGATTTGCTGAATTCAATATTGCGACAAATTGCTCTCTGTAATTTGAATTTGCACTGTCGTTCCATACAACTGTTGAGTTCGCTAAATTTACACCTGTGCTATCAACAACACTTTCAGTAGTCGACAATGAATCAATTTTTAACAGACCTGTTGCAGGTGTGTTACGTTTTGACGTGTAATTTATTAATCTTGCAAGTCTTAGAATTGAGTTTCTTCTTTCGGCAGTTTCTAAAAAGTTTTCTCTTGCGTTTAGGTCTACTCTAAAAGAAAGAGCCTGTGCTATGTAGGCAATTAAATCTATCAGTGCCACGTATTCAGAACTCTCAACAAAATCGTTGAAATCATCAGGATAATTTTCCTTGATGTATGCAACCATTGTTCTTCTTAAGGTTTCAAAGTCGTAACTTTTGAAGTCTGCCTGCTGGAAAGTCTGATAGATCTTACGCCAATCCTCGGCAACTAATAATCTGTTTTGTCTGTCTGTTGTGGCCATACTGTTTGTATGGATATTTATATATTAAATTAAGTGCGTACTTTAAGATAGGCGCAACAATGAATTTTCGTCAAAGTTGAACGCTAATTTTTCAGTGATATTCAACGGCACATACCTAATTGTTGCTTGAATTAGTATGCCGTGATCTGATTCCAATAGATTAATGCTCTCGGTTGCTATGCGTGGATCACTGTTCAAGTTCTGTGTAATATCCTCTTGCACCGCCTGTTTTAAGCGTTCTGTAAATGGCTCAAACAGGACATCGTATATAATTGTGCCAAATTCAGGATTCTCAACTCTTTCGCCCTTCCGTACCGACAAACGGTTTATGAGATCCTGTTTAGCACACTCAAAATCATAAACCTTAAAGTTCTGTCTTTCGCTTCTTGATGAAAATCCTTTAAATGTAACATCGCTGTTAAGATAATTTCCTGTGTCACTTTCGTATGCCATTAATTCAATCTCCTAAATTCCACATCAACTTTTGCGTAGTTGACTGCATAATAACCGGTATCGGTCATGTGCCTTGCCCACGGAACTTCCTGTGCCATTACACCAATGTATCTTCCGGGCAACTGCTTGTATTTAAACGAATAGATGTTTATTCCGCTTGGTGATTTCCCTATAAACCTAATTTCTTCTTTTAATCTTACGTCACTGAATTTGAATCCACTAAAGAAAGTCTTGACTGCTCCGCCAATTGCACCTATTTTGGTTGACAAGTTTGAACCAACATTTTGTAGGAATGTCTGCTTACCCATTGCCGCATCTCTGGCATTGAATAGTCCTGCTTTGCTGGCAATATTTTTTACAGTATTCATGCCAATTACCTTGCCGCCAGTGACATTTGAAAATGTCCTACTCAAGGAATTAATGCTGTCAACAGTTCCGGCAACATTGTTCAGTGATAAGTTGTTTTTTAGTCCTTTGATAGTGTTGATCGAATCACTTGCAATATTGACACTTTCAAGTGTGTCTTTACCCAAAGCAAACAGTTCTCCGGAACTGTTTACAAAAACATTATCCTTAAACAACTCCGTGCTGGTGTTTTTAAATTTTTCGATCACTTGAGATGACAGCACGTTATTGACTGTTTTTTCTGCAGTCTTGTACAGATCGGATGTTTTAATTTTTTCACTTATGCTGTCCTTGATGTCAAAAGGTAGATCTATCCTTTCGCTTATGCCGTAAATTTTATTGTAATCTTTTCCGAACTCGGCCAACAATTCTTTTGCTTTTGTAACATTTGTGCTTTCACCCATTTTTTGTTTGACGTATGTGAGTGCATCTGCTTGATACTGTGCGTCACGGATAGCACTGTTGGAACTCAGTCTGTTTGTTTGATTTAGATATTCCGGAGTGCCTGGTGTGTTTGCATTCCTACTCCACTGTTTTTTGTCATCCGCATCAATTGGTATCACTCCATCACTGGCTATAGGATCCGCCCTAAACATCGGTTCGTGTGTTACAAATCTATGCACTGTGGTTTTGGTTTGTCTTGAAAACATCTCTAAAGGCTCAACACCTTTTTTGGTAAGTTCAACGTCGCCTTCTTCACGTGTTTCCATTCCGGCTTTTTCGTTGGTCAACCAACCTGGTCCCCAACTACCACTTGCTCCAACAGAATTGAAGTGTACCTGTTGTCCTGCCAAATGCACTTGTCCTCCGGCGCCATGCAGTTGTGAACCGGGAGTGTAAGATGTTATACCGTCTCTTGCGTGATGTCTTACAGACCCATGAGTCGCTGTTGTGAATGTGCCACCTTTGCTGATGTTAAAAGCCATGTCACTGCTTTGAATAAATTCTGCTTCTGCCCTCATACGTATTTGTCCATTAGCATGAAAGTTAATATTTGAATCGGAGTGCAAGTTGAAGTCACCCTCTGTTCGCAAGTTAATACCACCTATGCCGGAATAGATGTCAATCCTGCCATCCTTGGTCATTTCTATATAACTGTTACCTGAGCCGTTTGCTATGTAAACAACACCGGCAGTGTCGTGCATCAAGAGTTGGTGCCCTGATGCTGTCCTCAATCTTGTCAATTGGTTTGTACCATCGACCGCACCGTCGTCCATCACTAGTGTGTGACCGGTTAGTCTATCAATAAAGTCGTCTACCTGATCATCATCAGGTCCTGTTTTTTTCTGTGTTGCTCCTCTGTTTTTTCTACCAGGAGTGCTCATTCCAAAAACTTGACTTGGGGATTCTCTCTGTGCTGAAGATGTTGTGGTACCACGCACTGTGTCACCTATCAATCCTTGTTTAAGAAGAGTGTCAGCGAACGGATGCACCGGGTGTGGTTTTTGCTCAAAGTTTTCAAATGTCACATCTTTGTTTCTGTTTACTTCTCCTGCCGGAATGTTAACAGATCCATATTCAACAGCGGCAGACTTTCCTGTTTCGTCTGTAACATTGTCCGAACTTGCTATGCCCGGTATCATGTGATTTGTTATTGGTTCCTGGATACAGCCAATCCAAAATGCATTTTCCATTTTGCCTTCTGCAAAAATAACCAGAACTCTTGTTTCAAGATCAGGTGGCACTGCCCAGAAACCATAAGAAAACTGTGAATCCTCATATTTCTTTCCGTCAGTTACGTACTGGAGACCTTTGTTGCCGGAAAACGGACTGAGATATCTGCACTCGATTATGTTCCTGTCGTTTCCGTCCGTTTCTAATGTAAGGGCCGGTATTAAAACTCCAAGCCTCCCCATCTTTAATGGATCTATATTCCTTTTGACTATTCCTATATACGGGCCGGAATCTTCGAGACCCCAACTTTGATCTTTCTGTGGTGCTGTTGGTGTTGAAGTATCGCCCTTGAGATAATTTTTTATTGACTTCATTTTAACTTCCTTCTACTTCAAAATTTTCGCCTTGCCCTATTTCTAGATCGTTTCCTTTAAACTCTATATCTATTTTTGGTATTGGTAACTTAATTCTATAATTTTCATGAAGTTTTCTCATGATCTCTACCCTAGATAAAGATCTGCTAGATTTATCAATTTCAACTGTTGCTGGCACAAAGACTTCGGTACCTTGGTTTTTGCATCTAACCAAATCCAGTTCCTGTGTAAATTTTCCGTCTGCCATTATGCTTGTACAACCGACCACCCTGTACAATCCACTGAATGCAAGATTTTCCGCGCCACTCAAAAGATATGTTCCTTTCTCTGGATCAAAGTCCGTCGGAGTTCTAAAGTTTAATCTAATTAGTGGTTCTCCGTAGTTGGCATTGAAGTTCTGGAAAGTTTCATTCCAGATTGTTCTTGAATTGTCCGATGTACGTAATTTTGCTATGTCCTCGACGCCGACCCGGCCTCCGGCCTCACCACCCGGTCCCGCTTCGATGTCTGCTATCGAAACCGGTATGAATTGTGTTTGTCCCAACCATGCAGGATCTCCCAATATAGTCATCTTGATGTTTACCATGTCCGCCGAGGGATTTGTGATTGCATCAAACAACTGATCCAGTCTGCTTGACCTATCATGTGCGGAGTTAAGTGTTTTGACTACGCCCGGCTCCATTTTGTAAATGAATGGTGGATCCACAAACACATTTCGCTGTTCCGGAACAAATTCTTTTTCTGTTTGTTTTCCGTCTTCTTTACTTGCTTCCTCACCACCACTGCCGTCCACATCTTTTAATTTTGTTTGATAGTATGCAACTTTGTAATCTATGTCAAGGTCCAAGACATCCACATTGTCGCCAGTGAATATGTAATTGTATTCTTTTTTGACAAACGGGTTAAAATCCACACCTGTGCTGGTTCCCGGTTGTGAAACCACGTATGCGTGTACTCGGTGAGGATATACATGAAATTTTACTACCTTAGGATGCGTTCCCCTGATTTTATCGAACTTTTCCGGATTTGGAACCACCGCGGAATCTATAGCAAAATAGTCATAATAAAAACTCTCGGAATCACGATTGCTGTTGACACTGGCTGATACTTTGTCAAGAAACCCCTTGAGTTCAGTGCCGTCCTCAAATTGTTTTGTGGATTTCATCAGTGCTTGTATTATCGATATAACAGCATCACTTCGTTTTGTTTTTGCCTTTTGCGGTTGTCTCGGTTTTCTTTTTGGTGGATTCAAATAAAAATCCTTGACTTCCATCTTTTCAGGATCTGGCATCAAGTTAGCAAATTGTGGATCAAGTGTGATCTGAATCCTGTCGTGTTTGCCTCGTTCAGCAAACTTGTTCTGTACTGTCTCCTTGGCGTATGCTTCATTCAACTGTTGCACAAAATCCTTCATGGTTTCTCCCAAATTTTGGCCCTTAACGACCGTGCCTCCTGTTCTGGTGTAATTAAATCTGTTTACGAAGCCGAATTCGTTGTATGCTATCGCAGTGACATTGTAGGTGGTTTGCCCTGCGTTTACATTTAACTTTATGTTTGTTAGTTTAACTGGAATTTTTCTTTTTTCACTTGTGGCTGTTGGTACAGGACGTCCTTGCTCGTCAAATCCGGCAAATTCTATTGTGAGCAAATAGGGTGCGTCAACATGATCTAGAAAACCACAATTTGCCGAGGCACCTCTGATTTTGTCTAAGAGTGTCAAACCCATTGGCTCAATTATTTCCATTTCAATCTTAGTCACCGCGGTAAGTCGTCTGTCACTGTTGAGAGGTGGTATGCTTCTGATTGTCACATTATTAAAAAACAGATCCTTGGCTCCGGCCAGTTCTGATCGAGATCTCCTGAATGCTTCTTTTCCTAGTTCAGTTTGAAAGTATGATTCCTGCCTGGCCAAAGAATTGGCGGATCTCGCAGACTCTCTTGGGTCATTGCCTATGCCACCACTCCTCACAATGATGTCATGAGGATTTTTCGCACTGAGAAGCAATCCAGGATTTGTGATATCCTCCTGATTCAAAGCACTTAAAGTGAAAAGTGTGTTGAACGTGGCGTATGCGAATAATGGATTTTTACGTGGACCGTTCACTAAGGCACTTGTTGTTTCCGCCGAGTATGGTACAGAGCGGTCGTTTTTTGTAACTGTTTTCTTGTCGTTTATGTTGTGCTTCTCAAAGATATTGTTTACTATATTTTTACCCTTGTTGTAAGTTCCGCTAGGATGCCCTGAATAATTGTTGGCATATTCTAAATTAGAGGATGAGTAATACTTTTTTTTATTACTGCTATGGGTTAGAAACGGATGTGAATTTGTTGTTCTAGTTTTCGCTTCGATATTGTCGTTGGTGTTGCTTACGTCTTTACCGGTAACTTTTTTATGGTTGTTTTTTACCCCGTTTACTATTCTTCCCATTACAGTCCTAGATCCTTCATGACATTATCTTTTTTAGGCAACAAGATAGATACGCCTGGTTTAAAATCATAAATTGGGTCCTCTATCTGATCTGGGTTTCGCTGTGCAAATACCCACCATAATCTTGGTGTGCCATACAAGTCAAATGCAAGAAGATCCGGTCTGTATGCGTAGGTTCTTTCTATCGTGTACTCTTGGTCGTCAAGTTCCGCTGTTAGAGTGCGAGGCACAAAATATCCTAAAAATTCTGCGTCTTGTGGAGTTTCAAAGTAGGGAGATGTGTTTGAATAATTGGCCATTAAATAAATCCTATTCCACCGTCGGTTCCGTTAAGTTTGCCTTGTGCAAAATCACGTAGGTTGAAATTCTTCACACTGTCTCTGCTGTACACCGGAGTTATCAATACTGAAATGTTCGAAAGACTAGGTGCCCATGTTTGATCAAAACTGTTCGCATCAAACTCAGCATTTGTAACTTGGGGGCCTTCACGTCTTGATCCGGTCTGGAAACCGACAAAGTCCTGTTTTGTAGAAATGTAATCAATACCCGAACGCAGTTCAACGTTAAAACTGTTTACAACCACCGGTACTCTATTAAACATATTGTCGCCATAACCTGATAGATGTAACACGGGCGGTGGACTGCCTTTCAGGTCTTCGAACTGTCCGCCATCCGGTTTTCCAAAAAACATTTTTGTGATCGATCTTAGGAAGTTTACAGTTGCAACCCACATCACGGCATCCTGTTGATTCTGCACAGGAAACTCACCGATTATGTTCATCTGGTCAACTTGTGAATTTTGATATGCTTGGAAAGGATAGTTTGAATGTGTCATTGCCAACGCATCATAGTTGGCGCTGTGCTGTATCACCATGCTGGGTGTCAATGGCCAAAATATACCACCGATTGACTTCAACACCGACAACCTGTTTTCTCCTTCTGGTATGTCTCTTGGAAAAAAATAATTCTGTAAAGGCGACTTTTCAGGAATGGTTAATTTCACTCTCCAATCCTTTTTATCATCTCTACCGGCCCATCTTGCTGTCGCACGTTTAATATGGCTATTTTGCTTACCTGCTATACCAGAACTGAAAAGCCTGCCTATGGTTCTATTATAGACACCTTCCCCTATTGTGTCCTTTGCGACCGACTGTGCAATTTTTCCAATTTTGTCTAACATTTTTGGTTGTGTTTTCCTTTTAAATTTCGTATACTGTAAACATATTTATAGGCACAATTATAGGCGCATTTAATTCCCCATACGGCACGATCTAACAGACCTGTTTGTGGTCACTTTAATTTAAGATAGAGATAATTATGAAACGAGTGAAATACCTAAACAATCGAGATCTGTTGGCACAGATACACGCCAGCAAGAACACCTATTGCTCATATATTGCAACCGAGGATGCACAATATGATTTGATAGTGCCTAATCTAAAAAAAATTAATCCAACAAGTATCGCAAAAGCGAGAAAAGTTAAAGCAAAAAGACTGACCCAAGAAGCATGGGAGGCGGCAAAAGCGGCAGGTGAGAAAAAAATAAAACTTGCAGACTTTACAGTGTCACCGAGAAAAATTGATAAAACAGATTTAGTTTTTAGAGTAATGAGTTTTGACCATATTCCCATGGATGCCGGAAGAAAGAAAAATCCTAAACAAGTTTCAGACCATCACGCCAAAGTCAACTTCCCTCCATTCCAGCATTATAGAATAGACAACAAAAACAAATTACAATGCGTTGGTAAGAGCCACTGGGTAGGCGGGTTATCAAATGGTTATTTCAGTGTGGATCACGGCAAAATTACAAACAGCCTCGCAATGATGTTCATGAAGTTGTGTGAACGTTATGGTACAAGAGCAAACTGGAGAGGTTACACTTACAATGACGAGATGCAATCACAAGCATTGATGCAACT
>Ga0163111_10000663_pt1 | contig 20645 bp, 26 predicted proteins | sample CRUFie1St18metaG_FD_109645 | JGI IMG/M metagenome (GOLD analysis project Ga0163111, IMG submission 109645) | Marine microbial communities from the Costa Rica Dome - CRUD Field 142mm St18 metaG | ecosystem: Environmental > Aquatic > Marine > Oceanic > Photic zone | place: Costa Rica: the Eastern... | reverse complement strand
GCTTGGCCAAAAACTTGGGTTTATAAATCTTTCTATCATTTGTAATTGTTCGTCGTTAAATGATTTTAACATCCTTTTGCCTGCGTTGCAACCTAGCAACAACCACGGACTTATCTTTCCTTGTTGTATGTGTGCAACCGCTCTGTTTGTGTTAACAAGCCTGAAGTAGTCTGACCATTGTGCATTTTGTTCGTTTGCCCAATCCATCATTGTTGTGATACTTCTTTGCAGTGCGGCCTCCACTGGTTCCGACTTCAGTGCTTCGATCAAGTATGTTTCGTACAAGTCATCTCTGGCCCAGTGGTCCAATTTAATTTTTGACCTTAGCACAAACTCTATGTACTTTTCAGGATACAATGGGTTTATGTGCATGATGAATCTTCCAAACTTGACAAAAGCGTTGTAGTAAGCACTCTTCACAAAGTCATCATATGTCTTGGGTTTTGAGTTGTGTTGATGTATCTGGTAGAATCTTTGGAACACCATGAATGCATTGACCACCCACTTCTCATCTTTCTGTAAGTACCTACGCTTTGGCTCGCACAGGTGTACTTGCAGTGTACGTGCCTTGGCAAACTCCTTGCCACAGTATGTGCATTTATTTGTCGATGCCATGTGCCTCTATTAGTTCCTCTAGTTCTCTGTCTGTAATTACTTTGTCCAATACCTCTAGGTCCGATTCCTTCCAGTTTGGATATATTGCTTGTAATTTCTTAAGACTTTTGTTTGGCACCCGCTTCATTGGTTTTATCCATGGGTGGAATTGTTGTTGTAAGGTTCCACACATTGCCGTTAGTATCCAGAGTAATTTCTTGTGTTTGCCCAAAGTAAAACAATGTTTGTTCACACACTCATTGACCATCTCTACGTAGTGTTCAACAAAGAATGGGTCTTTAGATGAACAACTAGACACATATCTCATCAACATGTATGGCGAGTACAACGATTTCTCTTTGTCGTCGATACGATCAAAGTAATCCTTGTTCCTGAAGTCCACAGCCTTGAGGCCGTTCCTTAATTCAAAAAATTTTCTATTTTTTTCTGCCGGCATATTTTAATCCAAAAATTGTACAGTCTTCTGCTGTTACAAAAGTTAATTTTAATTTATTCTGCATATGTTGTAAACCTGAAAGTTTATCATTCAATTTATTTTTTGAGAGCCAGTCGAAGAAATCTCTGCACCACTCTCCTTGATCCATCCACACCGCTATCTTGTCGTTGGTAACCATGATAGGTGCTTCTATCTTTATTGTTCTCCTACCAGACCGAGCCATAATCTATTTGTTCGCACTGTCGTGAAATGTCCTTGACAAAATAAGCACACATGGGTTTAGGGCCATTTGATAAGGGCACTGCCAACATCTGTCCTGATTTAATTTTTGGAAAGTACCATTTGACTTCTGTGTATATGTCAACAACATCTATAGGATAGAAATCTGGTTTAGTGCTTGACAAAGGATTGAACGTGAACGCATCAAACCCTCTATCGTTTAAACTTGTTATTGGTAGCACATGCATCTCTTGTTGTCCTGCTTCACCTATCAACATCTTCCAGTCCAAGGGCATTTTAATTTTGTACTTCCCAATTTCTAGCACCGCCGCCGGAGCATTAAAACTTTCAAGGAATATCAACGGTATGTAGAAGAAGTCGGGGTTGTTTGGGTCTGAATTATCCAAAACAGCAAATCTTAATTTTTCGTCTACCCACTCGGGTATTTTTTCTAGTGTATAAGTTCTATTATCTAGTGTAAGGATTTTCATAATCTATCTTCTCTATATTATACGGGTAATTGGCCTCTTTGTAAAACTTTTTCCTTTGCCCTAGATGTCTTTTAGCAAATTTGCAACTGCTGGTAATATCCCAGATCTGCACATTCTCTTTGTCTTCTGCTTTACGAATCCCTCGTCCTATACTCTGTATAACCCTTACGAAAGATTTACCAGGTTCAATAAGAACAAGATTGAATATCCTAGGAATATTAATTCCAACGGATGCGACCCCATAAGTCGCGATAATAATTTTATTCTGTGTTGTAGACACTTCATCGTAGTGTTCTTTCCTTTCTAAGTTTTTTGTTGACCCTGATATGAACACAGAGTCTTTTAACTTCTTGTTGAGTATTTCGCCCGCGGATATTCTGTCTACTAAAATTAACGTGTTCCCCGATGTTGAAATATCTTTTATTGTATTAGCCACCCAGCCCATTCTGGTACTATCCGTAGTTAGCCATTTCAGTTCTTCTGCATAGGTTTTGAACTGTGGATGGTCTTGTGTCTGTAAAACATTCACATGACAATTTGCAAGTACTCCTTTGTCTTGCAATTCACTTGCTTGAATTCTGTTTGCAACTTCTCCTATGCTACATTTCAGACCCATAAATTCAAAGTCCGCTTTAGGAACGGTACCTGTAAGCCCCCAACGTATACCACAGTGTGCGAATGGTCCTGTTAATAATCTTTTTAGTACATCTGCTTTTGCCATGTGTACTTCGTCTATAATGACTGTGTTGATGCCTTTTATTGCTTCTAGGAAATCAGTAGTATGCTCGTCCTTGCTTTTCTTTTCTAACACGTTTAATGACTGCCATGTTGCTATGGTGTTGAACCTTCCTAATTCTTTACGATCTCCGTAGTAGACACCTGTGTCCAAGTTACAAGCAAGGAAGTCTTCTTCTGTCTGTGTTACTAGACTCTTGTTTGGCACTATTGTTAGTGTACGTCCGTAAGGTTCGACCAACTGACATAACGCCGCTGTGATTATCGTCTTGCCTGCACCAGTGGCGATCTCTTGTATACATTGTGGATTCTCTATGAATTTGTTTATTGTCTCTACCTGATAGTCCCTCAACTCTATAGGTTGTCCGGCACACGGGTGTGCTTCCGGCCAAGTTATGTGTGAAAGATAATTTTTATCAACTGCCTTAAATTCGAAATTATGTTTAGTCCTTTGGTCCTCAAAGTCAACATACACACCGCCCTCTTCTAGTATCGGTAGTATTTGATCTACAAGGTTTAGATACGTTGTACCACCTAGTCCAAAGAACGACACCTTGCCATCCCACCTGCCCAGTTTCACTGCTGGCAGATGCCTAGCATATGGTATCTCGTATTTGAATTTGTTAGATAATCTCTTACGCCATTCGAGAGATAGATTCTCGAACTTCACATTTACTTCGTCTTTTATTACTAATTTACAACTGCTCATTCTAAAGTTTTACTATAACACGATCTTGCCAATCCCAACTGCTTGGCTGATAGTCACTATAATACAACTTTTTTGGAAGATTTTCAAGAAGTCTTTTGAGATTGTCTGTACCGCCGGCGTAATGTCCACCACCTACTGCTACCAATGATGCTTTTGGTTTTACCTTGCTTTTGATCAACGCTCTAGGTATTCTATTACGCACAAAAATTACTTTTGTGTTATCATTTATCAATTTGAACTGTTTGCTCATCTGATGCAACTCATATAGATTCTCAAAGAAGTCCTGTGGCTTTTGATTATCTACCAACCAATGTTTTTCGTCTGTAAACTTATCTATATCTTTTTTGTATATTGGCTCCTTGACATCGAACCCCCAAGAACAATCGTTCAGTATATCTATGTTGTGCGATTTGAAAACATTCAACCATTCCCAACAATTTCTTACATCCTCTTCCATGTGTATGTCTCCACTTACAGGCATGATCAGAGGAAAACAGTCTAACTCTAAAAGACCTTTGACTACTTCGTGCTTTGCAAAAGTTTTTGAGTCTATCCATAATATGTGATTGTTGTTGTGTGCTATTTTTTTTGCCACAATGGTCTGAGCTGGAACATCTAGTCCGTTTGTTTTAATGTCGAAGTTTTTTAAGGAATCTAATTGATGTAACGTTGATTTGCTTTTCAAATTATCATTCCAGTAGTTTTGTAACGATTCTGACGCATTGTCTAATACAATCTCTCCACCAATAAGTCTTGCTGTCGGCTTCCTGTGTCCTATTATCTCTTTCTTAATTTCTTCGTAGTCGTTTAATAGACTATCGTCACTGAATTTAAAATCATATCTTACGGCTATCAGCGTCAAGTAGTAAGCGGTAACATCGGTATGCAAGAAAGTCCATTTTTTAGATTCACCGTCATACTGTGCATACATTCCAGGCAAACCACGCTTGTCCTTTACACATCTTATCAATTGAATTACTTTCTTGTTGTATGGGAACCGCATCTCTATTTTCGTTACATTGTCCTCGTCGATGTACTTTTCAATGCTTTTATCAAAACTGATTACTCGGAAATCATCATCGTACTTGGGGTTGTCTAGCAAGTCTTTGATGTCCATTCCGTGTGCTTGGAATTTGGTAAGGTATCTCTTCAGTAAGACTAGAGCCAACTTGGCCTGTTTTTCAGTCCAAGCGTACTGAGATTCTGCCAGTGATTTCACCGTTGATAGGTCTTTTGGGTGTGGCTTGATTACGGTTGTATTTCCTATCATTGAAGGATTTGCCCAAAAATAATCATTATATGCTAGTATTTTGAGTGCTTCGTTTATTGTTTTTGGTAAATCTGTGTGCATATTGTCCATGGTATTTTAGATAATTACTAGTATATTATAGCATAATTGGTAAAGCAGTCAACCATGAAAAAGAAGAAAATAAACAAAAGTGTAAATGTCAAGAAACAACTGAAGATCAAGTTGGAAAATACTCTGGCTAGGCACAGGAACGCAGTCGGCTTTAGACCCACAGAGGCTCAAGCATACAATTGGTTTAGGTATCTAAACAAGACACTATTCAATAGTAGATTACCAATGGTTCCGTTGTATATTAGGAATTTGCATAAAGATTGGGGTAGGTGTGTGGCCAATTGGGACAATAGAAAAACACCTAAAGGAAAATTTGATCAGAGAATTATACCTTACCATATCGAAGTTGAGTACTACATCGAACTACATCAAAAATTTCCTAAATGGAAAGATTTTATAGAAACGTTAGCACACGAAATGGTGCATCTATATCAAATGACATGGATCAAAGATCCTTATTCAAATCACAATGCAAACTTTTTTGCTTGGAGAGAAAAATTTAAAGCGTGTGGCCTAGGCCTGACTAGGTGTTAGTTCTTTCTTAAACTCCGCATAAGTTATAACTCTACTGTTACCTAGGTCCGTTCCTGTCTGCAGATGATTCATATAATCAGGTGGATCGTCATGTACCACAGTGTAGTTGACATAAGGTCTCATCTTCAACATGTCTCTGAATTGTTTTAACCACCCTTCGAAGATTTTATCGTCGTGTCGTTCGCCATAGCATTCTGTATCCTGATACATGTTGTTCAGTTGATCCTTGCCATACTCTCTGAAGTCATAGCCCAACAAATAGATGTTCTTGTGTCCATGCACACCAGCCGTCCAGAATGCCGCATTACCTGATATCCAGTGCGGGTTATTAGGAATAAGATGCAACATGCCTTTGTTCTGTTTCCTGTTGACTTCTAGTGCCGGTGCATAGTGTATAGTCTTTAGACCCACTTCGTCCTCACACATTTTAACTGACATCTTAGTGTCCACAGAAAAAATAAAATCAGGCATGAAGTCTCTGTACAATGCATTACACCCATATGTCTGTCCTGTGTCTTTGAGACTGTTAAGATCAAAACCTTTACGTGATGGTCCGTTACCTATGCAATAGGCATTACCTCTAGGTACTGCCTTTACCTTGTCCTCAAAGAATTTCATCTCTCGTGTGCGTTTGCCTTTTCTGATGATTGTATTAATACAAACTTCTTCGCCCCCATATGGTTTCCACTCTATGGGTTTGATTTCAGGTTTTCCAGATAACGTTATAGTTTTCATTGTTAAAAATAGTTCAAGTTAAAAACAACTCTGTAAGGAGCATCGCACGAGTTTGTCGTGCCAAAATGTTCAAGACTTCCTTTAAAGGTGATAAGTCTGTTCTCAACACTATCAACTTTTTCTCCTGTCGCAAATTTAGTGTATCCGTTGTTAGTGTTTAGATATAGTATTGCAGTCTTAAGATCGTTTGGTGGATTTTCTATGTCGATGTGTGCATGGTGTTCAATTATTTCTTCGGTTCTATATAGGAAATTAATTTTTGCTCTTACTAAAGATACTATGTTTAATTTCTTTTTGAATATATCCAAACCGCCCAATGTGAATGAACTGTTGAAAGTATCATTCTTGTAAATGAGATGTGTGAACATAATACCACTGTCATCTCCCTTGTAACTTACTCCGTGGTTTAGGTACCAAGGAAAGTCTGTCGACAGCACAACGTTCTGTAAGTCTCGAAAATCATTTTTGTCTAAAAAATTATCAATTATTTTCATTTGATGTACTTCTCTTCCAGCCTCTTCTTTAACCTGGCCCATGGCAGTCCTGCTTCTATTTCGTCCTTAAACCACTCGGTGTAACTTAACCAGTTTGCCCATTTTGATCTGCCAGGCATGGCAGGTGTGTTTATATCCGACAAATTAATGTTTCCTACATCGTGGCACAGGCTGGATTCAGAAACGAAAACCGGTATACCTTTGATAACGGCCTCCATTGCAGGATTAGAACTGTGGTTTACAACTGCCCATGTGCGTTCAAGTGTCATCTTAAAATCTGTGTCGTCATATGTTCTATAGTCTCTTCTAGGCAATCTCAATTTTACATTTTCAAAGTCGCTTTCTTTAAACTGTATAAGGTTTCTCGGGTGAGGTCTCACTAATATTGGTCTCGTGGTGTACTTTCTAATTTCTCGGATCTGCTTTACTATCCATTGTTCCATCCTTGGCAGTCCTTTCCATTGTTCTGATGCATCGTGCTGTCCACATATAACAATCATTTCTCCAGTTGGATTCCACGGTGTCAGTTTGTGTTTGAACAATGGCCAACGTTTGTCGTCGAACGTTTGGTTGGCGAAGTCTGCATCTCTGTTGATTCCGTTTATACCTATTTTAAAACTATCGTTTCTTCTCAGTCCCCCAACCTCTAATACTATTACTGGTTTGCCTCTGCTTCTGTAGTCATTCCAAATTTTTTTATATTGTTCCATCCTGCCACGCCAAAGCACACTCCATATCACTGCAACATCGGCATTGGCCGATTTATTTAGATATACAGTATCACCGGCGTCTTTGAGACTTTTAACGAAAGCGTCGAATATAGGTTTTGAATTCAGTGGACCATACTCTGTCCATACTTCTAATCTCATTAGTTTCCTTGCTTTCCTTTTGCCACTTTGCTTACTATGTCATCTGCTTGTTTAGGGTCAAACTTTATACCACCAAAGGGATCATAGGATTCTACATTTTGCCAGTATGACTCGTTCCTGTCGCCACGTAAATCACTTTTGCTACTTTTGCCTTTGACTTTTCTCTTGCCCTTCATGTGATCGATATATGCACCTAACACACTGTTGATGAACACATGATGCCCTTTGGCACCTGCACCTTTTCCTATATCCTCTCCATCATCGGGTGCAATACGTTTTAAACACTGCCAGAACAAATAACTGTCGTGCCATTCCAATTCTTGAAATATTGTGTCATTAATATACATCTCTGTCCAGTACTTCATAAATTGTGCTACTTTAGGATGTTTTGTGTTGTAGCATACCCATCCACATTCCGGATATTTTTCTCCACGTCCTAAAAAGTTAACAAGTTTTGTTTCTGGCAAAAGGCTCACAACAAATTCTTTTGTGATTGACCTGAATGTGTACGTGTCAGCGTCTAGCCATAACACATAGTCTGTTTCTGCATTTTTAATTGCATGATCAACAGCAAAAGTTTTATGAGCAAATCTAACGGCGTCCCAAAGATAAGAACCTTTTCCTTTATCGTTTTTGCCAGCAGTAGGATCTCTCCTAACACCGCCTGCTATTTCTGTCACCTCGCCATTGGCGACAGGATCGTTCTTATGCCTTTGTTTGAACTTGATTAGTTCGGGATTTGCTTCTTCTATGTTGATGTATTTTATTTTTTTGTGATCAAAGTTTGGTTTATCTCCTTCGTAGTATGCATGTACAATCACGTCGTCGGGCCAAAAATCAATATGACTTTGTAGCATTCTTCTAGCATACGCATTCCATCTATTAGGAGGGAAAGTGGTGATTACTGTCAGTGTTTTCATTACAGACCCAACCTTTGTTTAAATCTTTTATACACAGTGCCATCCTTAATTTCTTTTATGCTCCACATCTTGTAACCAAGATCGTTTACCCATTGTGTCCTATCAGGATATTCCGGAGTTTCTATTTTAGAAAGATCTTTGTTTGCTACAGGCCAACAAATTGCAAGATCGCTTGTAACAAAGGTAGGGATTCCACGAATGCAAGAGTCGACGCTGGCAGTAGAATTGTGAGTAATAAAAGCATGACAATTATTTAAAGCCTCTTGGAAATGAAATCTATAATGCTTTTTCTCATCTCCTATGAAATGTTTCTGTGTGAATTGTATTTCTACATCGTCGGGCAGTTCTGCACTGCGTCCATCGATGTTTGCCACATTGTTTGGATGTGGCCTCACTATAAATTTTCTTTTAGTAAGTGGTCTCAGTTTTTCATACACTCTGTTGAACCAATCAATTGGATCCATTTCGTTCATGCTCCAGTTGTCTTTGGGTTGTAGTCCAAATAGTATAGGATCGTCTGGATTGGATTTCCTCCATGGTTCGTACCTCACTTTAAATTTTTTCACCATCATCTCCCAGCGATCACTTGGACTGTTGTCTGATAAAAAGTCGCCGTCGTTCATTGGTGTGTACAACGATACCCTGAAGTGGTGGTCAGGAGATGTTGATACGTTTCCAAAACTTGATAGCAGTCCGCCATCAAAGGTGATCAAAGGAATCTTTTTAGCTCTGCAGTTGTTTGCAAGTTCTCTACGTCTTCCTTTTGTATGGTGCATTTGTTTGTCTCCACCATAACCAAACATGGCCGCCATCGGTGCAGTTGGTGTCATTTCACCTTCCACAGTTGGCCCAGTCATGTGTTCATTCACTATGACTGCCTCGTCACCGGAGGCCTCTATACCTTCTTTCAAGTGATATAAGAGATCATAACTATTTCCCCGTTTACGATCTTTTACAGTCCTTCTAAATATTTCAACCTTCATTGAGCATTCTCCAAGCAGTGCCGTCTGCCATTTCTTGTAGTGTCCAATTATTATACGCTAAACTTGAAAATAATGCAATCCTATCACCATATATTGGCGTTTCTATCTTGCTGAAATCGGTTTCTGAAATGGGTGCGGCGGCGCTGTTTACAGGGTCACAAAATACAGGTACCCCATTGGTCAAACTGGCCACCATGGTGTTGGAATTATATGTTACCGTTGCATAGTAATCACTCCAATTGATTTCACCTTTATGAACTGTCTTTGTTTCAATTTTTACTGTTGCACCAACGTGATCTTTACCAACTATTGGGTTGTAAGGTTTCTCTCTGATATCTATTTCTCTGTCTGTGTTTTCTTTCAATGTTTCTATTGTCTTGTTAAGCCAATCTGTCACATTAAAAAAATTTGCTATTGCATTTGTGGGAGGCAGTACTAAAATCTTCTTACCTTTTTTCCATGGCTTGATATCCTCTTTAAAATTTTTTTCATATCGATCAGTTGGTCTCTTTTGCAAAACGTTTTGGCAGTGTTTGTTTTTTGTTATTCTCAACCAGTGTGGGGTCACATGAGCATTTGTGAAGTAGCCGTGATCCATGAAATAGAAAGTTTTATTTGCTTTTTTGCAATCCTTGTATATCTCGCCAGACCCTGCTAGTATTCCATACATGGTCAACTCTTCTTTAGGTAGTTCTTTAAGTTGCCGAAAATGATAGATTGTTCCTTGTCCGGATCCTTTTACAAAGGCATTGATATATCGTTGTGTCCTTGGTTTAGTCGTGTGTATGCCTGAGAGCATTATCTTCTGTTTTCCTTTACTTCAAACATCTTACGCTTGGCGGCTCTATTGAACTCTGCTATGATGTTGACACTTCTTCTGTGCATTGTAGCATTCTGCCTAGCAGATACACTGTGTACACATTTTGTTGAGTTGTTACAAAAAGCAACTAGTGTGTTTGATTTGTATGGTACTGTCTTTACTATTTCGCCTGCCTTGTCACCGACTGCCCTACCACCGTTTTTATTGACCTCATGTATGCTCTCATCCGTTTTGTGTATTTGGAACTCACCGCCTGTGCTTAGGTCATCTTTGTAAGGCATGTATAGTAATGCCGCATAAATTTCTCTAGGATTATCTATGTGAGGAGTCCTCGAACTGAAGTCAATAGGTTTATGCATAACAGTTTGACAGTCTGTGCCAATCCAGTCATCGCCTTTATCCCACCCTCTTGGACTGAGAGTATTGTCTAAGTTTTCTATGTGCGGCACAAGATCACCAAATGCTTCTTGCATCTCTCTGTAAAAAATTGATGATGTATGGTACTCGGTGAATTCCTTCCATATGTTGGCAACTTTTCCTGGCTTCAACATTTCATCTGCTTTTAGTCTATGGCATATGCCCGAGTCAAAAGGTTCCGTTGCTAGAAGTTGATCTTTAGGCCATTCTCTTTCGAGGCTATCATATATTTCCTGTGGCAGTGCGTCCTCGATTACAAAATGCGGATATGGTTCTATGACCAATGTTGGTTTCTTCTGTAGTACTGAAATTTTCATTCTAGGTGCTCCATTATTTCGGGTATGTTTATTTTAAAGTTTATCATATCACTAAAACGTTTTATTCCTTTAGGCTTAGACCCGTCCTCAAGAGCAATTGGCACTACATCTGCCAAATATAATTTATGCTCTAGATCTAGATTATGTGACAGCAAAGGATATACTTTTTTTTGTATCATGTTTTTATCTTGTATCTCTAGGACTTTTGTTCCTGGTTGACACCATAACAAGTTTACCAATCCTGCTCCATGGGCCGCAACGATATGTGATGCTTCTGCAAAGGTTTTCATTTGCTCTCTAATTGGCATTTCTTCTAAAGCGACAGTCTCCCATCCTTTTAATTTCAATAACAAGTCATCCGAGTTTATAAGTTTCCTAGTCTTTGCTCCAGGCCTCAATACAACTATCTTTCTATGTGGTTTGGTTCCTTTAAGATTCTTAAGGCCTTTGAAGTGTCGTAACCACGGAGCAAGTGGTGGAACAATAACTCCGTCCTTGGAATTACTCATGCTTGGCACTAACAGGTGTTTGAATTGCCATGTTTCTCCTTTGGGCATTGTTACAATCTTCACGTCAGGAAAAAGTGCTTTGCAAACTTTTTCAAAATATGGACTGTGATTTGCTAAAATGAAACAATATCTGGCAAAGTTAGTTGACCATCTTTTCTCTAAAAGCCTAAATTTAGATATCACGTCTATCCAGATGTGCCATGGATTCTTTCCACTTCCTTCATCGATTGGTAACCAAACATAGGTATTTGTTTCGTTAAAACTTTCCTTCACTGGTGGTAGTTCAACAGACATATTGTCTCCCCATTCCCTCCAAAGAGAATGTGTCTTTTGAGGTTTATGTTTACTCTGATGTGTCAGTGACCATACATATTCAGTTATCATTTTATTTTCTCTGGTCACCAGTAATGGACAGGTATGGACTTTGCATTCATGAAACTCTGCTACGAAAGTTGGTAAACTTGTAAAGTGTGGGTCAATTGATTCGTGATAGGGCACAGTGTAGTTGTACTCAGGATCAACTATTTCCCACCTATCGAGGAAATACTTTAGGGAGTTTATATTTTTTACTGACATTTTATTAATAATTATGTTATAATACACGATCATGATATTATTTTCAAATGGATGCAGTTTTTTAACGCCCAGGCCAAAAGACGGTGTGCAAACATTTACCACAAAGGTAATTGCGGAAAATTACAGCATGGATCTAGCAAACTTGGCGATGGGCGGCAGGGGTAACACCAGGATAGGATTCTCCACTAAAGTTTGGGTAGAACAAAACAAGGACAAAGATATTTTTGCCGTTATAGGTTGGTCAAGTGCAGTCAGGAATGATTACATCACGGACGACGGATGGAAAAAAGGACGTATACCGGGCACTGATCTTACTTGGAGGACCTGGAAGACACTAGATAATGTAAGTTTCATACGAAGTCACAAGGGGTGGGATATAGAAAACAATCTCACTATGAATTTTCTTGATAATGTTTTTGACTTACAGAACTACTTTGAACGTAAGCGAATACCTTATGTGATGTACAACTCTCTGCCTAACGATTTTGGAAACGGCACAGAGGACTTCAATGTGATTAGGAATGCGATCAACATGGATAGATTTTTCAGTCCAAAGGTGAGCCACCTCGAATTCGTTTCTGATAAAAAATTAGTAGTGAGCCCACACGATCCTCATCCGTCGGCAGAAGGACACAAACAATGGGCCGAACAACTTATGGAATTCATAGATGCTAACAATTTACGCACCATTTAATAACAAGAACAGCAAAGCATATGAGGTGTTTGATGGTGTACAGAAGTCCTGGCCAGAACAAACTAAATTGTTGAACAATCAGACGGAAACAGAACCAGTAGCGAACAGCATGTTCTGGGGATTCGTTGGCAACAATAAGGCAATGGTCAAAAAACTTGAAGCACGTAAGCATCAGTTTTGGTTCACTGATACTCCGTACTTTGGAAGATTTGACAACAACAATCTGAAACCTGACAATCATTATTGGCGTATTTGTAAGAATAAAATTCATGCGCCGTACATTAAGATGTGTAAGTCTGATAGGTTTGATAAATTTGGAATTAAAATTAAAGCACCTGACTTCAAAGGCAGTTACGTATTGGTTTGTCCTAGTTCGACCAGTATACATGATTATCTAGACAAACCAAACTGGACAAATGAAATTGTGGAGCAGATCAAAAGATACACAGACAGACCAATAAAAATTCGACACAAACCACGTGGTAGGGGAACATCAGGACCAAGTGAGGCAACAGTGCCCTTATCTGAGGACCTTAAAGATGCTTGGGTGTGTGTAACAAGTTGTTCAATCGCGGCTGTTGAAGCACAGTGCATGGGCATACCTGTAATTTGTGATGAAAAAAGTTTTGCCAAAGAAGTAGGAGGACAAGAACTTTCAGATATTGAAAATCCTTATTTTGTTGGCTGTGAGGATTGGCTTTACAGTTTGGCATATCAACAGTTTACACCTGAAGAAATTGCCAACGGAAAAGCAGTAGAAATATTAATGGACAAAGGTCTGCTATGAGTATAGAACAACTATCTGGTGGCTTATGGGTGCCATCAAATGATGCACAGATAGAACAATGGCGTGAAAAAGGTCACCCCTATATGCAGGACACCTGTCTTGACAAATTGATAGAGTGGTGCAAAACAAACGACAAGAAATTTAATCACATAGTTGACATAGGAGCATGGTGCGGTACTTGGACGTTATCTATGCAACAGTATGCAAAAAATATTCATTGCTATGAACCTAACAACTTACATTATGGATGCCTTGCAAGGAATATAACTCCATGCAGTCATGTGGAATCATATAACCAGGCAATAGGCAACGAAGACGGGTTTGTAAAATTAACAGAAGATAGTGCCACCCAAAACACCAGAGTGTTGCTAGAAAAAGGTGAAACAAAAATAAACAAATTAGATTCCTTAGGGTACAAGGATGTAGATTTTATCAAGATAGATGTAGAAGGCTTGGAAATGGAAGTACTCAAAGGTGCGGCAAGAACCTTAGACAACGTTGAATACCTGATGATTGAACTGAATGGAAACAGTGAAAGATATGGCAGTAGTAAAAAAGACATAAAGGAACATTTGAAATCTCTAGGATTTAAAATATTGATAAAATCCTGGCCAGATATTGTATACACCAAAGCATGATGTACGAACATTTAAAAAAAATCAAAGCAGAACACAGTTTCTCACCGACAAAAATTTTGGATATAGGTGCAAACATAGGCATCTGGACTAAAAATGTAAAATTAATATGGCCCGACGCAGAATACACTTGCATAGAAGCAGGTCCAAAATATGAGAAGCATTTAAAAGAAATTGCCCATAACTGTCACATCGCTGTGCTTGGCGATAGCAATAAAGAAATAAAAATGTATCTACGTGAAATAAACAAGGGAAGCAAAAAGAAGGTCACGTACACAAAAGGATCGACAGTGTTTGGTATTTTCAAAGACTATGAAATAAGACAGATGCAAACTTTGGATGAATTGGTTGGTAAGGACGCTCAATTTGATTTGATCAAACAAGATGTACAAGGTGCTGAGATTATGATAATGAATGGTGCTCCAGATATATTTGCACGTGCCAAGTATGTGATTCAGGAAGTAAATTTACATAAGAATAAAGAGTTTCCAGATATGCCATCAGAAAACGAAATGGATGAGTACATGTTTCAACTAGGATTCAATAACAGCGAAGTGGTCGAACAAAAAGAAAATGTTGATCAGATAGATAAGATATATTTTTAATTATCTTTTCATATTTTTAGGGTCTGGCATACCAACTTTATTATAACCAGCATCCACATAATGAATTTCCCCAGTCACTCCGCCAGCAAGATCACTTATTAAATATAGGGCGGAATTTCCTATATCATGGATATCAACGTTCCTTTTTAAAAAAGAATGGTCTTCATTCCATTTATACAAAAATTTTGCATCGCCGATTGCATTTCCGGCCAGGGCCTTAATCGGACCAGCACTAATGGCATTAACTCTGATTTTTTTTGAACCTAAATCCTTTGCTAGATACTTCACACTAGATTCTAACGCCGCCTTACAAACACCCATGACATTGTAATTGGGAATCGTTTTTGTAGACTCGTAAGTTAATGTAAGCATACTCCCTCCGTCTTTCATAATCTTAGATGCCTCTTTTGCAACTTCTGTGAATGAGAAACACGAATTTAACATAGTTCTTAAAAAATTTTCTCTTGTTGTATTAATATACTCACCCAACATTTCCGATTTATCTGAATGTGAAACTGCATGAACAACAAAATCTATTTGACCCCATTGTTTCTTAATGTCTTCAAATAATTTTAATATATCGTCTTTTTTTCCAAAATCACAACTATATGTAACTTTTGAATTTAATTTTTCCGCTAAAGGTACAACTCTTTTCTTTTGGATATCTCCATAATAGGTGAATGCCAATTCTGCACCAGCATCTGCCAACTTTTGAGAAATTCCCCATCCGGCAGATTTCTCATTGTATAAGTTTGTGATTAGTCCTTTCTTACCTTTCAATAGATCCATAAACTAAATTTTACGAACTAAAAAGATTTATTAGTTCTTTTTTCCAGTCGTCGCCATATTCACAGTCACGATACCCATCAAACCATGGACCGCCTTCTGTATAGTGAAGTATTTTTGGCGAGCCATCCCTAGGTTCCTTATACCATCCCACTAACCAATTGTATTCTAGTGGCAAGGATCCTATTTCATTATCCTCTAACCAACTGAACCTGTGTAAGAATTTTGGTGATTCTTCGTTAAGTAATTCCGGAGTTAATATTTTATTCTTAGGATGTTCACAGTTCCATAGCACCATGCTTGACCAGTTCTTGCGTGGGTATACAGTTTGCACTTGTCCGTCCATTTTTGTAGTCTCTTTTGGTGTGTAGTCGTGTTGGACAACTACCACTGCCTTAGAGTTGTCACAATATTTTACAAGTTCATGTGATGGAATCTTCCAAAGGAAATCACAATCACAAAACACTGCCCACCCTTTGAAATCGTTAAGGTACGGTACAAAAAATCTTGTGAAAGTAAATTCTGTTGATGCAAGTTTGTCAACAGGTCGTGTGTACAAACCTTGGTCTCTCATTTGTTTTTGTTTAAGGGGAATAACTTCTGCCGACGGGTCTCTTCTCTTGATGCTGTGTTCACACACCTGATATGCTATGTCTTCTCTGCTGTCGTGTCCAACGTATATCTTCATTTTCTTCCTGATACAATTTTATGTATGTCCTGCCAATTATTTACTCTGGTGATCTCAGGATGATCAAAGTCTCGATTGTATGGGTGGTCGATTAATATAGTCTTTAAACCGTATTTGAGCCCGGTTACAGCGTTCTTAGGCTTGTCCTCGACCCAATACAGTCCGGTGTTGTGAAACTCCGCTAACGCCGAATCTTTATCCGCCCCAGTGTCTAAAATATGGTAATTTGTAAAAATATGTTCGCCAAACAGTTCGCCTAATCTTTTCTTCCTTACTTTTTGTGCCGGGATATCAGAAGTTTGAGATGTTATTGGAATAAAAGTCCAACCTTCTGCGGCCAATAATTTTACCCAGGTCTGCGAATCTGGCATTGGACATTGTGTAGCCATCCAAGCACTTTTATTGAACTCTCTTATTTCTTTTCGTATTTCCGGTATAGTCAATCCAAAACGTTCTGCCATTTCGTATGTGTTTTCTTTGTTTGGCAATAGTTTGTATGGATATATTCTTTCTTCGTTGTCGTTGTAGTATGAACGTTGTAACATCCAATCTGTGAAATGCTTTTCCCATTCCAAGAGTACACCGTCTACATCTGTTAGAATTATTCTACTATTTGATATCGGCATCTTCCATTCCCGCTACTCTCAACTTAACAATGTTTGTTATCTGCCATTGTTTTTGATCTAAACCTTTGGTGATGCCTAACCATTGATTTCTCATCAATGCAAAGTCATTTATAATCTTGTCCATGTCCACGACATCGTCTTCGCCATCAACATACTTCTCTGCATCTCTGCTTGATAATGCTCTATTGTAGTTTTCCAAATATTTTCTAAAAGTTTTTGATCTTAATCTTCTTAACTCTATATTAAGGTATTCTAGTATTGCTTCGAGTTGTTGTAATTGGCTAAATCTTTCTTCTACTATTCCAGGAAGTGCGGCACTGGCCCTCTCTAGGTTTCCATATATTCTACACTGCTTCTTGGCTTCTAATAATTCTTTATCAAAATATGCTATGCAGTCTGGTATCTTTGCCAGGTTCCTACTTACTTCGTTGTACCAGTTTATCATTCGTCATCACCGTACGTTTCTTCCTCGTCATCTTCGAACACGGTATTGATCGCTTCTTCCAGTTTTGGATCGTATTCTGCCGATGCTTTTATTTCGTCGTGTTCCACACCTATGTCTTCTAAACTTTTTATAAAATCAATGGCCATATCTAACTTTTGTCTTTCAGAAACGTAATGACTTATCGAACTCCAGAGTCTTTCTATATCTTCGTGTGTGAAATCTACCATTTTATTCTTTTTCTTCTTCAGTTGATTCAGCAGGTGCAACTTCTTTGAAGTTCGCCATTATCATATCTAATTTATCACCTGTCCATGCTTTTCTGAACTCTATGTGCTCTTTACCTTGTGGGTCAACGTATTTTAGCCTGTTGCCTGTCTGTACAAGTATGCCTTTTTTCTCAAACAAGTCTACAAGTCCACTGTATGGATCCATACCTGTGTCATAAGGAATCTTGACCTGTACACCTTCAAACGGTTTGGCATATCTTGTTTTCATAACTTTACAAGCGGCTCTGATACCTCTTACATCTGTAACTTTGTTTCCTTTTTCGTCTTCTTTTAATTTTAATTTTTTCATTGCAACAACAATACTTGATGCATATATAAATCCTTGTCCACCTGATATTTTGTCATCTGGATCAAACATATCCTGCGATGCGTATGTGTGATTGGTTGCTATAAGTCCTACATTCCAACTCCCAAACATATTGACACAGTTTCTTACAAGTGCTGTTAAGGCTTTAGGTTTCCTACCCAAGTCGCCTTTCATCTCACCTGCTTCAAACTGATTTACATCTGTTGGTGTTAATAACATACCCAAACTGTCTATAACAAATAGTACTTTAGGTGCACCTTCTTTGTTGTCTGCGTGTTGATCTTTGTAACCTTTCATGAACTCCGAAACAGTCTTTGCAACATCATCAACCATTGACATACTTAATTTCATAAGTTTGTCTTCCGAAGTGTCTACTTTCAATGCCTGTAACCATTGCTCATCTAATGCATTCTCTGTGTCAATTAGTATAACAAATATACCTTGATCCTGTGCATTCTTGATAATGTTTCCTGATGCTATGTAACTTTTTCCTGCTCCTGATTCGCCTGCAAGTACAGTCACTTTGCCTAATGGAATGCCTTTGTTGAAGTCACTGGTCATCAAATAGTTTAATGCGTAATTTCCTGTTGATATCCAATCAGTTGGGTCACTAAATCCTATTCCTAATCCTTGTATAGATTTCGTAATACTTTTTCTAAATTTTGTTGCGTCAAATACTTTTGTCATTTTTTTAGTTCCTTTCTACTATTATATTCGCTTTACTGTCTTTTGTCAAATGTTCTATGTTCATGAACTCTACTTTACCAATTGGCAATAAACCGATACCGTGTTTCTTTTCTAGATGATCTATTTTGTTGTCCTTACACCAACTTATAAAATCATCTTCAAAAATATTCTCATTGTCATCTAGGGCAATTTTAATATCAGCACCAATATAATGATTGTTTTTTGTTGCAGTATAATCAATTGGTAAGTTGTCTTGCCAAAGATCCATGTAACTTTTTCCTAGTTCGTTGTAGGCAAGGTAAACTTCGTTTTTGGTCATATGAAACTGCATCAAATTATATTCCTCATCAGTAAGTCCAATTCGTGGCATTGTTGTTCTTGCCTTTGTCCATTGCATAGGTAATATGTTTCTGCTTGAACCGTGCTCCAATGCATGTACACAAAAATTTAAATCTCTAATACTTTCTTTAATATTCATGGGTGCAATTTTCATAAGTTTAGTTGGATTGTCGAAGTCTCCTGATAGTTTTTCAAATGCAATATGCAGTGTGTTGTATAAGTCTTGATGTTCCCAATCTATTTGTTTTGGTATTTTTATAAATTCGGTTTTCAAAAAAGTGTTTATGTTTTGAACAGCATCTAGCAGTATTTCCTTTATTTCGTCTCTAGATCTAAAGTTGAAAAACGTTCTTTTATGATCTATGTCATCTCCGTCGCCCACATAAATGTTTTGGATCAGTTCTTTCCATTTATGGGCGACAGAGTTATTGTAAAGGTCTATACGAAATGCGGGTATGCCATCAATCTCGTATAACATTTGTCAGATTATTTTGCTTGTCTTGACCTAATCAACTTCAAGATGTCTTCTGCTCTCTTGGCACTGTCACCTGCAGGAGCCGTAGCCGCCGCTGGTTGTGGTGCTGGTGCACTTTCAGTCACAGGAGCCGCAGTCGGTGCCGCTTCTGCCACTGGTGTTGCCGCCGGAGCCGATGCTGTTGGTACTGCCACCTGTGGTTTACCTTGGTAAGCCATGCCTGCCGGTCTGAAGTACTGTCCATACTGCTCTAGATCATAAGCCTCACCTTCCACAGATTTAGCAAATAATTCTGCAATTATTTTTACTTCTGCTTCTGATGGTTCTTTTGGTCTGAAGTCACCTAGGTTGTGTAACCCGTGTGTTTCGATTGCGGCTCTCTCTGCCTCGTCTAATGCACGTTCTCTTCTTGACCATTTTGATGTTGAGTAGTCAGCGTATCCACCTTTAGTTGTTTTAGTAATTCTAAAGTCAACACCTTTCACATAATCAGTTGGCATTTCTTCCATCTCTGGATCCATCAATGCACTTCTAATGATGTTAAAGATCTGAGGACCAATAATAAATCTTCTGATTGGGTTCTCAGGTTGTGTGTCTTCTGCTAGTGGATTTGTTGTAACAAACCCTTGGAAAATGTAACTTTTCTTTTTCCAATATTTTCTGCCCATGTCTTCCATGCTCTTGTCTTTGAACCATGGTCTAACTTCTGTTAGCACTGGACAAGTCTTTCCATACATCTCCATGCATGGTACTTGTACAGTCACTGGTCTTGAATCAGTCTGACCTTTGATACCTGCGAAAGGTAGTTTGATCATGTTTCTTTCAGTCCAGAAGAAAGTGTTGTTTGTGTCCTTATCTGGTAAGAACCTAACAACTGCTTCTGAGCCTTCTGATATATTCCAGTGTGGGTAGATGGCGTTGTCTCCGCCTGTTGATGAAGTGGAGCGATTCACTTCTTGAGATTTTAGTTTCGCCCTTATTTCAGCCAATGATGCCATAATGTAAGCCTCCTATTTTGCCTATGTTTGTTGTTTGTGCCTAAGTGTATATTAGACATATAGTACATAATATACAACTATATTTATCAGTTGTCTACTACTATTATTGGTAATATGGAGTTTTTATTATGAAAGGTTGGCCAGCGTCTTGATTCTATCTAGTTCGCTGTTGATCGCTTCTGCTTCAGCCTGTGCTTCTGCTGAAACTTCTATTTCTTCCTCTGAGAAGAACTCTTCTAGTTGTAAGCCTGCCATCTCTATGGCATCTTTCAGTGTGTATTCTTCGTCGCCCACTTTGAACTTGTCTCCGGCTTTCATGCCCGCCGCTTTGGCTTTCTGTACTGCCTGTGCGAACTGATTGCCTTCGTTTGTTTTGTCTGCGTATCTTGGATCACCTGCCTGCATTCTTTGGTAAGCAGTTGTGTTCATTTTTTTGTCTGCTTTTGTTACATCAAGTTTAGTTGCGTTCTCTTTGTCCTTTTTTGCCATCTCAGGATCTCTTGGATAATTTCCCATCTTAGCATATTCGGCCACTTCCATTTCGCCT
>Ga0163111_10000662_pt1 | contig 20706 bp, 13 predicted proteins | sample CRUFie1St18metaG_FD_109645 | JGI IMG/M metagenome (GOLD analysis project Ga0163111, IMG submission 109645) | Marine microbial communities from the Costa Rica Dome - CRUD Field 142mm St18 metaG | ecosystem: Environmental > Aquatic > Marine > Oceanic > Photic zone | place: Costa Rica: the Eastern... | reverse complement strand
TGGCTGGCACTACAAACCCAACAATACGTCGCGTGTGACACCGGGTTGCTGGGTGTGGGACGCGGGAAGCCTGTGCGAGTAGTGCGCGCACAAATCCGCGTGCTCCTTGTCAAGAAAGTCAAAAAGAACGCTGACGAGCAGGCGTGGGTTTCCAGTCCCAGCCTGGCGAGAGTGCAGCGCTTCGCGAAAGAAGCAAAGCGCCGGGTACATGTCCTTTCGGTACACGTTGTCGTACCAGTTCTTGGCTTTGGCAAGTTCCTGCGTGTTTATCTTGGGTGCGCGCAGCTTGTTCACGTAGCGCAGCGTACCTTGCTCGATGTGCTCCTTCATCAGGTAGTGCCGCAGCATCCGCACAAGGACGCGCGCGGCCGCCTCGTGCGTGTCTCCGGCAAACTTGCCCTGGTCGACGTGTGGAAAAGGCTCATCGGGCTTGAACGTGCCGTCCCAGTACGCGATGGCCGGTAGTGTTTTGCGATTACGCAGGTTGCCGATGAGGTGCTCGGCGGTGTTGCGAACGGGCAGCCAGTACCGCTCCTTCTCCCACCGGCCACGGAGGCGCAACTTGAGGAACGTGAGTACAACGAGCAGGTTGACCAGAAATAAGTCGTGCCAATCGGTCGACGCTTGCGGGCATAAGCGCCGGAAGTTTTTCTCCTCCACGTCGATCACCCTGATGCGCCACGCATCGATGGCACGGGGCAGGTGGTACGGGTAGAAGTCCACGTAATTGCGCAGCGTGCCATCTAGGTGCACGAAGCCCTCCATCGAGTACCGATAGACACACACGAGCAGAGCGTGGTAGTACGCATTGTTCTGATGTGCAGAGACGAGCGCTGGCGCTTCGCACGCGTACCGCCCATCGACCGACTCGCTGCCACGCTCGAGGAACGCAAAAAGTTTGTATTTGACAACCTGCACACCCTCCTCGTCAGTCTCGTCGCTGAACAGTCGGCGCGCGTACGATAGGAGCGCCACCTGAGGTCCGCAGCCACACAAGGCGGTGAAAAGCATGTTCGTTGCCTCTCCCACCGCATGCTCAAAACTCAGCCAAGCCGAGTTCACGCGCGGTGTGCGCAGCACCAGACGACCCTCGAGGAACGACTTGTAGACCTGCGGTGGGAGGAACGTGCTCAAGTCCACGCGTGACCCGTTTCCACTTGCCACCCAGATGGCATTGGACATGCCACGTCCAACCTGCTTTAACCCGGCTTGCACCGTCATGCACGAGTCGGTTTCGGCATCGATACCGCCACCGTAAAAGTGGGAAAGGTTGTTCTTGTCCAGATGCTGCTGCAGGTGATACGCGGGACGTTCGTGCATCTGGAAGGTGAGGGGCGATTGGCTATTGGCACCACCTTCTTTGTACACGCGGAGCATGCGCTGAGCATGAAAGGCCGCGACAACGGCCCGCCTGATGCCCTTGCGCGGCTTGCTTGTGCGCTGCTCGGCTGGCGACTCCAACAAGCAGCGCAGTCCCTCATCCAGACTCTTGTTCAAATGTTGTGTGGGTTGCGTTGCGGTGGAAGTCGCGGTTGCCATCTGCGGAAGAGAAGCGCGCCCTCGGGAAGACGTGGCGGTCGCGGTCGCGGTCGCGGTCGACGCGGCTGCCTGTGTTTGTCGCTTTTGCGCCTCCTCGTCCGCGGCGGCGACCGACGCCGCGTTCAGGGTGGCAGACGAGTGGTGTTTCCACCAGATCTGTGCAGCCACCTCTGCCGCAGTGCGCCGCGCCTGATCGGACATTGCGACAAGCTGCGGATTCTGGTGGATCGACGAGGCCGACCGTATGGGGTCGGGAACATCGCGAGCGTTGGGCAGCAAGTACATACGGTACCCGCAGGCATACCACTTCTCGCCTTCTGAGCGTAGCCGAGTGTTCCGTTGTGTGGCCGGTATTTTTGCCAGCTGCATCGCAAGCATCTCTGAACGCACGCGTGCCTCTCCCCACGCGTTGGCATTGACGTTTAGTTTCTTGTTGTGGAAGCTGCATGGCACGGTGTTCACTGGCTTCCATTTGTGGATCTGGTCAATGAAGAACGTCGTCACGTAGTCATTGAATATCTCGTGGTGCTTGCGTTTGGGTGCCATTAGGGTTAGGGTTTTCGGGCGAGTCTACAGGCACCTCTCAGACGCGTGCAGTGGCGGAAGCGACAGCGACGTGCGTACGTTCCGTTTCCCGGAAGTGGTGCCACACTTCAATTCCAACGCAACAGTGGCAAATTGCGAGTCGTCTGTGTGCAATAACTACGGCATGACACCCGTTGTGGATAGGGTACCATTTGAAATGGAATTCGATACCCATGCGGCGGCGCCCACAAAGGCACTGTACGTGAATGAGAAAGAGAGCACCCGACTGGATGGGCAAACGGCCATCGATGCAAGCGTGCCCAACGTATCGGTACCTCCCGACGGCAATTGCTTCTACATTGCCGTGCACCGGTGGTACTTTGCGTTCAAGGACGCATACCCTCAGACCTGGGAGCGCATGCACGATCGCTTAACGCGTCATGTACGTGAAAACTACGTCAACCAGAGTGTGCCAAACGAGGTTAAGGACGAAGCGGTGCCAAAAGATGTCAAGGGGATTGGCGATGGCGCCTTGGGTGTGGGAGAAACGGCGGAAATAAAAAAGTGGCGCGCGATCATCGCGCAGTTTTGGGAAAACAAGTGGGCTATTCTCACAGCGAACGTCAACTTTGCCGGCACCATTGCGAATCTAGGACTGGATGTCGATTTCGCCACTCTGCGCAATTGGTACGACTGGTCAGCGCTGCGCTCCGACTACTATTACTTCACGCAGGAGATCAAAAAAGCCATGGCTAAAGAGCTGGGGCCAGGAAACAAACGCGCCAACTGGGACATGCCCCCACGAGTGGAAAAGCTTTGGCGGGAAGCTGAAAAGGCCGGCGCAGCAGCAGCGCAAGCAACCAAGAACTTGAGCAGGAAGGACCTGGGCAGACAGGATAAATATACGGAACAGGCTTATCGTGCTCGCAACCTGGAAGAGATGCGCGCCAAGGAAAATCTAGGCCAAAAAGCTGCGCAAGATGCAGCAATCGAAGCGGGGCCTTGGACCGAAGATCAGGTGAAGAATTATGCCTTGGCAAGCATGCGGACCATGGGCGTTTGGGCATTTGGGTTTGAGCGCGAGGCAATCAGTGAGATTCTTGGCATCTTTGTGTACAACTGGCAGTTCACGTCAGGAAAGGAATGGTTTGATGCCATGCTGTACCGCACGAGCGGGCCTGATTATGGGGACCGAGACGAATTGGCGACGTACTACGAAACGGGTGGCGACATCCCGCGCATGAACCTTGTCCAGTCCACCAAACACTTTACGTTTCAAAAGCCCGGGAAGAAATCGTACGACCGTGCGAGTCTGCTTGAAAGGGAACAGTTCAACATCCTTACCGGAAATGCAGTGACGAATGCCCCACCGGTTGCGCTTCCACAACACCAAGGCACGAGCGACCTGGTGTCTAGGGAAGGTGACCCACTGCCGATCTGGGAACAACAACAACTACAACTCGGCGCCCTGCCAGATCCGCAGAACACATCGGTCCCTGATGGGATTTCTCCGCAAGAACGTATCAAGCTGCTGCAAGACTTGCGGAGGGAGAGGGAACGCAAAAAACAAGAGGCCGAACGACTGGCTGCGGGGGTAACAGAGGGAGCGCCGCCGTCAAACCCCATGAAGGGTGTTGTGCCTAAGGGTGTGCCACAGTCACGCAACCAACAAAAGGGCTACGCCAATGACCGCGGTGGTTACGACCGCGACGGTGGCAGCGGTGGTGGCAGCGGTGGTGGCAGCGGTAGTGGCGACGGTGACGGCAACGTCTATAAGACTAGGGGACGAGTGCCCTACTACGACAACGACACGGAAGAGGCGTACAACTACACGACCGATTTCCTCACCGACGAGCAGATCCGTTTTTGCCAGGCCAAGTTGAAGCTGGCGCACGAAAGCTTTATCAAACACGTAGCAAACCGCAAAAACTATGGCAAGATTATGCTCATGGACGGCCAATTGCCGGATGTCGACGCGAGGCCGGTCTCCAGCGTGTTCACTGCACGACAGAAACAGGACAACATCGCAAAGATCGCGGAAGTGGAGGGTCTTTGGGCGGATATCGAAAAAGCCAACAGGCAATTGACGAAGATGCTCTGGAAGGAATGGTCGACCAAGTATACCCGTGCGCTGGAAATGGGGCTGCAAGGGGGCATGAGAAAGTTTCAAATATCGCCGCATTCCAGTGAATACGACCTGAAGATGGTCCTTTCATTCTTGTCTAGCCTTCCGGGGCTACGACCAGCTAACATGGCAGACTTTTGGTACGAGCTGTGCCTGTGGTGGAAGGGCTTCAAGGGCGACCTGAAGCAGCCGTACGACAAAAGGAGCGGCGACGCTATGAAGCTGCGTGTAGAGCTCCAAAACTGGTACATCCAAGAGCGTGGCCGCTTTCGACGTCTTGAATCCACAATGCAGAACTTTTGGAACTTCATGGACACCATCTGCCCGATCGTGGAGCTTCAAGCGGATACGAACAAGTCGCCCTATGCCAGCAGAATTAAGAACGAGCGCAAAAAGCCAGTCACTGAAGCGGTAGAGCACCTGGAAAAGATTTCACTGGGGACGGAAGATGACGCGCGTGAGCGGGATCGGGCTACCCTGGAGCAGTTTCTGCGTTACGCTGACCAGCTCCTTGCAGAGCTCCGCAAGCTCGACTACCCTTCCCAGGATCTGGAGAATCGCGTCAAAATTGCCAGGACCTTGCTCCAGAAGGTCACCCCTTTGCCCAGCGCACAAGAGTTGAACCAGGAGCGAATTGATCTCGTAAAGCAGATCGACGAGGATCTGCGTACGTGGCACCGGATACATTACGATACCACTGACGACGCCACTACGCAGAGCACGGATGAGCAGCTCAACGAGCTGCTCATCCTCGCACAATACGTGCGTGACCGGTGGCAAGAAAGCACTGAAAAGGAGAAAACGGACGCGTTCAAGAGACTCGACGAATTGGTGGAATCAGCCATTGGATTTTTACGGGGCGATCGTACATTGCAATCCACAGTAATCGACACGATTAGATTTCTGTTCCGACTACACATGGCCCAGCGCGAAGCGTTTGTGGCATTTTATGGAGAGGACGACGAAGGTGGCGCCATACTCGCAGATGTCAAGCGGCTGGCCAAGGACATGCACGAGATCAATGCACCCCGGCTGCAGGCAAGAGAACAGGAAAGGAATGCATTGGAACGCTTGGACATGGCCGATCACAGGATTGCACAGGCAACTGCTAAGAAAGCCGCCGTCGAGCGCAACAACGCCCCTGGCGCTGCAAAACAAAAGCCAAAGGCCAAAGATGCCCAAGCGGCCGCATTGACACGGGTGCGTCAAGCGGAAGAGGCAGAGGAAGCAGTAAGGCAAGCGCAAGAGGAAAGAGATGCGGCGCTGGAGGCAGCGAAGAAGGCCGAAAAGGAGAGGGAGAAGGCGGAACGGGAGGCCGCGTCAGGGATGGAAGCGCAACGGCTGGCGCGCGAGGAGTCGGTGGCCGAGAATGCAGCCAGAACACAAAGGGACAAAGAGGAGCAGCAACGCGAGCAAGAAGAAGAGGCCCTGCGAGAGGCGGAAAACATTGCACTGGCAAAGAGGCAGGAAAGGCTGCAGGCACAGGAGGCGCAGGAAGCGCAGGAGGCGCAGGAGGCGCAGGAGGCGCAGGAGGCGCAGGAACAATCACCAATGGACCTCGATCCAGGCGCGGACGCACCTCCACAGTAAACCGTAAAATCTCCCCGATTTCTGCCCGAAGATCTAATGCATTAAAAAATCTTTCGAGCACTTAGCTCTTTCCTCAAGTGCTCGAAAAGTTTTTGCAGCAAATGGATCTCCGGCGCGAGATCGAAATCGGTGTCCCCGGTTAGGGTAAGCAGTGGCTTCCCCGAATATCTAATGCATTAAAAAATCTTTCGAGCACTTGGCTCTTCCCTCAAGTGCTCGAAAAGTGTTTGCAGCAAATGGATCTCCGCCGCGAGATTGAAATAGGGGACACCGAATACTAATAAAATGCCCCCACAATTGTGTCAGCACAAGACGACCCCGGAGAGGGTCCACGGGAGCAGCGCTGCGAGTGTGGCGATTACAATGGACGTGACATCGCCCGTGGTACCGTAGGGCGCAAAGCTGCTACTAGCAAGCAGTGTGAACAACCAGCACGAGGTGAGCAGGATCGGCACGGCAAACCAGACGATTCGCAGCAGTCGTCGCTCCAGACGCTCGTTGTGCGCCTCAAAGCGGCCGCCCACGAGCGCCGCGGCAAAGAAAAAGCCGAGGCTGTGCTGCGTCGTCCACTGCAGGCTGGCTGAGCGCCAGCTCGCCGTGGTCATGAGCGAGCCGTCGTAGCCACTGATGATGGCAAGCGAAGCGATTGTCAGGAAGAGTTGAATGGATACGAGCGCAACGATGAGTAGCGCTGTCAGGTTTTCAAGCCACACAATGTATCGACCCGTCGAGCAGCACGACGAGTAAAGCAGCCAGCTGACAAAGGTGGTCGCTGCCAGTGCGAGCGTGATCAACAGCGTCGTGGCAACAAACCAATGCGTTAAGAACGTAAGGTCAAAGCCGATCGGGCTTCCCAGACGCCCGACCGTGTAAACGAGCATGCCGGTGGCATGCAGCGCGCACGCAATCCACGTAGACGAGTACCACGCCGCGGGGATGGAAATAAAGAGCAGCATCAGTTCGAGAGCGGGCCAGAAGGAGTCGGCGTAGCTGTACACGACGAGAATGGCCACCAGCGAAGCAACAAATGCCACGTTGCCCGATCCCGTGGCGCCTTCTCGCTCCTCGTCGTCCTGTGCCGTGTACTCAAAGTAGTCGCGTCGCGTGCGGCATCGCCGGTCGTGTGGGAAGGCGAAAATGGTCAGGCCCACCGCGCACGCCCACAGCGCCGCGGGGCTCGAGTTGGCCGTATACAGCCGTCGCGCACGGAAGGAGTTCTCGCACACCTCCATGCTGCCGACGCACGCGCTGTCGCCAAAAAGCGCCTCCATCTCTTCGAGGCGCGCAAAGCAGGCGATTTGCACGGTGAACGCGGCCAGAAAGATGAGGATCGAGATCTGAGCCACCACGGATGCCACCGGCTTGCATCCCTCCTCGTAGATGGCGTCGTGGTTCAGCAGAATGATCCCAGCAGCGCAGATGCACAGCATGCCACCAAAGACGAGCGTCGACGAGACGAGGTCGTCCGCCATCGCATAACCGCGCGAATCGATGTCCTCGTACGACGCGGAAAAGCTTGTGACCTCGCCTGGGTGGTAGAGTGCGCCGCGCACGATTCGCGCACCAGAATAGCCCAGGAACGCCGCTGTGAGCGCAATCACATTTTCGCGCTTTCCCTTTGGATCGTATCCATTTTCGCCTTTTTTTGGCCCCGAGAAGCCAAAGATGAGTAGCACTGCCCAGCCGCAAAGCAGCGAGTAAAGCGCATCGGCAATGCGCGCGTTGACGCCACCATTGTGCAGCCCAACGAATGCCGTGACGACCAGCAATATGCTCGCGAGCCCGCGTTGCTCAAACAAAAAGTCGGCATCCACGGGCGGTGCTGCGACGACCGCCGTGAGCACGAGCGCCGTCGTGCGCATCGACGTGGGCACGTCGACCACTATGGTGGTAGGTAGCGCGGTGAGCGCGTCGAGCACAATGGAAGCCGAGAAGACGGCGCCGGCACTGATCACGTTGCCCTCGGCCACCTCAAAAACCTCCTCGTCGTCGTCGATGCATTCCGTCTCCTTCCCCGAAGCTCCACTGGGGGCCAACCCTTCGTGAACCGTTGTCACATAGGGGGAAGGCGCGCGCGGTGGTAGTTGTGGTGGTGGTGGTGGCTGCATGCGCAGGCTTCCTTCTTATAAATGTTACCGTGTTGCTTATTTAAAACCACCCCCTAGCCCTAATCACACGGATACCCGTCACGTGTCCATCTCCTTCTCCAACTCTGCCACAAAGTTGCGCAGGTCCTGCTCAAGCTTGGCGTCTCCCAGGCGCTTGGCGGCGTCCGTTAGCTCCTCTAAGGAGTGCCCTTTCCAGAACAGGCGGATCGCATGCTCCAGGTCGAACTTGGGCACGCTTGCTCGGTACGGGTTTGTCTCGGCGCCATCCATCGAGAGGCAGTGGTGCCCACACCCATCAGTCGCACAGAGAGTGCAACGCAATTCTTTTTTGTTTTGATGCACTAAAATGACTCGGGTGTGTCGATGCAAACTTCTTCGGATCGGCACAAACCTGCGATTTGTGTGCGTGTCATTGAGCAAGCCATCACGACGTCCACTGCTACAATGTCTTCGATCAAAGCGTGGGGAAAGGGAACCAAGCGCAAGGCTGCCTATACCGCCAACAGCGAGAGCGAGCAGGCACCCAAGCTGAGCAAGCCGGGCCCCGTGCCGCTGATGGAACTCGACCTCGACAAGCTCGAGTTTAGCACCAAGGTGGAGGCGGGCGGTAGGGGTGACAAGTTTGTGAAGCTCACCTACAACGGTGGTCGCCGGCTGGAGATTGCAGTCAAAACGCTCCCCAAGTGGTGCCGCGCACCCTTCGTGGCCGGCCCACCCAAGACAGAAGACGGCAATGAGCTCGGCACGGCGTGGGGCTGGGTCGTCGAGCTCACGATGGAGGAATACGACAAGTGGGCGGCCTTCGAGGCGCATGTGATCAAAAATCTGCAGCCGATGCGCAACGAGCTGCTGCCGACGGAAGCCAAGAAGTGCGGCAAGGCGGGAATGGACGAGAACTACTTCCGCATGAAGTACAACTCGCGCCTCATGCAAGGCGACAAGGACAAGGGCTACGCTCCGGGTCTGAAAATGTTTATCGAGACCGACACGGAGAAGCAGATGCCCAAGATCCAGAAGATGCACCTGATTGAGGGTGACAAGGAGGGCGAATTTCAGTGCACGCGCCCAAAGAAGGGCACCGTCAACGACCTCAAGCGCGGCGCGGCCGTGTCGTCGCTCATCCTCTCGCTCGTCCGCGGCGTCTACGGAGGCGGGGCCGGCTTTGGCTGCAAGTTCTCGGCTACGAGCATCGACCTGCTCACCAACCTGCAGGAGACAGGCGGCCCAAAGGTGGATTACACGGGTGTCACCTTTGTCGACCTGCCTACGCCCGAGGACGGCGAGGACGAGCCCGAGTTGATCGCTGTCGGAGAGGGTGAGGGCGAGGGTGAGGATCCCGCCAGCCCTGCGCCATCGGGTGACTCGGAGGGAGAGCGGGTTAACACGGCCGACGACCCGGCGCTGTACCCACCGCCCTGAACGCGGCCGGGGGAGTCCCGCTAAGGAGGGCACATATTTAGCCCGCGTGTGCGTTTTTATAAGTGAAGCAAGAACGCAATGTCCACCGGCACTGCCAATAAAAAACCACTTGCTATCCGCGGCGTCGCGGCTTGATAAGCCAGCCGCGCCACGCGCCTACCAAAAACCCCGCCCAAATGTCGCAGCGTCCACCGCCTCCCGACGCACCCAAGAAGAACACCGCGCGCCTCTCGGATGTGCTCGCCGCGGGGCGGGCACGGCCGCTCGCGCCCGTGGGCGTCGCCTTTAACATCTTTGACACAGCAGTGCAAGGTGCCGGGTTTCAGACGGGCGTGTACGTATACGCGGTGGACCCCCAAGGCGTGGCGCACTTTGGCTTTGGGAGGAAGGTGCCGCCGGGGCGGCGCAAGCCGTTTCGTGCCAACCCGGGAAGCACGTTCAGGACGGGTGCGGCGGGAACGGCCGCAAAATACCACGGCAAGTGGGTGTCGCTGGGTGGCGGCTCGGACTCGAAATCGAAATGCCCATTGGACGGCGCGCTCATCGAAGTGTCCGACGAAGCGTTCTTTGCCCAACATCCGCCTGGTCGTGTGAAGTCGTCCGACGTGTACGTGCCGTGGAAGAGCAGGGGAAAGCCAGCCACCAACGAGCGCCTGCGGTTGCTCGTTGCCGACCAGCCAAACCCAAACGCCAAACGGTACGTGTTCTGCTTTGAGATGAAGTATGCGGACTTCATCCGCCTGTTCCCCAACGTCGACGACCTCGGGAACATGCGAGGCGGGCAGGCCATGGTCACCGCGAGCCACGGCGAGATCGATTCGTGCGCGAGCTTCACCGTCGATCAGATCATTCACTACCAGAAGGCCGCCGTCCGTGCGAATGGCGACAACTACTTCACGGGGTACACGCTTCGCACGCTCGTAGGACCCGTGTTCGAGGCGCTGCGCACCGAGCTGCGCAAGAACAACCATGCGAATCTCGTGGCCTACTACACGTTGCAAGGCGCGATGATTGCGAGCCTCATCCAGAAGGACCAGAATGCAAGGACGCCCAATGGCAAGCGCGATCAGGTACTGTACAAGTGAACTGGGACACAGACACGGACTGGGACTCGGAGGGAGAGCGGGTTAACACGGCCGACGACCCGGCGCTGTACCCACCGCCCTAAACGTGGCCGGGGGAGTCCCGCTAAGAGGGCACAGATTTAGCCCGCGTGTGCGTTTTTATAAGTGAAGCAAGAACGCAATGTCCACCGGCACTGCCAATAAAAAACCGCTTGCTATCCGCGGCGTCGCGCACCCCCCGCCGCCGCGTAATGGGAAGCGCATAAATAAGGCCGACCTGACGCGCGCCGAGATCGACAGCACCAACCTGCAGGGCAAGCGGCTGCTTCGCGAGCACGATCACGGCGACGAGGTGGGCACCGTGCTGGCGAGCTGGAGAGGGCGCGACGGCTCGCTGCGCATTGCGGCCAATGTAGAAGACCCGGGTGCAATCGAGCAGGTAAAAAAGGGCGAGATGCGCGGCCTCTCGCTCGGCACCTCCATGATCCTGGCCGAGGACGGCTCCGTGGCGTTCCGTGGCCAAGACGAGCTCTCAATCTGCGAGGAGGGCAAGCGGCCGGGAACCTGGATCGACACGATGGACGGCCGGCCCTGTCGCGCGGTCGAGTGCTTCTCAAAATCTGCGGACGGTGCGCGCGAATGCGCACCCAAACCGCTAAAATGATATGGCACTTCTTGAGCCCCAAGTAGTAACCTGGGCCACACACACACATACCGACCCATTGCATTTACGCTCAAAGTATGTCGGAGGCTGAAATCGCGACGACTGCCACCCTCTCCTCCGCAGACCAGAATCGCGATGACGTGATCAAGCACTTGAAGGAGCAGCTTGCCGCGAAGACGACGGAGGCGGCCAGCGCCGTGGCGCGTGCCGAGGAGGCCACCTCGCGCAATGCCGGGTACGAGGCCCGCGAGTACAAAAGAATCGCCGCCTGGCAGCCGGATGCCAAGGACTTTATGTGCAATTTTGTTGGCGAGGAAGTGAAAAACCACTTCCCGGAGCTGGCCGACGATGTGGCCGTTTTCACTGGCACCTCGGGTTGGGCGCACACGTACACGGAGAAGCCCGACATCCAAGCGCAGGGCGCACTCGCCGCCGTATCGTATGTGGCGTCCAAGGGCATCAAGCGCCTTCGTGAGCAGGCCTCGCAAGGCGCACAGGCGGCCACCACCCTCGCCGAGACAATGAAGGCGAACGAGGAGTTGCAGGCGGCAAACGCCAAGCTGCAGAAGGACTGCCAGGATTACAAGGAGCTGTCGGACGAGCGCCAAAAGGGCCTCGAGACGCTGCAGGCCGAGCTGATCAGGGGCGGCCTCTTCTCCGACCAGTTCAACTTTTCCAAGCTCACCTCGCGCGAGCAGGAGGCGCCGCCTCCCGAACCGCACGCGGTGGGGAATGCCGGAGCGGCGCCCTCGCTTGAAGTCGTCAAGGCCGAGGCTTCCAAGGCGGCGGGCGCGGCGGCGGCAAACCCGGTCAAGCAGGAGGATCTGCTTCAGTCGCTTCTTGGGCGCAGCAACGGCAGCCTGCGCATGGGTCCCAGTGGCACCAACCATGCGCACCTCGGCCAGATCAACGGTGAGCCCGACATTGGTGCCCTCCTACGCTCTACCATGTAGAGCGCATGCGATACACCCGTCGACGAGTATGCCTCCCACATCGTTGTAGCCGACCACCAGCGGCCGCAGCAAGACCCAGCACCGACTCTGCCTGCTTCTCTTCTTATATTTCCACTCGGAGGAAGGGGGTGTTTGCGCGTACCTACACACGCGCGCGTTAGTGTGTGTGTGTGTGCGTGTGCGTGCGTGTGCGTGTGTTGAAAAAAAACCAATCATCTTTTCACCCTTTCTCGCCGCGCTAACCCCAACATCTGCCCTGCAACTAGTTGCAGGGTAAGAGGGGGGAAAGGAGATGGACTTGGAAGCGTTGTTTGCGTTGGCCGACGAGGCCAAACGCGAGACGCGCATTGAAGCCGGTGATGCCGAGTCCGCGGACGACGATGACGAGGATGGCCTTGGCCGCGCCACCTACAGCGTGTGTCCGGACGGCGACATCCACGCATGCTTTGGGCAGCGGTGCCCACACGTGCGCATCAACCACGACCAGTGTTACGTTTGCAGCATCTCGGGGCGGGTTGTCGACGTGCACCAAGCGCGAGAAAGCGACCCAGGGTGGACGGGACGCTCGACCGGCAGTGCCAACCCGGACGACTCGGCAGGTCTTCCCGTTGGTGGGTGGGTCAAGCGCCGGGACATGTACGCGGCGAGCGTTGCCGCGTTTCGAAACGCGCACCAGATTGCGGCGGATGTGGACACGGTTCCCACACCCGTCGTAGCACCAGTGGCAGTTACGCCCCCGGTCAAGCGCGGCGCGCTCTGCGTGGACGAGACTCCAGACGAAAACGTGGCGCCTAAGAAGGCACGGGGTACGCGCAAGGAAAATTGGTCGCGTGATGCGATTGCCAAACTCGCAGCGGTGGCCATCACCGTGATCGACAAGCTTTTCATTGCGAACCCAAAGAGCGATTGCCTAGAAGCACCAGACACGGCAGCAGACCCCCGACACCAAAACTTTGAGTACGTCAAAAAAATGGCAATACGCAAATACGTACAGCGGTGCGCAGACGGCAAATCCATACTCAATCTGGACACGCTGAGCAACGTGATCATACATGCCAACGCGTACGTGCGCGCGCAACGCGAAGCCGCTTCTGCGCGCCTCGGTGCCTTGGCGCTTCGCTCTGACGCCAAGCAGCGGCGCACGCGCGCGGTCTTCTCGGGACAGATTCGCAACCAGCTGAGTCAGCTTATTGTGAGCCTGTGGCGCGCCTGCTGTCAGACTAAGCATTTTATGTGCGCCAAAAAGGGCAGCGACTCGTTCAGTCCCTTTGCAGCGGGCATCCTCTACTCGCTCAAGCGGGGCCTCTACCTCCCCGACGGCACGTGTATCGTGCCTGTGCTCGAGGAGCTTGCGGCACACTTGCCTGCGCTGCGCTCGGCCTCGTCCACACCCACGGCGAGGCAGTTGCAGTCGAGCAGTCACCGGGGAATCTGCAGCATTCAACGCGCGCTTACCAGCCTGTCGCAGATGCCGCCGGAAGAGGCGCGGCCTGTGCGCATGCTGCTGCGCGACGCGTCTCGCCAGGGTGCGTTTTTGCGTGAGTTGGTCAGTCGGAATTCCTAGCCACGCGCACGTTAATACCAGGAAATAACCTCGTTCGCGTGTCCATAAATAACAAAAGAGCAACATGTCGACGCGTCTTCAGCAAGTGCTGCGCGTGGGCCAAGCACGCGCTTCCGCGACGGGCACCTGGTTACCCAAGCGCCAGCCCGTGTCTACGGCTGTCAATGGCGAGGATTCCGACGAGGATGCCGACGAGAAATGGCCCCCATTGCCAGACTGGGCCTCGAACCTCGAGAAGGAAGTCAAACGACTCGTGCGTGAGCGCGACCAGGCGGCGCTCATGGGGGAACGCGTTCAGCGATACGCGAACACTCTTGAGCAGAGACTCAAGAAGCATGCCGAGAGCGACACTGAGTTGCGCAAGTCGTGGAAGGAACGGCTCGAAACACAAAAAGAAAAGCTCATAAAAGAAAAGCAGACACAGCTGCGACAGCTGAAAGCCGAGTTGGAAAAGGCGCAAAAGGAGGCCGAGGAGCGCGAGAATGCGTGGGCAACAAAGTTTGCTGAGCTCGGGAAGAGAGTGGAGGACGCGCAGGTCGCGGCGGCCAAGGGGGCGGAGGCGGCCAGCCTCGCGCGGGACAAGATGGAACTGGAGAAAAAGCAAGTACATGCGATGGTGGAGGCGCTGGCCGTGGAGGTTCGGAAGCGTGCCGAAAGCGAAGAAGAGGTCGCCGAGAACATGAAGAAGTTTGCCGACTCCCAAGAGGAGCTTGCCGACTCCCAAGAAGCGCTTGCTCGCTGCCTGAAGAGGAGCGCAATCCTTGAAAAGCTCGTCAAGAATCAGAAGGAGATGCTCGCTGACAAGGACGCGCTACAAAAAATCACCGAGTTACAAACGCAAATAAAAGACAACAAGGCGGACGAGGACGAGCACGACGAGAATCTGCCCGAGCTCGAGCCTGTGACGCCACCAGGATCGCCACCAGGATCGCCACCGGCGGATCCCAAAGTGGAAACCAAGCCAGAGAACCCCGCACAATCCGACACTTACGACGCTTCGTTCAGCGAGGAATCGGTCCGGAAGGTGGCCATCGAGCAAATCGAAACCAAGCTCGATGCTATCACCGAGGACTGGCCACGCCGTAGGGTGCGGACGGACAAGGAGCGTCGGGTGCAACAGAAAAACTATGCGAAGATGTATGAATTTCTCATGAACGACATCAAAGCTCTGAACGACACGCGAAACTACGCCCTGGGCGTGCTTACGGCACGGATTGGTCACGCCTACCTCAAACACATCACGCCGCTTGCGTTCCAGGCATCCAAGTTTTGGGAAGAGGAAATGGCCAAACGCGTACGGGTCGCATTCTTTGGCATGAGGTACCAACCCACTTGGGCGGACACCTTTAGTGCCTTTGCCAACATCGCAAACAAGAATGCTCACCTGTTTGCAACCTGGTACTTCAACATCGAAACATACATCAAGAAAAAGAGGCCGGGTTTCAAAGCGTTCACGAAGACTGAGAAGCCCTTGCATGAGCTGCTAGACATGACACGAAAGCTAAGCACCGACAAAAAGATCCAGTACTTTGCGTCAAAGGAGTACGACCATACCAACCACAAAGAAAATGTCTACAGGATGTGCGAGGCGCTGCCTCTGTTTGTGAACATGCTTGCATGGTTCCGAGACACCCAAGACGTGGCCAAGTTGGTGTTCGATTCGGTGCAGCGATCGAGTTTCGACCCTGACATGCGTGAGATGTTCAACAAGCTTGTCAAAAGCATCCAAGACTTCGCTGCCTCCATTGTAGCCGTGCAAACTATAATAAGGGACCCCAACCTGCAACCGGGCGAGCAGATCGAAGAGTGCTTCGCGTATCTAAATGCCGAAGACTGGGTTCCAATCATGAAAAACACGTTTTTCGAGGGCGTTCGCTACAACTTTGACGAGGAGGCCTACTGGTCGCGCAAGAGTGGTTCGCTGTAGTTGGTGTCGGTAAGGGAGTGCGTGTGCGCCACTACAAAATAACACAAAAAGTTTGGTCTTTTTTTTCTGGCACTCCCGACTCATGCCTTAGGAATGAGCGCAAACAGCTTGCTGTGCTGCTCGTCAAACTTGAGCAAAAGGGGCGGAAAGTTTTTGTTGCCTGCGTCTTCCATCATCATCAGGGGCGAAACCTTCGTTGGCACGTCGTTGACAAGGAGCATGACGTCCACGTTCGTGCTCACTTCGCGCACGACAACCACGTAGACATTGAGGCCGTAGATCTTGGCCCCGAGGTAGCACGCCGCCTCCACCACGCCCAGGTTCTCGCAATACGGTGCATATGCCTTTGCCGCGGTTTCATCCGCCTCGGTCGTAAGGTTTGCTCTGGCGAGCACGCGGTTGAGCCCGATGCAGCGGTTAGTCGTTAGTGGCAGTTTCAGAGGCGTGCCGCTGGCGGGACGCAAGTTCATCATGGACAAAAGCTTCTCTGCCTGAGCAATGCTGCATGGTGCAATCTCAGAGAGAGTGCTTGCGCTCACATTTTTGGAGAGAGGGGCAGCTGCCGCATCCGCTGCCGCATCCTCCGCTGCTTGCATCTCCGCCCGAAGCTTCTCGATCTGTGCCGAGAGGGCCACCCGCTCCTCCTCCAGTCGCACGCACACCTGCAGCGCCTCAGCCATGGACGCGTTGGGACCAAGGCGGGCGATCGAGGCGGTCAAAAAGGAGGCTAGCACGGGCACGCGCTGCTTGACGAGCGCCACTTGCTCATACACGTCCCCAAGTCGGTAGGCGCTGCCCATCGGAATTCCCATCATCCCCGTGAGCACCTTGTCCTCGCCGGATGGCGCGCTCTTGTGCTTCTTAATGTGGAAAAAGTTTTTTTTGGTCTCCTGTGGCGTTGGCGGATCGTCAGTAAAGTTGCACACGTAGCCGTACTTTCGCAATCCGTCCATGGCCGCATCCCATTGCGCCCTGTTTTCCTCGGGCCGGTCCTTGCTGTCGGTCTGATCCTGCGTGCACGGGAAAACGTACTTGCCTGCCCTAAACTCCTCGTTGAAGGGCTCCAGAGTGTACAACAACCGCGGAACCGAGCAGTTGTCGTAGAAGGACACGTCTGCGCCCGGCGACATGCGCAGCCCAAAGCAACTGACCTGTCCGCGCAAGCTCACGGTGTCCGCGCGCATGGTCAACACGTGTGGCCGGCACGCGCTCTCTTTGGTGGTTGCGGGAGGGCGCAGCCCAAAGGCGGACGATTTGGGCGCATGGGGTTGGGCGGCACGCTCCTCCTGCATGGCGGCCACCGCGTAGTCGTACAGGTCCGCCTCCATGTCCTCCTTGTACATGAGCATCCCAAAGTAGACGTCCTGGTGATTCAGGGGCATCTCGAGATGCGGCACGATTTTCAGAAAGACGCGATGGTGCTGGTTCCCGTCCCAACCGAACTCGAGCCGGTGTTCCATGGAAGGTTCCTTGTCGTGCACACTCACGAGAGACCAGAAGTCGATGTTAGCTTCCTGAACACTGAGCCGATACGCGCCGTCGATGGTCTGGGAGCTGTTCAAGCTGCTCCGCGCCAGCGATGGTAGCAAGTCCAATTTGGAGTCCCTGAAGAGCTGGGCGACGGCCTTCGTGAGCATCTTAAACATTTGCTTAGAAGAAAGGTTTGTGTGCTCGAGCGTTAAGTACTTGCACACGCGTTTGCCGTCGTCGGTGACGTGCGTCAGCGCCAGCTCCGCGTGGTTGCTGGCACCCACGAGCGGATGGTGGTCTGTCTTGTCGGCGTAGTAGATCGCGTCGCTGTCGGTCAGCACACTCATCCGCACAACCTTGGCCGGGCAGTCCTCGCCCATGCCCGCGGCGCGCGAGAGGAGCGCCATGCAGTCGAGTAGCTGGTGGCGCTCGTTGCACTTGCTGGATTGCGGAATGAGAAGCGTCATGGCGTAGCGGCGCGGTGGGGCGGCCATCGCGTCCGTCTCGCCTTTGCCAATGGCGGCCATAAACTCTGCCTTCTCCGCCAATACGAGCCGCTTCACGTCCCCTTCCTCTTGCATCATAGTGAGGGTGCAGAGCGAGAGGAAGGCATCATAAATAATCTTGGTCTGCGGGTGTTTAGGGCTCCGATACGTCGACGCAACCTCGTCGTCCTCGCGGCGCTTCTGTGCCACACCCTTGAACGCGGATGGTACCGGCACATCGGCATCGATCCATGCATTGATGTAAGACGCGTGTGCCACGCATGCCAACTGCTGCTGCGGAAGTTCCAAGTTGGACCACAATGGAACTTTGACTTCTATTTCGTTTGGAACTTGGTTGGTGAGAGGTGCCACATCGGTGGAACCCGTAACGGACATGTGCTCAGGGTTTTCGGGCGATCGCGGGTACACGCAGGTGAATGCACAAGTCGCAAGGCCAACGCGAGCCGTGCGTCACACACACCCAGACACAAAAACTGCTGGCATTTAAAAATATATCGATTCCGCTGATGAAACGGTTCCATGCACGTTACAAACGACCTATGCAAATACCTGTAACGCCCTGTCATGCAACCGGCGCAACCAGAGCTCTTGCCCTCTATCGCCTCGCGCCAACCGGCCCCCGCCGTACTTCATGTAAACGTCGCGCACAGCGCAAATGGCGTTAAAGTAGAGCTTGCCGTTCTTGCGCCAGTCCTCAGTGTACGGCAGCGGGCGACTCGTGCGTGTGCGGCCGGACACCTGCGCCACGATCGACGCGACAAACAGCAAGCCCAGGTCCACCGAGAGCATTGTCTTGTACTCGCGCAGCATTGCTTCGCGAGTGGCCATGGTGGGGGGGTAATGATTTGTCTTCACGTCTGCCATACCAGGCAAAGCTCGCGCGATGCTGATGTTTCGCTTCACTGCCGCCCGGTAAAGCGAGTCGGGGCACGGCTCCTTGGGAGCGCCGCGCGACTGGCACAGTGGCGTGGCAATGTCGAATTTGACGAGCCGCTTAAACTCGGCATTGGTCGCGCGGTAGCAGCCGTGGCAGCAAAAAGCCATGTCACTCGGCAGCGATGACCTGGGCGGCGGTGCGCGCCCGTCGCGGCAGCACTGCCAGTACTCGGCATTGCTCGGCGGCTCGTCGGGCTCGGGCGGCTCCTCCTCCGCGGAGGGAGGCATGAGCAGCGCAGGGCGCGAGCATCCCACGCGTTGGCACGTTCCAAAGTACAGTTGGTACCGGTCGTGCAGCCTCCACTCGCAGTGCTGCAAGAGTATGAACTGGTGAAACGCAACGGCCGTTGGCTGCGCCGAACCAGTATTGGCCATGGCTTCAACCATGCTTTCTGCCCACTTTTTGCGATTCTCTAGGATGCTTTCAAGTGCAATGATGGGGCGTGGTTCGGTAGGCATGAGCGACGGCTGAAGCGGCGCGTCCCAATCGACGGGGTCTGTGCCGGGCAGCACGCCGTCGAGGTACCGACCTTTGTGATGCGATTCGTATAGGTAGCTGCAGAGGGTAAGCAGGCTCTTTGCGGTATCTTCATTGCGCCACAGTTGCCACGCTTCCCTGCAGAGCAACGGTATCACGCGCAACAGGTAGGCGAGGCAACCGCGACCCTCTTCCCGGTTGAGCCGGATGTCCTCTGCGAGCAGGTGAACGACCGTGGGTACCAGCGGTTCCAGTGCGGCCGCAAAGGCGGCCATGGCACGCGTCTGCACTTCCATTGCTGCAGTTATCAGTCGCAAATAGCACTCTAGCGCGGGAACCAGTTACGGCAAGGCAAGTGGAATCAGTTCCACTGGGGTTTGCCACTGGTGTGAGGTGGATACGTTGTACGTGGATTGCGCCCGCATGCACAACGCGGCACTTGCGGCATTGTTCAATAATGACACGCACAATCACGCGCTGTGCCAAATCCTGGCGCCACGCCTTGACATCGAATTGCTCGCCACCTGGGCACAGGTGTGCCGGGCCTTCCGCTCGTGGCCGTTGGATAACGGCACGGAGTGTTTTTTGGGCGTCACACCGTTTTGGCAGCACAATTCAGACGAAGACGACGAAGTGCCCACGGGCACGCTGCACCCGTGGAAGCCACACTTTGAGCTCAACGGCCAGCCGGCCATGAGTAAAAAGAATTGCGTCATTCTACACCCACGAATCTACAGCGTCGTCAGCGAGCACCACGACGGCAAGAGGGAGGTCATGGCCGTGCCGTGGGGAAACCAAGTAGATGAACGCACAGCGCGCATAGATGCGTGGCTTGTGGACGCCGTCACTGGCGAGGACGTTGAGTATCTCGGCGACGACCACCTGTTTCGGGAGAGCAAGCCACCCAAGGGTGTACCGAGCCCCTACTACCGCTTCAACAAGCCATCCTTTCGCATCAAGAAGACCCTGTCCAGCCACTACGCACCCCCAAAAATGTTTAAGCTCAAAGTTGTGGCGAGCATTACGCTCGAAGGCGTGCAGTGGTGGGCAAGCTACAGTTACACGAGCGACAGGTTCTACGTGGCCTCGGCGCAGCCCGTGTGGGGTTCCAGCGCGTACCGGAAGCGGCGCGACGAGCCGTTTAAGCGCTCGCGCTACGGGCTCTAAGAGATCACCCACGGCCTGGGCGGGAGTGCGTTGAACTGCACCGCGAGCCGTCGGAGCCGGGAGACTGGGGTGGTCTCCATTCGCAATCCCCACCCTGGTTCCTGGTACACCACGATCACCTCGCCGGTTGCGTTTACCACTGTGCTCACCAGGCCCACTCGGCCCGTCTGAACGTTGAGAACCCGATTTGCCTCTAGCACTGGCGTGCCAGCTGGGTAGAACGCGTGGTGGTTGGTAATGATGTAATTGTGCACCCGGTCTTTCCGCTCTTGCGGGTCGTCGTAGCGCGAGGGGTGCACCAGGGCCCGCCTGAATCCGTGCTCTGGGCGAGACGAAAGGGTGTGCGGTTGGTGTGGGCGGTTTGGCTGTCGGACCACCGGTGGGGGCGTGGGCGTGGCGGGCACTGGCGCCACGTTCTCCGCCTGCTCAAGCTCGCGCCGGATCTCGGCGTCGGCCTCCTCGTCCGTGTCCACGTCCAACGCGCGGCCCCTGGCGTCGACCCTGCCGGCCTGCAAGTTCATGCGCCGAATCATGTACTCCTCCTCTGGCGTCAGGACGGAATCCATGTCCTCAAACCCATCGTTTCTGGCATCGTTCTCGTCGGAAGTGGATGTGCGCACCATTGGGGTGCGGCATTGGCGGTTCAACAGTGGCAGGTGCGACACGTCGGG
>Ga0163111_10000659_pt1 | contig 20746 bp, 20 predicted proteins | sample CRUFie1St18metaG_FD_109645 | JGI IMG/M metagenome (GOLD analysis project Ga0163111, IMG submission 109645) | Marine microbial communities from the Costa Rica Dome - CRUD Field 142mm St18 metaG | ecosystem: Environmental > Aquatic > Marine > Oceanic > Photic zone | place: Costa Rica: the Eastern... | reverse complement strand
CATTTACTTTGGATTGATGTGGGGACAGTAAACGTGAGGAATTCAATGACCATGAAAGAAGCGTACACGATGCGAGTTATGTCGCAAGCAACTAAAGAAATAGCCTGATCTGTCGTACAAGTTCGCTTAATGAGCAAAGACGTTGTATTGTTTCGTTGATTACGTAATTGAAAAGGAATCGTCAATGGGTGATAACGGAAGTGCTGCTTTAGCCTTCGATGATATTGGGATGATATTCCCTGATGGAACTGAGACACTACAGAATATTTCTTTTTCTGTAGATAAAGGGGAATTTGTAACGGTTGTTGGACCATCTGGTTGCGGCAAATCTACGTTGTTAAAAATTGCTTCTGGACTCTTGGAACCGACAGCTGGCAATGTAGCCGTTGACAGGGACAGATTGGGCTATGTATTTCAGGACGCAACATTGCTTCCGTGGAGAACGGTGCTCGGAAATGTTGAACTGTTATGCGAACTTCATGGTATGGGGAAAGCCGAGCGTCGTGAACTTGCGGAAGCTTCAATTGATCTTGTCGGCTTGCAAGGCTTTCAGAACCATTATCCGAAATCATTGTCTGGTGGAATGAAAATGCGTGCATCGTTAGCACGAACTCTGACTCTCAAACCGCCAGTATTCTTATTCGATGAGCCTTTCGGTGCTGTTGACGAAATTACAAGAGAACATCTCAATGAAGAGACTCAACAGCTTTTCTTACAAGAAGGTTTTGCCGGATTGTTTATAACGCACTCAATCACTGAGGCTGTGTTTATGTCTACCAAAGTTCTGGTTATGTCAGCGAGACCAGGGAGAATCGTAGCTTCCTTTGATATCCCATTTGATTACCCAAGGAAACCTGATTTACGATTTGACGCAGAATTTGCAAGAATTTCTGGAGAAGTGTCTAAGGAACTACGAGGAGGGCATTCATGACCGACACCATTGTAGAAGCTACTGCACCTAAATCAGTTGGGCCAGGAAAAGCTAAATCCATAGCTCTGAATATACTACCGCCCTTACTTTTCGGGGGTTTAGTCCTTGGAGGTTGGTATTTTATTTCGTATGTAATGCTGGCAGAAAACAGAAGGTTTTTGCTGCGACCCCCGGACAAGGTACTAACTGAAGGTTTCCTTGATTGGGGAGGTACAGGCGGAATGTCCGAGATGCTTCAATCTTTATGGTCTTCAACAAAAGTTGCAGGAATTGGTTTATTTCTCGCTATTTTAATCGGACTATTCCTAGCTGTTCTGATGAGTCAGGCTGTATCGGTGGAGAGAGCCTTATTCCCTTTCCTTGTTACGTTGCAAGCGGTTCCGATCTTGGCAATCGTTCCTCTTATTTCATTTTGGTGGGGAACAGGGCAGACATCTCGGGTTGTAGTTTGTATCATCATTGCTCTATTCCCGATCATTGTTAATACCTTGTTCGGGTTACAATCGGCCGAAAAGGGAATGCATGATTTGTTTACGTTACACCATGTAAACCGTGTAACGAGATTACGTAAGCTCATGTTCCCTGCAGCCTTGCCAGCTTTATTCGCTGGTTTGCGAATTTCTGCTGGACTTTCAGTTGTTGGTGCGATAGTCGGTGATTTCTTCTTTGCTAGAGGTGAAGTCGGATTAGGTCAATTGATAAAGCGCTTTGCAAGTCGGTTACAAGGAGAGGAACTCCTAAGCGCCGTTATCCTATCTGCAGGTCTTGGTGTAGCGGTTTTCCTCCTCTTCACGTGGCTTCAAAATAAAGCGATAGGGAAATGGTCCGATAGAGCAGGGCTAGTTTAAAAATAGATTTCTTCGGATTTAGCTAGTTGCTGTAGCGATCCTTTGGCCTATGGCGCTGATCCTTTTCATATCAAAAGGCGCATTGACCATGCAAACCCGTTTTGTAACACCCCACTGCACCCACTTTTCAATGTCTCCACCGAAGGGGTGGCTATAGTCAAAGTCTTCGTGAATGCTAATCTCAAAATCTGTACTAGGTGCTAACTCAGTAGCGAGATGAGTTAGTTCTTTGATAGAGGGCCCTACCCTAATATTTACACCGTCAGCATAATTTGAAGCCAATTCAATCATTCTTCGTCCATTTGCCCCAACTATGATTCGCAGAGGCGTGTTAGGCACAATAACGCTCTCTAACCCCTTATATGAAAAGTAATTGCCTTCAAAGTTTCTATCACCATTCCAAACACTTCTTAAAACACCAATAGTTTCGATTAGGCGCTCACGCCGTCTGGTTCCTTCTTCTTCAAGTCTTCTTCCTATCATTTCTTGCTCTAAAGCAAATCTTGTTCCTGGAGGGGCTCCCGTTCCAAGACCTAATATCGCTCTTCCCATAGCAAGGGATTGTAATGAAGAAAAAGATGATGCTAACAATACTGGATTCCGGTTAATCATATTTGCAACGAGTGGCCCGACGTTGACTTTTTTTGTTGAATTGGCAATCGCTCCAAGGACAGTGAAAGGTTCGTGTGACCAGCCTTTACCTACTAATTTTCCACTGAAATGATCTAGTACCCAAACCCCATCAAAACCACTTTCATCAGCGCACTTCGCTGCTTCAACCAGCTCCCTAGCGGAAACCCCAAATGGGCTTAGCACTAAATCAGTCGCGATTGTTGAGGAGTGGTTCATGACCCTCTATGTATGACGGAAGTCTGATCTACTGCTCCAACTAGTTTTCCTGCTTTGAACACTCTCCTGCTCATAGGTGCGTCAGCCATCGCTGCCCCTAGCGAGGGTGCATCAATGGCTACAAAATCGGCTAGGTCCCCTTGTTTTAAACAAGCGGATTCAAGACCCATAGCTTTTCTTGCATTAATGCTTACCATTTCAAATGCGCTCTCAACACTTTGATGCCCTGCCATCACCATCAATGCGGCAGTTTCTAAGGGATCACTGCGACCCATTAGATTAAAAGGATCGCGGACATTGTCTGCTCCTGCTGCAACTAGAACTCCATTTTCGATAAGGGCTTTGACCGCAGTCAAACCTCGTGGCATGGCTTCCTGATGTTCGCGCCCTTGCAGATAAAGGTTTGTCTGAGGGAGTACAAAAACACTTATATTTGATTCTGCAACAAGTTTTGAAACCTCGGACTGCGTCTTTTCAGATTGCATTCCAAGAGAAACACAATGACTGGCTGATACGGGGTACGCAAAGCCGGTATCAATCACTTGCTTGGCTAAATCTTTCAAAGTCAACATCTCTTTGTCAAGTGTTTCATCGATGTGGAAGTCGATGCCCAGTCCCGCATCTTGAGAGAGTTCCAACATAAAGGCAATCATTTCTTGGGGGTCCGGCTCAAGGTGGGGGCAACCACCCACAAAGTCAACGCCAAACTCTATTACAGAATGCAGCGCTTCAACATTTCCCTTACTACCCGGCCCTGTCATCGGGGAATTCATCAACGCCACTACCTGAACATCTAACACATCACGGAATAGATTCTTTGCCTCAGACAGAGCCTTAACTGATGAAGTGCCTATTTCTGAAGTCACGTTAACATGCGTTCGAACAGCTGTTATTCCATGCGTGACTAGCAGCTCCATTGCTTCGCATGCTCGTTGAACCGTATTCTCATGTGTAAATGTCCCCTTTTCTGCGGCTTCAATCCAAGCAGTGATCGCGCCCATTAACTCCCCTGAGGGATTTGGGACAATGTCTGCAGTTAAAGCTTTGTCTAAGTGAGCATGTGGCTCAGCCATTGCAGGGACAACCAACCACCCTTTGAGATCAAGAACTTCACTATTAACTTGTGCTTCCCCAGGCTGAGAAACAGAAATAATTTTGCCTTGATCAATGCATATATCGCTTAGCCCACGCTCTGAAATATACGCATTTTGGATGCATAGTGAAGTGGCTGTGGAGTTGGACATAACCTATTTTATGCTCCAAAAGGCGTAATGCCTATCTGGGGTATAATCTAGGACATGGCCGAGATTAATGACTTACGCTCTTTTATCAATGTCCTAGAGGAGAACGGTCAACTAGCTAAGATCACTAAAGAGGTTTCAATCGATCACGAAATTGCTGATATAACAGCCTCACTCGCTCGTAGCGACGGAGGAGCAGCTTTCTTTGACAACGTTAAGGAAACAGAAATACCGATCTTTGCAGGAGGAGTTTCATCGCATAAAAGGACAGCATTAGCTTTAGAGTGCGAGCCCGAATCGATTATTGATGTTATGGGCGAAGCACTCGAAAGTAACAATGGAATTTCTACGCAACTCACTACAGAAGCAGATTGGCACGAGAATTGCTTAACTGGTGACGATGTTGACCTTGGCGTTTTGCCAATTCCGAAACATAGCAGGGGTGATGGAGGGTCTTTCATTACAGGAGCAGTTTCAGTCACGAAGGATCCAGTTTCAGGCCGCGGCAACCTCTCGTACAACCGTATGCTCGTGTTAGAAAAAAATGTACTCGGCTTTAATGTCAACGAATGGCGAGATGTCGGAACTTTTATGAAGTCTCGCCCTGATCCAGAAGCACCATTCCCAGTAGCTTTAGCGATGGGCCTTGACCCCGCAATTATGATTGCTGCTGGAGTGAGAACGCCAGTTGATGAATTATTAATTGCAGGCGCTATTCGCAATGAAGGCATAAAAGTCTGTAAGGGGAAAACCGTTGATATTGATATACCTGCACAGTCCGAAATCGTGATTGAAGGTCATATCAGGCCGGCGCAGAGGGCACCTGAAGGGCCATTAGCAGAGTTCCATGGCTATCACGGGGAGATGTGGGATTCACCGACTTTAGAGGTTTCAGCGATTTCCTTTAGGAATGACCCCATTTATCAAACGATAATTCCAGGGTGGTATGAGCATATTTATATTGGGAATATCCTTCCTAGAGAACCACTACTGCGAAAACATATCCGCCATATTGATCCAAAAGCGGATGTGATTATTCCTCCTTACGGGAATGGTTTTATGGCAGTAATTCAGATTGATCGGGATAACCCAGGTACTCCAAAGAATTTGGCAATGGCGGCAATGGCGGCACACATCAATATACGAAATGTTGTGGTGGTGGATCGTGACGTCAATATGCATGAATCTTCCGAGGTTCTTTGGGCGATAACGAATCGAGTTCACTGGGGGCGCGATGTTTTCCAAATCGATGAGGCCCAAGGCCACGAGATGGATCCGACAGCCGATAAACGTGGAATAAGTACAAAGGTTGGGATTGATGCCACTTACAAGAGGGAGCGGCGTGAATACGGTGAACGGGTGGCGTATCCTTCAATTGATTTGTCTAGTTTTCTAAAAGGATAATATGAACCCGAGGAACGTGGTGGTTGCTATCTCAGGAGCTAGCGGTTCAATATATGGGATACGTATTTTGCAAATGCTTCAACAGGTAGAAGATGTGAACTCGCATCTTGTCATAACTCCTTCAGCAAAAAGCACCATCGGGATTGAAACTGAATATAGCGTTTCGGAGATTGAGAACTTAGCCGATGAAGTTCATAGTGCCCGAGATATTGGAGCCACTATCGCTAGCGGATCTTTCAAGACGGCTGGGATGATTGTTGCTCCATGCTCCATCAAAACGCTCTCTGCTATAGCGAACTCATTTGGATCTGACTTGGTCTCTCGAGCGGCGGATGTGACACTGAAGGAACGACGCCCTTTGGTACTTATGGTGCGTGAAACCCCATTTCATTTAGGGCATCTTCGCCTTATGACTAAGGTCACCGAAACCGGAGCAGTGATCTACCCTCCTATTCCCGCTTTCTACAACAACCCTGAAAAATTAGGGGACATCATTGATCACTCTGCAGGCAGAGCATTAGAGCATTTAGACATAGAGGTTGCCAATCTAAAGCGGTGGGAAGGACGCTAACCCCTAAGGAATTTCGCCTTGAAAGAATGTAGCAGCTCGTTCAATATCCTTTTCAGCAGATTGCAGTTCGTAAACAGGCAGTTGATATTCATCAATGCCCGCTTCAAAGTAGCTGAATAATTCTTCTCTGCATGACTGTAAATTCCCAGTCAATGTAAACTCTTCCACCCATTCTTCCTTGACGTATCTTCCAGCTAGCTTAGGACCGCCTTCTCTAAGTGCACCCTTAATTTTGGACTCGTCTTGTTGCGTCATTCCGATCTCTTCTTTTATGCTTAGCGGAGAATCCACAAGCCTGAACGAGAGTTGAGCTTTAGCGTCCTCTAATTCTTTGTCTTCAGTGACTAGCATCGTTGAGTAAACAATATTAAATCTTTTGCTTTCAGGCCGATTCTCAGATCGCAGCTTGGCAATAACACCTGGAAGGTGTTTTTTATATATGTAACTTAGGTAAAATCCATCAGCTTTTTGAGCTCCGAGCTCTAGCATCTTAGGGCCGCGTCCCGCCAAGAAGATATCTATTTCCTTACCGCCATAGTTGAGCTGGGCAGGACCAAGTGAAAGTTTCTCTCCCGAGAAATTCACTGTTTCGCCGCTAAATAGCAGACGAAGGACTTCAATCATTTCTCGCACTAACGTCAGCGGCTTATGTCGATTGATTTTCATAGGGTCAAGCGTTAAACCACCGCCGGAACCCAAGCCTATAAATGCGCGTCCATCGCTGAATTCGTCAATTGTAGCTATTGCAGATGCCGTGGCCCCTGGGTGTCGCACATAGGCATTCGTAATTCCAGGTCCAATTAATATCTTTTTTGTCTTGGCTGCAATAGCAGCAAGAACTACATAAACATCTCGTGTGACCAGCCCTTCGTCATAAACCCAGCAACGAGAGAAACCTTTACTTTCTGCGTAAGCGGCGAGTTCCGCAACCTCTTCGGCAGAAGAGGTAGGCATGATATTCACGCTAAGTTCGGTCATCGTCAGGAACTACCTATGGACTTCAGAACTGTTTTTGCTGTATTTGTCCCTGGTGCACCGAATATTCCAGCACCTGGAAATGTTCCTGCACCAGTTAGGTATAACCCCTTGATTGGTGTTTTATATCTGCTCAACTCTCGGCTCCGTCCGACGAGTGTTGCCAAAGGAGAAGCTACGTATCCGGGACTATGACCCTTTGGCATAAAGAAGTCTCTTTCATAGACATCTGGGGTCATAGCCCTCCACTTCGTGATTTGTGATCGAAAGTCTCCGTCCATAAGATTTCCCCAGATATTGAGCCAGCGATCTGGTTGTTCTGATTCTTGCCATCCTCCGTTAAGAGAATAAGGAGTGAAAAGAACTTCCAGACCAAATGTATGCAAGCCGTTATCTGCTTTCATTTCTGGGTCTAAAGCTGAAGGTACGCTTGCCAACATAGTGGGCTGGTCAGAGATACGACCTTTGCTTTTTAGAACATGCGCTTCCTTTAGCTTCTCAGGTGATGGCGAGATGATTACTGTTGACTGTGACAAGTCTGTGTGGTCAAATTTTCCCGAAAGTTCGGACATGAATTTATATGCAGGCAAATTTTGAACTATGCCATCAAGTTTTGATTCGTAGCCTTCCGGCGCAGGTTCATTTTGCCATCTCGATATCAAAGATTTGGCTGGAACTGGTGCTTCGTCAATCCAATTAACGAGGACATTGTGAGGGTCGCAAGCAGCTATCACAGTCGGGGCTTCTATGACACTACCGTCTTGGAGTTGAACCGCCTTCACTTTATTATTTTCTATTTGAAGTTTTTCAACAATACTTTTTAGTCGTACTTGTCCCCCATTACTGAGGTAACTTTTCAATATGGCGTCTGGGAGTGAGCCACTTCCCCTCCGCGGCCTACCACTTGCTATTAAATGCCTAGTTGCATAGACAGTCGCAGCTAAACCTGTTCCTGGAGCTTCGGGTGGTGCACCCCATACGGTAGGCCCTGTACTAATTCCGGGCATATAGAGGTGCCAGTCATCAAAATAGTCTTTAAATACATCAACAGCACTAGCTTTACTCCAGCGGAGAAGCTTAGATACTCCTTTCATCTTTTGCCGGCTTGTAGCTTGCAGAAACTCCGGCAGTGAGGCACCACTTTGAGCTATTTTGATAACAAGCTCTGCTACTGGTAGAGCATCTTTTAAATATCGCTTGTAGTTTTCAACTTCTGATGGATGTGTGACTGATAACCCATCAATCGTTTGGTTAGAGTCATGATAGAAAACCCAGGAACCACTATTTTCATGAAAAGCATTCACATAAGTAGCCTCTGGTTCTAGGTAATCCAATCCGTGGGAACTTAGATTTAATTCGTCTATTAAAGGCATTGCCCTAATCAAACTATGATCACAAGCACAAATATTAAATCTTGCGCCCAGATCGGCGACTGTAGAGGCACATCCACCAACCGAATCTCTTGCTTCCACAAGAATTGTATTTACGCCTGCTTTGGCTAGATATGCAGCACAGATAAGCCCATTATGGCCTCCTCCTATAACAATCGCTTCAGCATCATACATAAGGAATAATCACCTGTACCCAGTCCTTGCGAATAGCCTACACTTCTTTACGGTTATCGCTTAAACGAATCTTTCTATTTTGATCTGTTGTGCGCTCACATTTGATGTACCTTCATTTCATGCCTTATTTCAATGACCCGAAGCTCACGGAATCAGCCGAACAGGTATGTCAGAGGTTCAAAATTTTTCCACCAGAGACAGAACCTATGCCAACTTTGGTGGAACCATCAACTTTTCCTGATGCTCCAGATACTTTAGGAGACTTAGAAAAGGTCAATCACCCCCGAATCAAAACCATCACAAGTTACCTGAACGCGGGTTGGGATAATGCTCGAGATGGGACCTGGTTGCGCCCAGAGGCAAATACGCTCCTATACAAAGTCGTTGATTCACTTCCTGAGCCATGGGGTTTATGCGTTTTTGATGCTTGGCGGCCATTAGATCTCCAAGCAGAGCTATTTAATGCCGCCTACAAGGATCCAATTTTGCCGGAGGGTTTTGTGTCACCTGCTACTAGCGAGGCCCGGCTTTGCCCACCTCACTTATCTGGTGGGACAGTTGACTGTAGCTTCACACTTCACGGAATTCCTCTCGGTTTAGGTACGGGTTTTGATGATTTCTCTGATTTAGCGGCTGCTGACGCATTAGAAACGCAGAAAAGCGTTAATAGGGACCTACGAAGGTGGCTTTACTGGTCCATGAATGAAACTGGCTTTGTTGTTCTCAATTGTGAGTGGTGGCACTTTGAATACGGCACACGTCGATGGGGGGCGATACGCGGTTATGATCCGATTTTCGGTCCTGCTGGAATAGGCAACTAATAATCTCATCAATGACGTTAAAAATATTAAATTGTCCTCTACTATCCATCTGTGCACTCCAACTCCTCATATGGTTCCAGAGCAAAAGTCCTTTTAAAATACCGAATAGCTTTTGTTTCTCTAGCTTTATTACTCACAGGAGTTATGGCTTGTTCAAATTCTAATCAACCCACGCTAGCGCCCACTGAACCCAGTGAAGAACTAGCTAACCGGCCTGCGAGCCCTACAGTCGAACCTGCACCCATACCGACACCAACGCCTATTCCAACACCGTCGCCTACTCCCATTCCAACCCCGACACCGACAATTTTTGAACAGGGCGAAATAGATGGCATAACGCGTTCACCTTTTAATGGCTTGGCGGTTGATGATGAGACTCTCTCAAGAAGAGTATTGGTAGTCAAAGTCGATAATCATGAAGAGGCTCGGCCACAGTCTGGAATTGAGCTAGCAGATATGGTGATTGAAGTTTGGGTTGAAGGCATCACCAGATATTTAGCTGTTTTCCAAGCTTCTGACTCTGACTTCGTTGGTCCAATTCGGTCCATGAGACCAACCGACTTTGCACTTCAGAATTCGTGGGCTTCAACATTTGTCAATTCAGGCGGGCAAGACTGGATTCAAGCTATTGGAGATGCTTCCACTGCCCGATGGTTTATTGAACCACCTGGGTCTTTCCGGATATCGGCAAGACCAAGACCGTGGAATTTGTATGGCGATACGAATTCTTTACGAACCCTTGATAATCGTGGAACTTATTCCTCGCCTTTAAGTCCGCTTTGGGACTTCGGCGATATGTCCGGCGATGCTGACGCAGCTGAGGAAATACTTCTCAAATACTGGTTCGATTACACGACTTCTTGGTATTGGAACGAAGAAGAATTCCACTATGAAAAGAGCACCATCGGTCAGCCTCACTATTATTTAGACCAAAATAACGACGCCCATAGAATTTCTGCAGACACTCTCATCATGCTTGAGACGCTTTATTTCCTTACTTGCTATGGGTGCGAATCTGGATCTGATGTCCCTGTCGCCGAAACTGTTGGGTCTGGCAGTGCATGGGTTTTCCACGGAGGAAAAATGCAGAAGGGGTATTGGTCACGGTCCAGTGAAAGAGAATGGTTTTCTCTAACGCTAGATGACGGCTCTCCTATGATCATCCCCCCTGGTCAAATCTGGATGACATTGGCTCGTAGGGACAACGTGATCGTTAATCAAGACCTGGATTAACACTTCGGTCTTTCCCAGTTAATAAGACTGCAATTGTTGTTTCACCATCTATTTGACCCGCTTCAAATAAATTGATCGCTCCTGCTACAGAAGCAGCTCCCGTGGGTTCAGCCTGTATTCCCAAACTTGGAACGAGTTTACTTGCATGCGCTACTTGGTCTTCACGCGCAACCACACTCCCCCCGTTACTGAGCAATAACGAGCGCGCAACCCCTATCCAGTCGTAAGTTATATCATCGAGAATGCCGGTAGCTAAGCCTGTTGGATTAGCCCATGGTTTCATAAGTTCAGACTGGTGTTCTTGGCAATACTGGATTGCTTCCATAACAGGTTTTTCTTTTGGTATCTTCTTCCAAGCTGCATCAAATGGGGCGCACCCCTCAGCTTGCACTGCCCAAATTCTAGGAACTTTAGAAAGTCTTCCAAATTGTTCTGCTTCTAACAGGCCTATAGCGCAACTGGTCAGGAGTGCTCCTCCGCCTACTTGAATAAATAGATCGTCGACAGGACTATCTTCAAGCACTTCGGCCAATTCCCACCCTATAGTTCGTCCACCATCAAGAGTAAATACGTTCTCTGTAGCTTGAACACCAAACGGCAGTGCACCACTCTCAATTGCCTTATGAAATTCAACCATACAAGGGTCACCAAGCTGACCCTCTTTTCTTTCGCAAACATGGATTTGAGCTCCAAGAGCTTCCAATTCTTCGACTATTGAGGCATTTGCCCATGTGGGGATGAAAACGTCTATCGGTCGCTCAGCAGCTCGTGCCACGGTTGCTGCCCCTATTGCGGCATTCCCACACGATGATATTGCAAGCCTTTTGTTCTCTTCGATTGAATCGACAGCGAGGTGAAGGAGCAACCCCATCAGGTGACGCGCCTTATGCGAACCACCTACATTTTGCGTTTCATCTTTCCAAAGCACAGAGTCTGGTAGTAAATCAGAGGCATTCTCCCAAATACCAGTGGGTGTTATTGTGAACTTTGATTCGGTGGTGCTTTTGATAGCATCATCTATTTCCTTCACTAAGGATATAAAGTCTTCATCTTTCCAACCACGATCTATTGCTTTGTGCCATGACCACAACATTTTTCGCCAACGAATGTAAGGATTTAGCTCCTCGTCACTTTTGTCAGGCCACTCTGCACTACCTGGTGTGAGTATCCAAGAGGTGTTGCTGTTCTGATCAGAGCCCACGTTAGGCCGACACGCCGGTTTGGGTATTAAATTCGCGAATCATTTCGTCCCAAATGGGTGGAAACTTATGGAGCTCATTCCAAAATTCTTGTGATCGCCGTGCGTCAAAGTCTTCTACGGAAATGCCCTGCTGCTCAACCCATGTGTAGTAGCCAAGGTTAAAGATCCGATTTCTTCCGACATCATTAAGAACTTCTAAATGCTGCGAATCCGCATTGGCAACATGGGTAGTAAAAATCTCGTGCGCATCTTCAGCAGTGAAGCCCTCGGGGTACTTGTCTCTCATCAAATGAGCTTTTTCACTTTCATAAAGTTCGGACCCATCTGTCGCAACCGTCAGGATCACATCGTTAGAACCTAGGTTCAACTCTTTAGCGGTTTTGATAGAAGCCATCATGTTACAGATAGAAGAGAATCCCAAATGTCTCAGATTATCCACAATTTCCACTGGAATCTGATGTTCAGACTTTAGGTAGTCCTTTCCGCTATCGGTTGTAAATACGAGGTTTAACCCATCTGTAGCTGCATCGGATATTCCAGCAACAATATCAGTATTCATGACGTTATGGATCAAAGGTATATGTTTGTCTCCTATCCCCTGTATGTTGTGTTCTCCGTATCCGTTGTAAAGCATTGTCGGACACTCAAGGGCCTCTACGGCAATAATTTTCGCATCATAATCGTCTTTTAGTCTGTCGCCAGCAGCGAGAGTACCTGCCGACCCAGAAGCAAATGTACAGGCAGCGAGGTTTAGCTCCGGTTCACTAGCTTTAAGAGTTTCAAATACATGACCTAGTGCCCTACCTGTTATTGCATAGTGCCCAATATGATTTGCGTATTCGGAGAACTGATTAAAGATAAAGTTTGATTCATCTTTTTCAAGTTCGTTACATGCATCATAGATTTCTTTAACATTACTTTCTGAACCAGGTGTTCGAATGATGTCATCTGGGTTCATGACCCATTTGTCTAACCAGTCAAAGCGTTCTTGGCTCATATTCTCTGGCAAGACAGCTACTCCACGGCTGCGCATTAAAGTAGATATCGCTATCCCCCCTCTGGCGAAATTACCTGTAGATGGCCATACAGCTCGATGTTGAGTCGGATTAAATTGACCGCTAATAACACGTGGAGCAAAACAGGAATACGCAGCCAAGACTTTATGAGCTGTGATCATAGGAAAGCGGTTCCCAAAGGCCAGTACGATTTTTGCATCAACCCCTGTAAGTTCTGGTGGAAGAACAATATGCTGCGGGACATCTACGGTTCCCCTTGTTCCATATTCGTTGTACCAATGGACTCTGAATAGGTTTAAGGGGTGGGCTTCGTTCGGGTCTATTTGCTTGAGTGCCTCACTCACAGAATCAGGTATCTTGGTAGGGTCAGCCAGCTCTTCGAAGGTAGGGAGCAGGATATTCTCTTCCTGAAATCTACTTACAGAGCTTTTGTAATTATCTTCATCAACGACAGCTTGAAGGATGCCGAAACGTTCCAAATCTATACCTATTGACATATCATCACGCTATCGCCTCTAGCCATGATTTGGGAATTCCATGGGTGAGTTTTCAGAACTGATGAGGTGATGTTTATAGATCCGGAGTACTGTATTGCCGTGACTGATAGATTGATTGATCTTCTTGATGGTGAGTTCTATACGAATAATCCCTATGAGACGTATCAATGGATGCGAGAAAAAGATCCCATCTATTGGGATGCCAGCAATGAGATATGGGGTATCTCTCGGTATGACGATATTGTAGAAATTGAAAAGAATAAAGCAGTTTTCATCAATTCAGATAAGGATAAGGGAGGATACCGTCCTAACCTGCCTGCGGATTCATCAATAATTGGGTTAGATGATCCACAACATAATGTTCGTAGATTGCTGGTTTCTAGAAGGTTCACTCCCCGATCAGTGAATTCTTGGACGCCACATATTACAGGTGCTGTGGAGCGCCTTCTTGATGATGCATTGTCCAACGAAAGACCGACCGATATTGTTGGTGAACTTGCTGCTCCTCTTCCAGCGATGATGATTGGACACCTACTAGGGTTCCCTGAAGATCTTTGGCCTTCACTTCATAGGTGGTCTGAAGAAACGATAGCTTTGGGCGGCGGACCTCGTTATCAGAATGAAGAGGGAACCAAAGCGGTTTTCGAGTTCGTGGAGGCCTGCATGAAACTTTATTCTGAGAAGAAAATAAATCCTTCGGACGACATAATGTCAGCTTGGATAGAGGCCGAGTCTCAAGGATTAAAGGACGGTTCAGATTTCGGTCTTGATCAAATAATAAGTGATTGTTTGCTGTTGCTTGATGGAGGAGCAGAAACAACCCGCACAGTGATTGCGAGATCAATGCTTTACCTTGCTAACTCACCTACTCAGTGGGAACTCCTTAAGAATGGCTCAGATCTTGAAATCGCCGTAGAGGAATTTATTCGATATGTAACACCTATCCATAATATGTGCCGTGTCGCCACAGAGGATTACTCCATACATGGCAAAACGATACGCAAGGGAGACCAAGTCGTTCTCATGTATTCTTCAGCGAATAGAGATCAAGAGAAGTTTATTAACCCTGAGCTACTCGATGTGACCAGAGACCCAAACCATCATATTGCTTTTGGCTTTGGCACCCACTTCTGTTTAGGTGCATCTTTAGCTCGTCTCGAAATAAAACTCTTCTACGAGCAACTAATTAACCGTGTAGAGAGTTTTGCTCTTGCTGGTGACCCTGTAGAAATGCCTAATGCCTTTGTTTATGGTTTAGCCTCTTGCCCTATGGATTTAACCCCCAGAGACTAATTAAGCCTGAGATCAGATTTCAACAAGGGAACTAGATCATCTTTATGCTTTTCTAGTTGTTCACTTATTTGATTGGCCTCTAGCCCAGCAACATGTACGCGTATGTTGACTGTATCGCACTCTGAGTCATGCAATATTTTGATTAAACGCTCAGCAGCTTGTGCGCCATTTTGTCCAAGTATCGTGCTATCTCCCTGAATCCAGTTACCTTTAGCTCGATCACTTGCGTAGCTATGGTAATGCTCCATTTGAGCTTTAATCTTTGAAGCTGGCGGGTTCCCTATCCAAACACGGCGGATTAGAATAACTGGTCCATTTCCTCCAGCCTCTCGATATACAGAAGATAGCCTCTTAGAGACTTCAGGAGATTGGAGTGAATCAAAGAGAATTCCTGCATTAAGTCTCGCAGCTCTTCTGCATGCTTCATCACTCTGCGCTGCGATTACAATTGGAATTGCTTGAATCTTGCATTGTTTTATAGCGAGATCTTTTGCAATTGGGCCTTCAGCTATTCCCCGAAGAGCACTCACGATCCAAGGAAGACTGCTCTTAAATCGTGTATTCTTTTCATCAAATGGGACTTCTGCAAGTTCAAAGTCAACTGGAAGTGCACCAGCTGCGAAACCTGTTCCGACTCGATATGGGTAAGCGCTAGATAGCCAAGCTATTTCTTCTGCAAGCATGGCACGGGGTTTAGTTGGGAGTAGCAGCGGACAAGGAGAGACCCATATTTTCTCAGTCGCTGCTAGAAGAAAGGCACTAAGCTGAAGTGGGTTGGGTAAGTATCCAGGAAACCCTGCATGATGTTCACTAACCATGACCCCGTCATAGCCTACTTCTTCGGCGAGTTGGGCCTCTGCTCTCATTTGGTTCACCTGCTCAACTGATGTCCCCTCGGACGCATAGAGCCGAAGCGATACAGAGCCTACCCCCAATGCCGCATCCGACATTTACGGAAGTTCTCCGTGGAGCACGTCATCAGAAAAATTAGATAAAAACTGTGTAAATTGAGGTCCTCTTCTTAATGAATGCCCACCGTCAACATTTATGCACTGACCAGTAATCCACCTTGATTCGTGACTTAGAAGAAACTTTACAAGTGCAGCGACATCGTTTGGTTGCCCAACATCTCCAAGTGGCGTATTTTCTATATAGCTATCGAAAATCTCACTATCTCTGGGAATACCTTCCATAATCTCAGTCTCAATAAAACCAGGACGAACCGCATTGAATCGAATATTTGCTGGTCCATACTCATCAGCTGCATTACGAATAATTGCTTCAATACCAGCTTTGGCAGCAGGATACGCTCCGAACCAAAGATGAGTTAAGTGACTTGCTATGGAAGACATCCCTACAAAAGAAGCTTTGTCAGAGTTTCGTAAAACTGGAACAGCATGTTTTATGCAAAGCATCGTACCAAGGACGTTCAAATTCAGAACTCTCGAGAACTCTTCTGCCTTTTGCATGTGATAGGGAACTATTGCTCCTCCTCCTCCTGCATTTGCAACAACTCCGTCAAGACCCTCACCAAATTCATCAGCAGCTAAAACGGTCTCGAGTACCTGACTTTCGTCAGTTACGTCACAAGTCACATATTGGATAGCTCCACCCTCTTGTTGGTTCTCAACTATTTCGTGGACAGATTGTTTCAATTTCTCTTCAGTTCGGCCACATATAGTCACAAACGCTCCATGAGAGTACATTTCAGCGGCGCAAGCCTTTCCGATACCAGTCCCCCCTCCGGTAATGAGGATTCCGAAATTTCCTAAATCTTTTTTCATGCCAACTCCAAGGTTTTAACTATCCTTTTCCAATTCACCTTTTAGGAGACTTGAAATTCCTGGAAAACCAACAATTTTTCCCCATTCACGCTCCAAATAAAAAGCTACTAATATAACAACCGCTGTTGTGTACACCCAGTTTACAAAGAATCTAATAATCAAATAACCATCAACCGAAGCATTGTTGTACAGCCAAATGTCAAAACCGGAACTTATAAGTAGGGCGATTCCTAAGATGCAGGCTACTCGGTTAACTCCTGTTTGGAAAGCCGGATGATTTGTACTGAATTTATTGGAATAGATAAATTTCTTAATCTGTTTTGTCAAATATCCACGAGATAATATCGCTATAGAAATAAGTCCAATCCCTACAGAAGCTTTGGTTCCAATTCCAATTCCGAAATATACAGCTTCGCTGTCAGTGATTATTCCGATGACTCCCCTAATCACAATTCCTGCAGTGACAATAGGAATGAATTTTCCAATAGGGTGCCCATTTTGATACCTCCGAATGGAGATTGCTACAGACCAAAGCGTTGCTGCGACGATGGCCTGTGCTAAACCTAGCACTCTGTTAAAGATAATAAACAAAACAATAGGCATGACTGATTCCCACGGGTTCTGCTTTACCCTCGGATTATCTGGTGGACCAGATTTATTTGAATCTCCCTCAGCCACGTATCCATTTTGGTACTTCAGAGAAAGAATTACACAATATGCAGTGAAATTTAGTTGGGTCTAAAGTTATATATAACTAGGGAGGGGTTTTGAGAACTATAGCAATAACCGGATCTGGTTCCGGGATCGGGGCCGCGACCCGAGAGTTAATGGAATCTCAATCAGTAAATGTTATTGGCATTGATCTCCGAAATGCAGAGATTGAAGCCGATTTAGGAACACCCAAAGGAAGAGACGAAGCAGTTACTACAACGATTGAAATGACCGGAGGCAAACTTGACGGGTTGGTCACGTGTGCTGGTGTTTCGGTTCCCTTTGACCCAAAACTAATGCTTTCGATTAATTGGTTTGGCACGATGGAGCTTTTAGAAGGACTGAAAGGTGCCTTAGCTAAAGGCAATGAGAACTCATACGTTGTAGCTGTGTCCTCGAACTCAACTACAATTACTCCAAATATTCCCGATGAGCTTGTTAATTCCTGTTTAGCTTGTGACGAGCCAAAAGCCAATGAACTCCTTGATGCGCTAGATAGCCCTCAGGATATGGCCATATCCTATGCGGCATCCAAGTTGGCGGTTGCTAGATATGTTCGCATGAATGCACCATCGGAAGATTGGGCAGGGAATGGAATTCGTTTAAATGCTATATGCCCAGGAGCGATCATGACTCCGTTGCTCAAGAACAGTATCAACGACCCTGTATTTGGGCCTGCTGTTGAGCACTTACCCATTCCTGTCGGAGAATTTGGCTCTCCTGACCTCGTCGCTAAATGGATAGCCATGATGCTTTCCCCATCTGCGGATTTCATGTGCGGATCGCTAGTTTATGTTGATGGTGGTTCGGATGCCTTAATTCGTCCAAACGATTGGCCACGATCTTTTACCATCTGATGAAGCATTCTTTCCTTGTCTTCATGTTGCAAGACTATTTTGGGTCACTTAGCATCACTCAGAGGATAAAGGAGGAAGAATGTACCCTGGTGAAATAGCGAAATCGACCCCTGATAAGCCTGCGATCATCATGTCTGACACGGGTGAATCAATGTCATTCCTAGAGCTTCATGAGTACGCGGAAAGAATGGCGAATCTTTTTCAGGCAGCTGGGTTGAAACCCGGCGACCATGTTGCGTTATGCCTTGAAAACCGTATGGAGTTTTTATCGATCTGCTGGGGCGCTCACTATGCAGGTTTATATTACACAGCGATAAGCTCTCGGCTTACGGCACCGGAGATGGCTTATATCATTAACGATTGTGGCGCTGGCGCTTTCATTACTTCTATTTACAAAGCGCAAGAAGCTATTGAGCTAGAAGATGATATACCAAACGTTTTTTTGCGACTTAGTGTGGGGGGAAATGTTGATGGCTATGATCAGCTCGAGGACCTTTTAGAAGAGCAGCCGGTCACGCCTGTTGGGCCAAGAGTTGAGGGCGCTGACATGCTCTATTCATCTGGTACCACTGGGCGCCCCAAGGGAGTTAAAGTTCCCTTGCCAGACACCGCTCTAGGAGATACTGATGGAGTTACGGCCTTGCTCGGTCTTCTATTTGGCGCCAATCAAAGCACTGTCTACCTATCTCCAGCTCCCTTATATCACGCTGCACCACTTCGATTCTGCCGTGGAATACACAAGATTGGTGGAACTGTAATCGTGATGCCGAGATTTGACCCTCTAGAGCTTCTCCAAAGTATTCAGAAATACAAAGCAACTTTTATGCAAGTAGTTCCAACAATGTTCGTCAGACTATTAAAACTTGATAAAACCGAGCGCGAAGCTTTTGATGTTTCCTCGCTTGAGTCTGTGGTTCATGCCGCAGCACCATGCCCAATTCCGGTCAAGAAACAAATGATTGAGTGGTGGGGAAAAATTATTCATGAATACTATGCCGGCACCGAGGGTAATGGATTTGGCTATTGCAACAGTGACGATTGGCTAAGCCACGAAGGAACAGTAGGAAAAGCAATATTGGGGACATTACACATTGTTGATGATGATGGAGCTGAGCTCCCAGTTGGGGAGATAGGCGGAGTTTACTTTGAAAGTGATGGCAATTTTGAATACCACAATGACCCTGAGAAGACTGAAAGCGCGAAGCTAAACAATGGCTGGTCGACGCTAGGTGATATTGGAAAAATTGATGAAGATGGGTTCTTGTACCTAACGGATAGAAAAGCTTTTATGATCATTTCAGGAGGAGTCAATATCTACCCTCAAGAGGCCGAAAATGTCTTAACAATGCATGAGAAAGTTCTCGACGTTGCAGTTTTCGGAGTTCCCAATGACGATTTAGGAGAAGAGGTCAAAGCAGTCGTTCAACTTCTTGACCCCGATCAAGCATCACCGGAAGTTGAAAGAGAACTTCTGTTATATTGCCAGGAGCAACTCGCAAAGGTGAAGTGCCCGAGAAGCATTGACTTCCGAGATGAACTTCCTCGTCATCCCACTGGAAAGCTCTATAAACGACTTCTGCGTGACGAGTATTGGGGCGATAGTGAAAGTCGAATAGTTTAGGAAGACATGAATATTGATGAAATAAATGATCATTTTGAGATTGAACGGTTAATGACTAAATATGTCGAAGCAATAGATAACAAGGACTGGGATATGCTTGATGAGGTCTTTACCGAGGACGCATTCCTAGACTACGAGAGTTCGGGTGGCCCTGAAGGGAAAGGCGACTATCCCACCATTAAAAAATGGCTTCAGAAGAATTTATCTATGTTCCCGATGACACAGCATATGATAGGTAAATCATTTATTGAATATCATGGTGGTTCTGCGAAATGCAGAACCATGTTCCATAACCCAGTTGGAGTTCCTATCAACGCTGATGGAGTTTATGACCCTGAGGGAGAAAGCCTCCACGTTTTTATCGTTGGAGGGTGGTACAACGATTTTTGTGTCAAAACTGAAGAAGGCTGGCGTATCGAAAAGAAAATTGAGGAGCAGGCTTACATGCAAGGATCGTTCCCCCCTTTGCAATAATCTCAATCTTGTGAATGTTGCCTGAGCCATTCGTACATTGCTACACCACTTGCGACTCCAGCGTTGATTGATCTTGTTGACCCATATTGCGTAATTGCAAGTATTTTCGCTGATGCTTTGATCATTTCGTCACTGAGTCCAGGGCCTTCTTGCCCAAATACGAGGACACAGTTCTTAGGCATCGAAGATGTCTCAATAGCTTCGGAACCAGGGATGTTATCGATTCCAATTACGGTGCACGATTGATTGTCTGCCCATTGAATGAAATCTTCCACGGTTGGGTGGTGGTGAATGTGTTGATAGCGATCAGTTACCATAGCGCCTCTTCTATTCCACCTGCGTTTGCCTACTATGTGCACGCCTCGGGCTAAAAAAGCATTGGCGTTACGGACAACAGTCCCGATATTGAAATCATGTTCCCAATTTTCAATTGCAATATGAAACGAGTGACGGGACTGATCTAGGTCAGCAATGATGGCTTCGCGACTCCAATATCGATATTTATCAACGACGTTTCTAGTGTCGCCTTCTTCAAGTAAGTTGACATCATATTGAGGACCGTTTGGCCAAGGCTTTGGATGTGGTCCTAAAGTCATCTATCTATTAGGTCCTTTCTTTGTTTGTGGTTACTCTACTACTTTCGGGCCTTGAAATTACTGAAACCTAGGCGTGAGGAATGATACCGAAAGCCATCACACAGTAATGAAGTGCTGCCGCAGCTACAACCATTGCATGCCAAATTTCATGGTATCCAAAGGTGTCAGGCCAAGGATCTGGTCGTCGCAAACCGACAATAAATGCGCCGAGTGTATAAAGCACTCCTCCTATTCCAAGAAGCAACAACCATTCGAATT
>Ga0163111_10000658_pt1 | contig 20762 bp, 23 predicted proteins | sample CRUFie1St18metaG_FD_109645 | JGI IMG/M metagenome (GOLD analysis project Ga0163111, IMG submission 109645) | Marine microbial communities from the Costa Rica Dome - CRUD Field 142mm St18 metaG | ecosystem: Environmental > Aquatic > Marine > Oceanic > Photic zone | place: Costa Rica: the Eastern... | reverse complement strand
TTTTTTATCATTTTTTTATCATTTTTTTATCATTTTTTTTATATTTAAACTATCTTATTAATACTGTACGAATATTTTCAATTTCATTAATCATATTCATTATAAGCCATCTATCATCTAATTCATCAAAAGGTTTTATTATAGCCTGAGCATATCCATTTATAATAACATTCGCCCATTCACTTCTTTGATTTCTATTATAATATTTTTCATTAATATTATATTTTGGGTTTATTACCTTGCATAATTTTTCCTCATACAAAATATCTTTGGCAGGTTTACGAGTTGATTCTACTAACTTTCCTTTTTTATTTTTCCAAATAAATTTTTTTTTTTCTATATATCTTCCAAAATCATCTTTTAAATACTTATTACACCATTCATTAGAATAAGAATTACATAATAGTTGTGAAGATCCAATAACACCAATTGGAATTTTTTTTTCGGATTCTTGATCTAGTTGATCAACTAATTTAATTGTACCATTGGAAGTTAAATATACAATTCTTCCATAACGATCATCATTTTTAACATTTCTATCATCCCATTCAAACATATAAGAATTTAAATTATTGCCGTTTAATCCAATTAAATAATTTGAACTTATTGTGTTATGTTCTAAATCAAAATATTCATTTTGGCCATTCTCTCCTGGTAATCCTCTTTCACCTTGAATTCCTTGCAATCCTCTTTCACCTTGAATTCCTTGCAATCCATTTTCACCTTGAATTCCTTGCAATCCTCTTTCACCTTGAATTCCTTGCAATCCTCTTTCACCTTGAATTCCTTGTCGGCCAGGCAATCCTTGACGACCTCTATTTAAATTTTCAGATTTTTCATCTTTAGCATTATTACAAATATTATCTGTTATTTTTACAGATGTTTTAGATAATGTTTTTATTAATTTACAAAGACTTGCAATTGTTTTTTGTATATCATTCATATCTTCTGTAACTTCCTTATTACCAGATAATATTTCTGAAATTTCTGCTTTATTTGCAACTCCCATTAATTTGCCAAATCCAATAATAAAATTATCAACCGATTCATTCATAATTAATAATCATTTTATTTTATTAATAATAAACTTATATCGTTTTTTATTGAATTATTATTATTTGTTATTTAAGATATAATTTATATTATTAATATAATTTATTATGAATAACAAAATAGATAACACTTTATATAAAGAATTAAATATTGAGAGAGATGCTAGTTCTTCGGATATAAAAAAAGCATATCATAAATTAGCTTTAAAACATCATCCAGATAAGGGCGGTGATGCGGATAAATTTAAAAAAATACAAATGGCTTATGAAGTATTATCAAATACTGAAAAAAGAGAGAAATATAATAGATTTGGACTAGATTTTATAAATAATGAGAATAATATACCAGAAAATGATATATTTAATATGTTTTTTTCACGAACAAATGTAAGATCTCCTCCGCGAAAAAAAAAAGGCAAAGACACAACTCATACTTTAAATGTTACATTAAAAGATTTGTATATTGGAAAAATACAAAAAATAAAAATTCAACGATTAATTATAGAGGGAAATCCAATTAAATGTATTAATTGTAACGGACGTGGTTATATAAGACAAATAAGACAAGGTCCCGGATTTTTACAAGAATCAAATACAGGATGTGCAAGATGCCAAGGAATTGGGCAAATTTTTAAACATATTAGAAAAGAGGTTATATTAGGAGTTGAAATCAAAAAAGGTATGAATATTAACGAAAAATTTAGATTTTCTGGATTGGGAAATGAATATCCACATGTTATTACGGGAGATGTTGTTATTAAATTTAAACTTATAAAGCATAATACATTTGTATTAAAAAATAATGATTTAATTATGAAAAGGAGAATATCATTAGTAGAAGCTCTATGCGGTGTAGAATTTTCAATAAATCATTTAGATGATAGAGTATTAAATATTAAATCTTCTTTTGAAGATTTAATAGCATTAGAAAATGGAAAATTTCCGTTTCGGTATATTGAAAATGAAGGAATGCCTTATTCAGATTCAAACAAAAAAGGTAATCTAATAATTGCATTTGTAATTGTATTTCCTACATCAAATGATTTAGATGATAATAAAAAAAGTGAACTAAAAAAAATTCTTCCAGAATCACTTAATACGATTAAGTCAACAGAAAATATACTTGAATTAAAAAAATGTAATGGAGATATTTTAAAAAATTATAATAGAAATATGAATGATGAAAATTATTCATCAGGATGTTCGCAAATGTAACATCATTATTTTTATTGATTACAAAAGTATTAATATAGAAATTTAAATTTGGGAATTAATTCAAAAGTTATTATATTCTAATACTAATTTTTATGATAGAATTAATAAAATTTATTCCTTGTGATATTATAATTAATGTAATAGAACCATTTACAAGATCTACACAAAATCCTTATATATTACAAGATATAATATCATTTACACAAACAATTTTTATAGTTTATAGACAATATTGTGTAAATTTGTATAATATTATTGATATAGAAAATGAAAACATTAATAAGTATGAAAAATATATTATAGATAAATTAGCATGGTATTTTTTAGAAATTGATTTACATTGTTTTATAATACAATTTGAACTTTATGATGGATTTTTAGAATTAATGAACTTTTCAACATTTTTACAATTACTACATATTTCTGATTTAGCTACAATTATAGAAAAATCAGAATATAAAAAAACAAAACAAGTTGTTTATAAATTATGGGGATTTTTGTCAATTTCTCAACGTGAACAATTTATGGAAATACATAATTTATAAATAATTTACTTATTCTATTTATTATGATAATAATTGCATTTTTCTAATTAATTTATTTTTATTTTTTTGTTGTTGAATAATGTGATTCAGCATAACAATACCAATATTTTTGTGTTTTATCTATATCACTTATTTTTTCTGTTTTTATATTAATATCTGATTTTACATCAATATCTGATTTCATATTAACATTGGATGTAATGTTAATATTTGATTCTATATTAACATAATTATTAATATTACAATCATTTAAAGTATAGTGTGATTCTGCATAAGCATACCATAAAGGTTTTGTTTTATTAATGTGACTTAATTTATCTTCAATTATATTATTTTCGATCATATTAATACATAATATATATTTTATATATGTATTGACGATATTTTCTAATATTTTTAATTTTAATTATTTTAATTATTTTGTTTAAATTAGTCTATTTTTTAGATATTTTTTGTATTTCAATAATATTAGTATCACAAGCTTTTTTCTCTAATTGAAAATAAGAAATAGTTAGTGTAGGAATTATAATAATTGCAATCCAAAAACTTATTGCAATCATAGTAGTTATGTAAGAAGTGTCACTAGAATTTAAAGCATTGTAGAAACCAATTCTCATAAATTTAAAAGTTGTTGCTAAATAAAATATTAATAAAATACCTATTGGAACTATTAAAGAATTTACAAAAATACTATATCGTTTTGGATGTTTGCATTGAGAATGCATTGCATAACCCATAAAAATAGTTTGTAAATAAGATACAACACATGCGATTAATACTATTAGATAAGATGCTTTTTTTAGAACAGATTGATCTATGTCTGTAAATCTATAATATATTATTATCGCTACTATTTGGGTAATCAAATATAAAACTGTAGAATTTTGTACTATTGTATGTAACATATACGATGAATTATTTGGATGTTTTTTAACAGTACATGTTATAATAAAAATAATTAATACTATTATAAAAAAAACAATTGCAACTCCAATTTCGGTATACAATACATTTTTAACTTTATTAATTATATTATTAGTATTCATATTTGTGTTTTCATTTTGAATACTTATTTTATCATTATCAATATTATCAATATTTTCAATAATATTATTAGTATTCATATTAGTATTCATATTTTTGTTTTCATTTGTAATAGTTATATTATCAGTATCAATATTTTCAGTAATATTATTATTCATTAATTAATAAAACAGATTATTTTTATAATAATAAATATATAACTTATGAATCATTAATTAATAAATATAATAGAAATAAATTATATTCTTAATATTTTTTCTTAATATTTTTTTTCTTTATTATCTGAATATAACCAATTTGCAAAATCTTTTTGATTATTTGGAATTGTAGTCACAGGCATTGTATAAAATTGCCTTTGTGAATTATTTTTATCATATATATCTGTTAAATCTTGATATAAATTTGTATTAAAAGCAGATTCTATTTCTGTTTTTGTTTGTTTAGTGTACTCGCATGCTGGTTTTTTGTCTGCTTCATCATGAATTAAATGATTCATAAATGGGTTGTCTAATGTTGGTACAGAACATGATTTTTGCTTCTTTTGTCCAAAATTTTCTATAAATTTATCGACTTTAAATCCCCAAGAAACTAAAAAATATATAAATAACATAGCAAATATTGGTATAAAAAATATATTTATATCACCTCTTACAAAAAATAATATTATTGAACTATAAATAATAAATCTAGTTATTGCATTTATTTTTTCAATATAAGTCATATTTTCAGTTGGTTCAAAATATCTTAAATTTTCTGCAGATAACAATATTTTTGGATTATCTATCCAACTTAAAGTAGACATTTGTTATTAATATAAAAATATAAAAAAAAATGATATAAATATTACTTAATAACAAATTATTATAACACATATATAATAAAATTATTACTATTAAAATGAATGATTTGAGAACAAATACAGTTACAATATTAAACGAAATAATTAATGATACACTTATTACTAAAAATGTAGAAAAAGGTATTTATAATTATACAATATGGAGATCCAAACTAAGACATCAAATATGTAGTTGGGATTCAGACACATTTGTTAATTTATATAAAAATAAATGTAAACAAATATGTGCAAATTTAATACCTAATAATTATGTTAATAATAAAAATTTAATTATTAGATTAAAAAACAAAGAATTTTTACCTCATGAAATAGCGTTTGCTTCTCCTTGCGAATTATTTCCAGAAAGATGGCAAAAAATTATTAGTGAAAAAGAAAAAAGAGATAATGCCGTTAATGAAATAGATAATTCAATTGCAACAGAACAATTTAGATGTTCAAGATGCAAAGGAAATAAAACAACTTACTATACAATGCAAACACGTTCCGCAGATGAATCTGAAACTATATTTATTACATGTCTTGGTTGCGGGAAAAAATGGAGAAAATAGATATAAACTTAAATTATTATTAAATATATATGCCAATACTTGTAATAGACATAGAAACAACCGGTTTATGTAAACAAAATAAACATAGAGAATATTATCATCCTCAAAAAACAAAATATTATGATAGTTCTAGAATTATTGAAGTTGCTTATACTATATATGCAAAAAACAAAAATACACATCAATGGGATGCAATCAAAAATGTATCTAATTTGATTAAACCAGATAATTTTCTAATAGAAAATACATTTATTCATGGAATTAAACACGAAGATGCAGTCCAAAATGGTAGACCAATAAATGAAGTATTTAATTTATTACAAAATGATTTATCTAATATTAATAAAATTATTGCATATAACGCTAATTTTGATATAAATATTTTATTATCAGAAATGTATAGATATAATAATGAAAACTTAATAAATATTATAAATAATAAAAAAATTTTATGTGGATTAAAATTAGCAAGACACAAAATTAAAAATATTAGAAGCTATAAACTTATTAATATTTATAACTTATTGCACAATACTAATGAAAAACAAACACATCGAGCTCTCGATGATGTTAATTTATGTGCAAAAGTTTTTTTTAAATTATTATCATTAGATTCATTTACTTATTTACCCAATTAAAAACACTAAAAACAACACTATAAAAAAAGTAATCTAATATATTAAGAATATAATAATGTGCATGGTTCTAATCTTTTTCTTTATAACTTAAATATTATTATATTATATTGATAAATTATGCTTCATATCTATTCACGTCATATACAATATTTAATTTTTGACCAATTTTTATAAATATAAATGGTACAAATACACCAAATATTATAAATGCTAAAATAATATTTTTAAATATACTATTATTATTAGATACTAATTTATTAATTAATTTGGATTTGGATTTAGATTTTCTAAATAAATTCAAATATACTATATAAAAAAAAACGAAATATGAAATATGGAAAACAATATTTATATATATTCGGTCATATCTTTCATTATAATTAAAATATACCATTATTATATAGTGCGATTTTAATTATTTATCTCTTTTTATAGATTAGATATTATGTTTTTCTTTTAGTATACATTCTAAATTTTGTATTACTTCTTCCCAGTTCCCTTGTTCTTTTTGTTTTATTAATATCGCTTTGGGATACCAATTTGTATTTTTTGTTGATTTTGTACCCCATCGCCATTCTGGACCGAGTGTTAATAATACATATGTTGGTATTTCTAAATTTAATGACAAATGAGCAATAGATGTATCAGTTGTAATTACACCAGAACAAGATTTTATAATTGATACAGAATCTTCGAAAGCATTTATACCATTATCTATATTTTCAAAATACTCTACATTATATTTTTTTAATATTTTATGTTCTTCTTTTGTTATATTTTGGGTGATAACACACCAATTAATATTTGGTATTTTAAATAATTTTTCAGCATATTCTAAATTCATTCTTCTATTAGATATTTCATGCATATTTTTGGAATTTCCTTTCCAATTCAATATATATTTAATTTTATTATCTGTTTTACATTCTCCAATATGTCTAAATAATGGAGTAAAATCCAATGTATTATATGTAATTTTCAATTCTTTTATTAAATACATAAAACTACAATGATAATCAAAATGAGACATTTTAGATGATTCTGTATATTTTATTAATTCTAAATTATCATAGTCACTCTGCATTTTTTGAAAAAACCAGAAAAGACAGTCATCCAAAAAAAATATAATTTTATTATTTACATATTTACTACATAATATAGGTATAAATCTACTAAACATGAATGTATCACCTAAACCACCACCATCGTATACCAGTAATGTTTTATTATTATCATATCTTTCAAAAAAACTCATATTCTCTGCAGTAACACCAGGTCCATTTATATAATTTATTCTATTAATATATGGATACGCATTTTCATAATTCCCTTGTTGTAATTGGCTAGTTGCATAAATAGTTTTAACATGATTTTTTAATTCATTTGAAATGTTTAAATTATCTAAATTATTAATTATATTTTGTGTATATGTGTTGATAATACCTAATATATCATCATATATACTCAAAATATTGAAATATGAAAATACAAGATCTACATAAAATGTATCGGGTTCATTTTCTTTAAATTTATTCCATAATTTTCTTAAAATTTCAAGTGATTTCTTATAGTTACCAATAGTATAATTATTTTTTCCATCTTCTAATTCCATATAATGTTTATTTTCTACTGGAATATGTTTTTTTATCTCTACTATATTATCTTTTGCATATATTTTTTCTTCTTTAAAATATGAATTATATTTCTCATTAATATCACGTTTTATAATATAACGTTCGTCATTAGTTGTATGGATTTTTTCTGCATAAGAAATATATTCTTTATCAAATTCTTTTTTTTTTACTTTTATTTCGTATCAAATCTTCTAATATCCATAATTTATTATTAATTTTATATAATTCATTAAAAAGTTTATCATCATTATTTACACTTTCATTTTCTGAACAAATTGCATTAATTTCATTTTGTATATTTTGTTTTGCTTCTTGATTTTTTGCTTTCTTCTCTTTTATTTTTAATATTGTAAATTTATCAACAATTTCACCAAAACTACAACTTATTTTGCATTTCATGTTATTAATAAATATAAAAATAAAACTTTATATAACTTTATATAAAATATAATGTCAAAATTATATAATGTTGCTGGAAGTGCTTTATTACATAACGAATTAAATGACAATTATTGGAAAGATAAAGCAAAAACTTTGATTAAAGAAGGGGAAAATGTATATGAATCGTTAGGTTTATGTTTAAGTCGTCTTGAATATGTTTTAAAATCAGATGATTTTGGTAATTCAGATTACTGGTATACTATTGAATTAATAAGAGCTGCAAAAAAATTACACACTTGGTTATTAGATGTTGTGAAAGAACTAGAATATGAAAAAAAAATAGAAATGGCAATTAGAGTTTCAGTAAAAAAGGGATTACCTAGTCAAAGCATTAACAAAAATATTCTTAGTTATTTGATGCCAATAGCACAATCATATTAAAATATTTATACTCTAATTTTAGTATTTATACCCATGGATCTTAATTCATCCAGTAATAATTTGAATGCATATGGTGGTCTGATAGAACAACACTCAGAATTTGATAAAATATTTTTTTCAGGATTGTATGGTATAACTTGACCAGTTTTTTTATCAACTGTCATTTCAAATGTATTCGATTTATCCCAAAATATTTCTTTTGTAAATTGTGAAATACCATGTGATAATAAACAATCTGTTTCCATAGTTCCAATTCTAAGTCCTCCATTTTTAGATCTACCATGTAACGGTTGTCTAGTAATCTTATCTCTTGGAGCCGACATTCCTCTTGCATATATTTTATCAGAAACCATTTGTTTTAATCTTTGATAAAAAATAGTTCCAATACAAGCGTCTTTACAAATTAATTTACCAGAAGTACCAGAATATAAAGGATATTCACAATTCACATTTCCATTAATACTCTTTAATATATCAGTTAAATTATTGTATGGATTTTCCATTGCATTAAAATTTTGTATTTCAATTAATCTACCAGTTTGCAAACCAATTTCAGTAGTTAACATTTCTAACAGATATGCAATTGTCATTCTAGAAGGAAAACTGTGTGGATTAAATATAATATCTGGTGTTAAACCATCCTTTGTATACGGCATATTCTCTTTCTCACATATTAAACCAATTGTAGCTTTTTGGGCTTGTCTTGATGCAAATTTATCACCAACTATAGGAAATCTAATATGTCTTACCAAAACTTTTGCTATTCGAGGATGAAATTCAGATATATATATTCTATCTATTATTTCTCCTTGATATGCATGTTTTGCAATTAAACTATTATCTATTGCTTGTCCTTGTTGATTAATGAAAAATGACCCAATTAATACTGTATTTTCTGTAATTAATGTATTCTTTTTTATAATACCATTCTCATCTAAACAATCATAATCCCAATTTGAGTTCAAATTTAAAATTTCTTTTGAAGAATATTTGGGATTTATAATTCTAACTTCTCCAACTGCATTTGATATCCCTTCTTCTCGTAATGAATATGTTGTATAATAACTAGATGCAAATAAACCATTCTCAATTGCAGCTTTATTAATTATAATTGCATCTTCTTGATTATAACCATTTATTGCCGCAATACACACATTTATATTACAACCATATGGAGCATTATTATTATTTAATTTAGTTATTACTCCAGTATTTAATATTGGTTTCTGACCATAATGTAATAAAGACGACATTTGATCCATTCTAAAATTAAAATTTGTTGCATATACTGAAACTGCTTGACGAGATTGCGTACAAGCATATAAATTTCTTGCAATAGGATTATGCTCAATAAAAGGTAATGTTAATGCAGTCAGTCCTAAAGATGATGTTTTTGATATTTCAAAATGAGAACAATTTTTTATATCTTTATTAGACCCAATACTTATTAAAATATTATTTGCTTCATTTGGATCAATAAATTCACATCCTAATTTACAAAGTTCTATTGGATCATAAGCAATTAAATTTTTTTGTTGTATTTTTTTTAAATTATTTATATTATTTTTTGTTAATAACGGTCTTATTAATCTTCCCGAATCAGTTAAAATTCTAATCTCTAAATCGGATATTATCCAGGAAATTGAAAAATCCCAATTTACAATATCATCTTCTGTATTTTGTCTTTTTTTTAACAATTCTTTTACAAATTCCGCAGCATTATTAGTAATAATTCCAATAAAATCACCATTTACAAATATATGATTAATATTTTTTGTATATCTTTCTACACTATTCGCTAAAGATATAAATCCTTTATATTCTTCATGAATCCATTTTAATAATTTTTCAGGATTATTATTACCAGAAATTGTACATGTATGCGATAAATGTTTGTGTTGACCAATACTTGGTCCATCGGGTGTTTCAATCGGACAATAATATCCATACTGAGAATTATGTAATCTTCTTTGTGCCATTGTATTTGGAGATGATGTTGTTATATGCAAATGAACTCTTCTTAAATGAGACATACATTCCATATAAGAATGTCTTAAATATGATTGTAAAACCCCTTCATTTTTAGGATGTGCGGGATTCACTCCAAATTTACCCATAAAACTTTTATCAATATTTTTCTGTAATTCACTACAAGAAATTAATTGAGACAAAGACGAATTTATAATATTATAAATTGAATTCATATTAATATTACTAGCTTTTTGCATTGAGTGTTGAATCAATTTATCTGTATCTTTTTTTATTTGTTTTAAATACAATTCATAAAAATCTCTAAACATATCTGTTAAAATCTCACCAGGCAAACGAACACGTTTAAATAATAAATTGTCACGATCACTTATTGGTTTTAATTTTAATTGAGTTAGTAACAACACTCTAGTCATATATCCAACAAAAGCTGATTTATTATTCAAATTTACAATACAATCATCACTTATATTATTGATATGAGGTAATAAACGACTATTTAAAATATATAACAAATATGACTTCCATTTTATATAATTTTTATCATCTTTACTACTTAAATTATTTTTGTCTTCTACTCCGGCATGATATTTTGTTAGAAAAGATATACATTTTAATGCAGTTACTTGATCATAAATATTATTTACAGCTTCAATAGTTGGCTCAAATTGTTTACATAATAAAGTTGAGATTTCAGATGATACATCACTTCCACAAATTGAATGTATGATCTCACGATCCGTTTCAAGTCCTAAAGCTCTAAATAAAACAATTAAAGGGATATTCCCTTTTAAATAAGGAATTGTTGCAAATATTGTATTTGTTTGAATATCATAAGTTAATTGAAATTTTTCACTAGCATCAGAGCCTAATTGACTTTTTATAGTTGCTATTATATTTTTTGTATCGGATTCTATTCTTGTATTTATTATATTAGTAGCATTATCCTCTTGGGATAATATTATCTTCTCTAATCCCTTAATAATAAAATATCCCCCTTTCTCATATGGTGACTCTCCATAAGAACACAACACTTCATCTGATTTATTTTTTAAACAACAAAATTTAGAATGTAGCATTATTGGAATATTTAATATTATTTCATTTTCAATCTTTTTTTGTTCTTCATTATGATTAATTTCTATATTCAAATTAATCTTTAATTTACCCTGATATGTTAAACCATTTAACCTACATTCATTCGGTTTCATTTCATTAAAATTTACTCTATCTAAAATTATATTATCATTCTCATCAGAATTACAACTAAACTTAAAATATATTGCTGTTTTATATGAAGTATTTTCTTTATTTTTTAAAATACGAACAATATTTTTACTATTATTTATAATTGATGGAATGTTCTTCGTAATAAAATTATCAAACGATTCTGTATTATGTTTCACCAATAGTGTAGTTACATCTGGTGAATCCATTATTTATTATATGTTATTTAAATCTTTAAAACAAACGTTAAAAAAAATATATAATAACTAATAATGACACCTCGATTATTTGGAGCTTCAATAGACATATTAGATAATTTATTAGCTGTAGGTACACCATCAATTGGCAAACAAGGACAAATTTTATTTTATAATATTTTTGAAAGAAATATTGTTGATTTAGATTCTAATATTTCTGCAGTAAATGGTCATATTGATGACGGATTCGGTATTTCTCTTAAAATGTGTAATAAAAGTCCTACTGAAATTAGATTAGTTGTTGGAGCACATAGAATATCTGATCAATTAACATGTAAAGGGGCAGCTTATGTTTATACAACAACAAATCAAGGTAAACAATGGCAATTATTAGATGAAATTGCTCCACCAATTAATATTCATAAAAGTTTTTTTGGATGTTCTGTAGATATCACACAAGATATTGTAGTTGTTGGTGCATATGCAGATAATACAGAAGCTTTTCGTGGCGGTTCTTGTTCTATATATAAAATTAATGACGAAAATAAATATGAATGTATTAAAACATTATATCCAGGAAGTTTCTCAAATATTACTCAACCCAATAATATGAATAATTTATATTTTGGATTTTCAGTTTGTATATATAATTCGTTTTTAGCAATCGGTGCACCTTCAGAAGTTTCAAATGGATTTGTATATTTATTTAAAACAGAAAATGAAAATTGGAATAATATTAAAGCTCATTCTTTAACAGGACCAAATAGATTTGGATTCTCAGTTAAAATGAAAGAAAATGATATTATTATTGGATGTCCAGGGAAAAATGGTGAATCCGGAACTTCTTATATATATAACATATCATCAATATTTGATATAGGATTAGGATTCATCTCTAATGATAAAAATAATGTATATTTTAAAACAATTAAAACTAAATCAAAATCATCAAAAGCTTTATTTGGACGTTCAGTTGCTATTCACGATAACTATTATTTGATATCCGGATTTGGTAAATCTGATAATGAACATATCGGTAGTGCTTTTCTATATTTAAAAAATAATGAATCGAGTGATAATTACAATAATAATGATATTTACGAAAATCCAATTGCTTGTTTAAGAGATAAAGATGCAGCTGAACTATTTGGTCATACTATAACATTAAATGACAAATTTGTAATAATTGCAGATCCAACACAAGATAAAATATTTATTTATACTATTAATAACTGCTTGAATGGTGATTATAGAAGATGGCATAATGCTGCATTTGTAATTGAAAAACCAGACGAATTTAATTTAGAAATTCATTAAATAGTCACCAGTATTTAAAAAATAACTCTTCATCACCCGCTGTCCCGTTAAATTTATAGAATTCGTATGAGTTACACATTTACTGCGCTTGGAAAAAAATTACACATATTTATAACACTTCATTCATAAATCTTATTTAAAAAATCTTCCTTAGATAATCTGGATTCGTGTCGTCTCTATTAAGCAGATAGTTTTTACACCACTTCTTAGTTTTATCCGAGTTATTGGCCATACACTCATCAATCTGACATTTATAGAGTTTCTTTAAAGTTTTACCACAATAACCTCCTCCTTTTATAGTCGAACCCCTCAAATCATTGCGTGGGTTTGGACCCCACCATTTATTTCTACATTTCTTTTCTGTGTTGTACATCTTCTTTTCATCAAAGCAAAATTTCTTGACTTGACACCCTCGGTGTTTTTTTAATCTATCGCCACACACGCCGGTGAATAAATGCGATTGGTTGTAAGATTCCTTTACAACACTAGATACGCCAAATAATGTACCCAATACGATTAATATAAGCAGAGCCAGACCCAAATACCTAAATATAGTTTTATCAGTTTTTGACATTTTAGATAACATCATATAATAATTATAAATATAAATATTTTCAAATTATAATTACTTTGCAAATGGTATAGGAACATATTATTCTTCATATTTAAAAAAATCATATATAAGTTGATAAATGTATAATTATTTAATTATGAATTCCGAAAATGAATTTGAATGTTATTCTATTTATATTGTAACTATTCAATCAATAATATTTAAATTTTTAACTGAAGCAATAAAAGATATTCTACCAGATACAAATTTAGAAATAAATGAAAATGGTGTCCGAATTTTAAGTATGGATCCAACACATACTACATTAGTACATATGAATTTGAATAGCTCTAAATTTGAAAAATATCATTGTACTCATCCTCAAATTGTAGGAATTAATATGATTAATTTATTTAAATTAATAAAAACATTAACTAATAATGATACATTAACATTATTTATTCACAAAAATGATATGAATCATTTAGGTGTTAAAATTGATAATTCATCTAGAAAAGCATCAACAACGTTCAAATTAAATTTAATGGATTTAAATAATGGAAATATTCGTATCCCACCAGCACAATTTGAATCAGTAATTACAATGAAATCCACAGATTTCCAAAAAATTTGTAGAGATATGATTAATATTTCAGATGAAATTGAAATTAAAGCAGTTGATAGTAGTTTAATTCTAACATGTAAAGGGGAATTTGCAGAACAAGAAACAGTTATTGGATCACATCCTAGTTCAGGTATTGTTTTTAGCAAACAATCAGATGTTAATGATATTATTCAAGGAGTTTTTTCATTAAAATATTTAACACTATTCACTAAATGTACTAACTTATGCCCAACACTTCAAATATATTTGAAAAATGATTATCCACTTATTGTTTGTTATAATGTAGGTTCATTAGGAGAAATTAAAATGTGTTTAGCACCTAAAAATTCATAAAAAAAATAATATGTATAAATATACAATGGTAATTGCTAGAGCCATCTCAAGTGTTATTGGCTCAGGCGTTGAAGGATTTGAAGCATCAAAACAAAACAAATACCCAGGATATTCTATACCAAAATCATGGATTGATTTCGTTGTATTTATTATAATATTAACGGTAATCGCCTTTTTTGGTCAATTAATGTGGAATGAATTAATTGCTAAATTCATAACTGTTGCAAAACCACTGCCTACTATTTTCCACACTTTAGGTATGTTTGTAGCATTAGATATATTTTTTGGTAATTAAACATTTTACTAGAAATTCTCATATCGTATTATTAAATTCATATCTGTACTAATATAATTTAAATTGTTTATCTATTTTAAATTATTATAATATCGTAAATATTACTATATAGTAAATATTACAATATATTCATAATATTTTATTAATAATTTATTCAATAAAAATGATTCAATTAATACCTTTAATTTAAAAAACAATACAATTATACGTATATAATATTATTATAAACATATTAAAGTATTAAAACAAACAGTATAAAGCACAAACATAATTAAAAGCACAAGTATAAATGTATAGTACACAAAACAACACAAATACATATAGAAATACTACTACTTATAAAAATAATAATTTAGATAATTTATCTATAAATGATCTTGTCAAAAGTTTTTCAACATCACATATTAATGAGAATGATACCAAATCTAAATTTTTAGTTAACAAAATTGATGAATTTAATTGTTCTAATCCATTTTATAACAATGGTGAAGAATTAAAACATTCAAAAAGAAAAAGAAATAATTTTTATACAGAAATGTCAAAAAAATATCGTATTGACTATATGATTCCTATCGAAAATGTTATTCAATCTGTTTGCGGAAAGACAAATATTGAATCTCTTACTGTTAAAGAGTTAAAATTAATTATTAATAAAAAAAATTTAATTATTCCTGACAAAAATAAGATGATTAAAGAAGAGCTTAAATTTGCAGTTGAAAATGAATTATACTATAACGAATATTGTGATGATAGTGATCAAAGTGATGATGAATCCAAAATTATTAAATCACAAAAAAATACGGAACAACAAAATAGCAATCGCGCAAAACGTTTAATATTACGTAATAAAAAAAGAAATGTTATTTTACAAAAACAAAAACAAAAACAACAAAGAAAAATTGAATTTAAAAATACAGTTTTTAATTTGAGTACTTTGTTTGATTCAACAACATTCTAAACATTATGTTGCAAAAATAACTAATAATAAAATACACAATAAAAAATTAATAATAATAAAAATATACTAAAAAATATATAAAAAACAAATAAAAAATAAAAAGAATTAATGCAACCACATTATCATTTTATAATGTGCATGGTCCCAAGTCATGAGTATTTAAAGCTGCAGAGGGTTTTTTTTATTAATATATTAATTTAAAAATTGGTTTTTTATAATATTAAAATAATATTCTAATTTATTTGGTTCTTGGAATGTCTTATTTAATTTTTGAGATTCAAAATATACTATATTTTCATGAAACAAACAAAAATCATATTGTTCATAAAACGAATCTAATTTGAAATGAAAATGATTTACTAAATCTTTCATTTTTGATAGATTACCAAATATTAAATTGTCTATTCCATCATATTCGGCATTTTTGTGAATAAATGTTATTTTATTGTTATTTTTTATTGCACTTTTACATTTTTTTAATACAATATCCTCGGATATGTTAAATTTCTTTGTTGTATTACAGTCAAAAAAATCAATCCTCATATTTATTATAAAAGGATTTTTAACTGTATATTCCTGCGATATTTCCTCTATTATTTTATTTTGTCCAGCCCACATTAATTTCCAGTTATATATTGGCATAGAACCAATATAAACATCAGTTTGTCCATGTAATTTAATTGTTTGTTCATCATCAATAAAACATTTTACTTCAATATTATCAAAATAATCAATTATTTCTTTTTTATTTATAACACGTTTTGATATATTCAAATTTCTCCAACTAGATTTGGCTTCACTAAAATTCCAAGTATGTATATATATATGCATTGAATCACCAAATACTTTTTTTAAGTTTTTAACAAATATTTTTAATCTTGGATTTTTAAAAGCAAAACGTTCATGTCCTCTTAATAATAAAATAACTTCCATTAGTAATTATTTTATATCTTTATCTAGAATTTTATCACAATATTTATTAAATAATTTTAACAAATTTTTCACAAAAAATTATATTTCAGAAATATATAGAAATGACAACTACAGAAGATGAGAAACGAACAATGCCTGAGTATTTTTATAGGACTGGGCGTAATATGGTTAATTTTATTAAAGGAGGACCTACTAATGAAGATACACAAGATAATAACAAAATAATTAATATTATAAAATGGGTTGTTCTTACTGTTATTATCGTATTTCTTATTTATAAATTCACTAAAAAAATAAAAAAATTTTTTAGAAAAAAAAAATCTATAAAAAACAAAAAAGAAAATACATATGCAGATATCACCACCACACAATCAATACAACTTGATATACCACCTAATAATATGATTTGTTCTTATTCTTTTGATATAGACGTTTTTTTTCAAAATAGTTCAAAAGCTATTCATACAATATTAGATAGAGTATCTCCAATAATTAAAGTTAATATGATGAATGGATCAATTATAATAGAATATTTGTCATCATATAGAATAAAAAATGAGGATACAGGAACGGATGATATAGAAACTGATGATACAGGAACTGATGATACAGGAAATTTAGAAGACTTTACAAATTTTAATTTAATCGAACATTTGACTGAATCATGTAATTGCCCAAATAGTGATTCCAATAATAATAATAATAATAATAACGATCCGTATCCGACTATATTAAGAGTTGTAACACCACCTATTCATTTTCAAAAAAATAATCATATTGAAATAAAACAAAATATTAGACATATTACAGTTTTTTTAAATGGTAAATTTTTTTATTCTACAACAATAGATTATGTACCATATTTATTCAAAGGTAATGCGACTTTACTTCCAGACGAAGCATGGAGATATATAAAATTAAAAAAACTTAATTTTAATCCTAAATAAAACAAATGCAAAAGACTTAAACTCTTATAATCTTTCTGTTGTGTTTATTACATTATTTTATAAAATAAACTATTATTAATTCTCAATAATTATTGGATGTCTACTAGATGTATTATAGTTCACAGATACAGGATAATTTCCGTCTATAAATACAATATTCTTCTCTAGTAATTCTATCTTTAATATTTTGTAAAGATTTTTTGTTAGTTTCGGAATATTATTTTTTATATTTATACTACATAAAACATGTAACATTAAACCTCTAACATCTGAAGCACTATAAGTTATTTCTACCCTCTTTACATTATCGTGCTGTATTAATTTATTTTTTATAATAGTTTCAACTGTTTTTATATTATTTTTATGTGAAATTAAAATTTCTAATTTTATTTTATAATTACGAGAATTATAAACACTAGATGTAGGTAAATTCCATAGTTTTGAATGAGGTATATCTATTATTAAATTTGTAGTTGTATCTTTTAAATATGTAGAAAATGCATCTACAGATACAATTTCACCAGATATTTGATTATCAATTGTAATATAATCACCAATATTTAATTTATTGAATGCGGTTAACATAACTCCAGTCATAAAATCTTGTATTGGAGTCTGAATAGATAACGGAATAACAACTCCTAAAATACCTAATCCGCTTAGAAAATAAGTAGAATCTATATTAGAAATTTTTAATGATGCTAATATTCCACCTATTATAAATATACTTCTAATAATAGATTTTATTATTGTAGGATAATGATACAGTTTATTTTTATTATTATCTAATTTAATAAAATTAGATACATAATAAACGAAATTATGAGATAAAGATACACAACTTATAAAAATTACAATAGAAATAATATATCGAATTAATGTATAATGAGTAATATCCTCTATATTATCCGTATTTATTGTAATTTCAGATGTCATAGTTATTATATATAATAATGATATTAAAAACAAACAAAATTATATGATTTACATTATTTTTATACAATTATATTACTTAATAATATTAATTTTCTTTTATGTTTGCAAATAAAAAGAAAAGGAGCCAAAGGATTTAGATTTAGAATTTAATTTATCTATTTTTCTTTCTCTTTCTTTCTATTTCTAAATGTTTTAAAACAACATCAAATGCTAATATTCCTTTTAAATCGTGTTGTATTCGCATAAGCATTAGCATTGTTAATTGAGTTGCATTATAAATAGGAGACCAATTATTTATAAATTGACTATTTTCTCGTATAATTGCATATTCAACACATTTACTAATATTTTTATATTTAGGAAAACAACTTTGTAATTCCCATTTAATAGGATAAAAAGGAATATTTTTAGATGGAGTCATAATTAAATTTAATCTTATATTTGTAGTTAAATAAGACATTATTATTCGGTTAATTTCAATCGGTAATTCGTAAATACTATAAAATAATATAGATCTTTTTATAAATATTGATAATAACAACTGCTTACAATTATACTCTGCATTAATATCAAATTTAAATAATTTTTTTATGTCTTCTAATTCAAAAGAATTAATAAAACGATTTACATAATAATTCATTCTATTAATTTAAAATTTAAAAATAATATATTTCATTTAATCTTATATAAATATATTTTCATAACAAAACTAATTTATCTTTTCTTTTTACCTTTTTTTTTATTTGAAAATGTTTTTTTTATTTTTTTATTAGACTTTTTTATTCCTTTACCAACCTTATTTAATCCTTTTTTTATTGCTTTACCTAAATCTTTAAATTTACCACCAGGATTATCAATAAAATCACTTACATGATCTAAAGCTTTTTGACTTTTTTTAATAGTTGGATCAGTTATCATTGCTTCTAATCCTTTTACCATTGACCAAGCAAAATACAGTAATGTAATATATAATGCTAATAATTTTTGAAAAATTGATTGTATTTTCAGCATCATAAATTGAGATGTAGATGACATATTTGACATTTTTCTCATCATTCCTTTATATTTATCAACTGCTTCTAAACCAATATTTTTCATTACAGATCGTACATCTTGCAATGAATCGGACATCGTATTTGATACCGATTTTAAAGCTGAAAATAAATCATCATATGGTTTTACAACATCTCCTGCAGTTTGATGAACATTATTAGACAAACATTCTGTAAATGTTTTAGATGGACTATAACCAAATAAATTTGCAAATGGCAAAATTATAGGATTGCATTTATATACTCCCCAATTACTTCGTATTAATTTTCTCATTCCAATTAATACAATTAAAAATGTTAAGAAAATTACAAAGAATATATATAACATTATTTGACCATATCCTACAAAAACATCCGGTACAAATACACATACCATTAACGTTACACAATTTAATTTATACAGTAAAAATTATAAACACAAACTAATATAAATTTCATTACAATTTAAATTACATTAATTAAATATTAATCGCGTTTAAAATATACATAATTAAAAATATGTATTTAATATGCCTGGATCGACTAATGGTTAAGTCCTCTGTTTGTGTTTAGTAAAAATATATTATCAAACTGCACAGAAAATCAAGGTTCGATTCCTTGTCTAGGCATATATTATGTTATATTATTTTTATATTATTTTAATTTACTACTATTATAATTTTGTAAATTTAATTTATGAATATACGAAATTATTTGAAATTTATATCATCAGATGATCAAGTTTTTTATTTTAAAATTAATAATACTGAACAATTAAGAAGTTATAATATTGCAAATAATCAATCTAATAATTATTATACCAATTTTCAGAATATATCTACTGATACAAATAATTTATTAAAAATAGATCCGTCAATTGTAGATCAAACGTTATTTTTTAAATTAAATGTTAGTCAACAATTTAGATCATATTATATTTCTGAAAATGCAAATAATTCAGATTTTTATGATTTATTGATAGAATCGGAACCTGAACCAGAACCGGAACCTGTAACAGAACCAGAATCTGAACCTGAACCAGAACCAGAGTCTGAACCAGAACC
>Ga0163111_10000657_pt1 | contig 20763 bp, 6 predicted proteins | sample CRUFie1St18metaG_FD_109645 | JGI IMG/M metagenome (GOLD analysis project Ga0163111, IMG submission 109645) | Marine microbial communities from the Costa Rica Dome - CRUD Field 142mm St18 metaG | ecosystem: Environmental > Aquatic > Marine > Oceanic > Photic zone | place: Costa Rica: the Eastern... | reverse complement strand
TTTTTCATCATTGTGAGGTGTCCAAGCTGTGGTATCATCTGTAGTGATATGGACAATATTTGAATCAACTATTAATTCTATTGTTTTGTGGTAATTACCGCCTGTGTCTTTTCTGTTTCTAAATTCAATTTTAGTTGTACCAGCGCCACTTAAAATTGTACTCCAAATACCGTTGTCGTATATTTTAAGTTGACTATTTGCTGTATCATACCAAAGTTGCCCTTCACTTGGATTGCTTGGAGCATTAGTATTAGCAAAATTTTCCAACATGTGCAACATGTTTTCATTTAGTATTTCACCAAAACGAGTATAGTTTTTACCTATAAGTCCAATACTCGTACTAGTATCTATTGTACCGTCATTCACAACTATTGCTGTTTTACTACTTTGACTATAATCTATTGTATATGGCATATCTTATTCCTTACAAGTCTGCGAAACTTGACCTAATTCTTAATGTATAAATTACTTGTATTTTTCTGTTTTCACTTTTTTGCACTGGGTGAAAGACTACATGTGTCAACAAATCGTTGTTGCCACTGTATATTGCCAGCTCGTCAAATACATATGTTCCATCCATGCTAGTAGCTGTATCTGTGCTATCTTGTCCACTAACACTTCCATAATCTAATGTGCATGTTGTAATAACATCTGTAAATGTATTTGGTGCAGTATGACTGATTTCTGTGCCGTTTAATGCACTTCCACTTACAGCTTCATCTACTGCTTGGCTAAATGTTTGGTTATATAATGCACCACTTGCACTGTTGGTATTGGTTGCTTTATATGTAACATTTCCTAGTCCGTCTATAGTTGTACCACCGTTTCCAAATCTCATTGTAGCTATTTGATGTGAACCCGTGTTACCAGCTTCGTTTGCAAGTAAACTTGCAAGAGCAATACTCATGTTTTCATAATTAATAGCATTTCTTCTTTTGACTAGAATTTCACCAGACTGTGGATCCCATATCTTAATGTGTCCCTCAATGCCTATTAGTGATGTATCGTTAATCTTGTCTAAACTCATAGCTCTTTCCATTTAATGTATTTATATCGTTCCTTTGCCTGCATTTCTAATGAAAGCATGTTCGGGCGTAGTTCCTGGTGCTGATAGGCTTATGCCACTATCATTGTATGCAAGGCGTAGTCCATCACCATAATGTGAGAACTCATCTACTATTGGAATTTCTGTTGTTGGGCCACTGTTAACCACTGTATCACCACTTGTGTGTGCTTTGATACTTGTACCTAATGTACCTCTTGTACAGAACAACAAGTTATTTTGCTCTATAGCTTGGTATTCTATTCTTTCTGATCCAATATAAATTACTCCAGGCACTGCTGAAATTGTATTAGGATCATCTAATATACTAGCGTCTGTAACTGGTATTGTTGTATCAAACTCAGTTATATTCGCAGTCAATGTTGTTTTTTGTGCATCTACAATAGCATTACTAATTTGAATATTCATTGGTTGATATTGCATCATTCTAAATGTTCTAGTATCTGGTCCAGCAGTAATACCATCGTTTACTATCAATCTATAAGGATCTGACAGTGTATAGGATTTAACTAAATCACTTACATTACCAGTTATGAACATGTTTAATCCGTCTGGACTAAAATGTATACCGGAAGGATTACCACCAATACTATAAAATCCTACATGTGTTAGCGTTGAAATATCAAAGGCTGTGCTTGCTCTCCATTCATCTACACCATTACCACGTGTTCCTACTACAAACAATCTTTTACCATTGGGGCTCCACTCTATACCAAATGGTTCTACGTCTATAGCAGTCATAGTCAAATCTTGATTGAATGTTGCAGTTGAAATATCAAATGCACTGCTTAAATTGAATTCATATATTTTGTTATTTTGATCACCTGTAATCCACATTTTAGTGCCATCAGGTTTAAAATCAAGTCCAAAGTTATCACTGTCAACTGTAGTTACTAGTGTTTGGGTAAAGCCAGCAGTTGAAACATCAAAGCCAGTTGTCAATGCATATTCATGTACATTACTATTGCCTACGCCAGTAACAAACATTTGTGTTCCGTTAGCGTTAAATTTTACTGCGGTTGGATTTGGACATTCTGTAACTGCATAACTGTCTACAAAAGTAACAGTTGATGATAAATCAAATCCATTTGAAAGAGTATATTCATTTACATCATCACCAGTTGTACCAGTGATAAACATTTTTGTTCCATCGTTGTTAAATGTAATTCCTCTAGGCCCAGTTTCTTGTGCATTCACACTGTAAGTTGGACCTGCTGTAACTGTAATAGCACCGCTTTCGTTTGTTTGTACTAGCATGTTGATATTCTCTGTAAAGTCTGTAGGAACAAGTTCTTCGCCCCAACCTTCTTGCACTGGTTGTATAAACACATTGCCATCGTAGATATCAGTAAAACTAGCTTGTGCAGTTGTGAATTGAGATTCATCTAAATTTGTATTGTGCGGTACACCAAATTGACCTCCAAGTAATTCAGTATCGCCTTCCCATTCTCTTACGCTGTGATCTGCATACTTGAGAGTAATAACACCAGTCCTAGGTTCTTCGTCTATCTCTATGTTAGTTGCTTCACCAAAAGTATTGCTTTCCATACTGCTTAGTAGTTTTGTATGGAATGGTTTAATATCTTTTACAAAATCTTCAACAGTTTGTATATTGTATTCTTGATAATTTTGTTTTGCAGTAAGCAATGGTCTCTTAACTCCTAGATGTGTGTAAGTTGTTTTGAATGCAAAATCACTTGCTGTGTTTTGTAATATTGCACTGTACAACAGTTTAAACCACATTTTATTATACATAACATGATGTCTGCCTATGAATATTTCTGTTCTAAGCAGATCCATAAGTTTACCAATAACGTTGTCGCTACAACTATCAAAAGGAGTAACATCAAAGCCAATTGTATCATATCCATGTCCAAACTTTGCTTGATTCCACATTTCCTCACTAACTTGTACTGTAGCTTTTTCTTTGAAAACTAGTACGTCTGTGCCTCCTGTAAAGTGATACATTTCACTTCTATCAATATCTGCTCCTGGGCTTGTACTCTTAATCAACACATATGTACCATCATCAGTTGGTTCACCTGCATCAATATAGTCTTGTTTGGTGTTGTATACCAAATCAGCAACTGTGTTAGGATTGAATCCAGCTAGATGCCAGTCAATGAGATTGACATAGTCTTTTACTCTGTATGTTACTGTTCCTTCTACAAAGGTTGTGCTGAATGCATTTTCCCAATTATTGATTTCATCAATGACATTTACTTCACTTAACAATGAGTTTACACTATGAACAAAGTTTTGTCTAGCTTCTTTTAAATCTCTGAACAAACTTTGTCTAGGTCTGATCTGATGACCATATCTGTTGTATTTGTGCAGTTTTAAATCTGGTACAGGCTGTCCTCTCCATATACTAATGTCATCACTTTGTGTGCTTTCAATTAAATTGAAATCATATATTCTGCTCCACTCTTCTTGGTTTGTGTCTAAATCAGGTTGATCATTTAGATTATTTGCAATCAAACTAATGTAATATTTGTCGTCATATTTTACTACTTCGTCTTTGTTGTATACTGTTGTTGCTGACCAAGTTGTAAATGGTTTGTCAATACTAAATCTGTTGAAGCCAGCTAAACTGTCACGCATTTTAATATGCAGATATTCTGGTACTGTAACATTTGGATCACCTTCTGCTAACATCAACCATTCCTGCATTGGACTAGCATTGCTTGTGACTTTTAGATTTACTTGTGCTACTGTGCTTGGTGATATAAACGGACGTATGTTTGCTAGTAGTATTGTATCACTGCCTGTTTGAGCCGCCCAAGCAAGATTGAAGTTAGTAGGATTGTTAATTATCTGAGATACTTGAAGTATGTTGTAATTACTTTTCCTTATACTAGAAGTTTTATTTTTTACCCAATAGTAATAAGTTGTTTCAGTTTGTTTACGCTTATCATTGTAATAGTTTTCTTCTGTCCAATTGTAAACAGTCTGTCCATTGATTATATTACTATAGGCTTCTCCACTAGCTTCATTGCCATCTATTTGTGCTTTTGAAGCTACCAAGTCTGCCCATTGTTCCGGAAGCACAGGACTTGCTGTCCACTCATAAATGTCAATACTTGCACCATCTGCTAGTCTACCCCAATTATTTTGTTGATAATCAATTGAACCTTGCTCATAATCCAAATAGACTGCGGTGCTTGTGTTCCACCAACGTCTTCCTATATATTCTCTTCCCCAGGCTTCTACGTTTTCAACTTGTCCATCTATGTTATTGAAATTATAGTTTGCAATATCATTTGTAATTTTGTAATCTATTTCATTTTCAATAAACCCAAACAGTATGCCTTTTGCTGGATCAAATATCTCAAGGTTTGTAATAGTAGTTTGTGTATCTGCATTGTAAAGTTTTACATTCTCAATGAGATCATTTCTTGCTTGCTTAATACCTTTTCTAACAAGCAACCATTCGCCTACATGACCATTGTTTTCACTCCAAGTACCTTTCCAACTGTACACTGCACTTGAACCTGTACCATCATCATCTACAAAAGCATAAATTGGATTGCTTGTGTTGTTTTGTCTTATATCTGCAAAGTTGTATTTGAAAATATCATTTACTTTGTCTTGTCTGTTTGCTTCTAGTTCAGCGTAGCTACCAAATCTAACTTTTCTCAAAGGATAAATGTTGCCTACATGTCCGTTTGTTTCGATAAACTCATCTATGTAGAATATTGATGTATCATTATCTACTCTTGTTACTCTGTGTATGCCATCAATACTAGGTACGCTATCACTGCCTCTAACCAGTATGTAGTCTCCTACTGACAGGTTATGTGATTGTTTATCACCAGTTTGTCTTTTTACTTTTATCTGTGCTTCATCAGCACTTACTGTGCCTGCACAAATATCATAAGTGTACATACCAAAGTCCATGGTTTGATAAACTTGATATCCTAGATTATAGTTTCCAAATTCACTGTCATCTGCTACCCATATGTTGAAAATATTTGGATCGTTGCTTTGTTCTTTGAAAACTGGATTTCCATTTGCATCAACCAATGCATTGAACACTGAACTTACTTGTGATTGCGTTGCACTCAAAGTCGTAGCAACAAATCCTATTGTAGCATTGGCTGTTCCAGCACCAATTACAAGTGTGCTATTAGTGCTTGTCAGTTTTACTTTATTGGATTGGTTAGTCGCTGTAACTCCAGTAATGCCTGCATTATTAATTTTTTCAACAATATCAGTAATGCTTAACCCTACAGGAGCAGTTGCAGTTGTGACTGTAGCTGGAATAAGTCCAGTAGGCAATCCAATTACACTGTTAGCTGTACCAGCACCAACAAACAAATTATCATTTGTTGAATTAATCTGTAACAATGCATTGTTTGACGTTGCTCTTTGGGCACTTACTCCGCTAACTCCTGCGTTATTGATTTGATCAATGACCTGCTGTATTGAAAGTTCTGGTGTAGTTTGTGTATTAGAACCTTGACTATTAATTGTTTCAGTAGCAGTGTTAAATCCAACTTGAGCATTTTCTGTGCCTACACTAATACTTAAACTAAAAGATGTTGTGTTATCATTTGTAGTTTTAGTAATGCTTAGTCTACTACTTGGATCTGCACTTGCTGTAATATTGCTTATGCCTGCATCATTTATTTCTTGCACTATATCAGCAAGTGAATACAATTTAAATCCAGGTGTAGTTGTAGTTGCTACTATTGTTCCTGTTGCGAATGTAGTTGATGCATTTGCACTATCTTTAAGATATGTTGCAATATCACCTGTATGTGTACCATTATTCATTGCGCCTTGAGAATCAGTGATATCACTGGCTCCAACAGTTTGTGCTCCGGATATAACTTGTGTGCCTGTATAGCTTGTACCTTTTATATTATTAATAATAATCAAGTCTTGATCTAACAAGAATTCTGCAGGTTGTTGTGTACTGCCTCCTGCAAGTATAAGAGTACGCAAATGATCTATGTTAAGACCTGCGTCATTTGTGTAGTAAGTTGTTATCCAAGTTGTCCACGCTGACGCACTATTAGCCGCAACATATGCCGCTCTCAAACCTTCAATTCTACTAATTCTAGTTGTAGCTGTACTTGATATATTGGATTGATTTTGTATCCAACTTGTGTTAAAAGCGTTTTCGTATGCTTGCTGGGCTGTAATGTTTGTTGTTATATTTTGCGGATCATTAAAGCTGACTGTGTTACCATCAAAAATCAATGTTGCAGTTGCACTACCTTGTATAGTTGGATTAATAGTTGTTCCTGTCTTTGTTATATCATTAAAGGTTGTAGTAACTACACTATTGCTAAAAGTAATTGTTGTATTGCTTGTTGTACTTTCGCCTAGTATTACTGTAGAACCATGTGTTACAACATTTGCACTGGCTATGTTTTGACTGCCTATCACAGTAATTGTATTTCTAGTTTGACTTGTTGCTGTTTTTGATAAAGTAATAGTGTTACCATCAAGTATCAAAGTTTGTCCAGTGCTAGGTATTACTGGAAGTTGATTTGATCCTAAGACATCAATTGGATTGTTTGCTGTACTGAATCCACTGCTTCCATCTTCGTCAAGCATTGCCCAACTTCTACCATTGTAAAGTACCTTCTCATTAAATTTGTAGCTAATAGTACTGTCCCACTGTCCAATATCTTGCCAATCACCGCTGTGGTCATATGCAGATTTGACTTCAGTTGGAAACTGAGTAAAGTCTTCTTTGTTTATTACTCTGTAGTCACTTTCTGACAATAATGGTAATCCTGCTTTGTTGAGATCACTATCAAATAATTCATCACTAGTAGCTTTGTAATTGTTAACTGGTCTTGTGTTAAAAGTTGTACCACTATCGTATACTTTTAATGGACTTATACTGTCTATGTCAATTACAATGTCACTTAGCACATCATATTTTAATTCATCTGTAAATCTAATAGGCTGAGGACTTGTTGTTAGCAAGTCAGGTGTAATTTGAAATTCTAGTGTTTCTCTTTTTCTTGTATCACCAAAGTCAGCTGTTCTTATTGCCCAGTTTTCTAATAGTTCTGCTGTAGCATTTCCATCAAACAAACTACTGTTTCTCATAAATGCATTTAGAGCATGATCTGTACCTCTGTATTTGTAACTTCCTTTTACAAATTCATATACTGCATCATCATCTAAGTCAAGTTTATGACTCCATTCTGGTCTATTGTATCCTGCATTGAATCTTGCTATATCACTAATCTGTTTGTTGCCTAGAGTTTTAGTTTTTCCATAATACAAGTCTACTTCTCTAGCTGTAGTATCAAAGTTTGGAAGTATTTTATCACCATCAACAATATAGCCCGGTGAATATAATTTACCATTCCAATTTTTTGTTCTACTTCCTCTCCAAATTATTCTTTTGTGTGCAAGGAAAATAGTTGGATCATGTATAGCATCATCAAAATTTGTAACATTATCAAAAATGAATATGTGTTCAAGTTGCACTTTGTAAAGTCTTATTCCATAAATTTGTGTTTCTTCATTTTTAACTTGAAATAGTGTTTCACTGTCAGGCTCCATACTTTTTCTATCAATAATAATATCAGTTGCTCTAATTTGATTTCCGTTGGCGTCTATTATATTGTAGACTCCGTCATATTTTTTATCAATATTATCAAAGTAACCATCTTGTCCATCATTCACTGTAACTCTAGATGCGTCTGGAATCAATGGTAATTCTGTGGTGCTTGAACCTACTGCCCAAGTTACAAAGTTACTAGCAGATGATCTCCATTGTTGGTTAAATCCTAGTGTATTCAAGTAATAACCATATCCATTGATAAAGTCGTATACTTCTTGAATTGATCTTACTTCAGTGTTGTAATCCATTTGTGATAAGTTCGTATCATATTCTTTGTATCTCAAAACCTGTACAGTTATTACTCCTTCAAAACTTACAGTAATGCCAGGCGTGTTTGTTTTTGGCTTGTAGTAATTGAAAAATGCTTGGCTATTGTCATAGCCATTTATTGTGTAACCATTTGCAGTCTTGTTGACTTTGATACCGCCAAAGAAATATTCTTGTGAAGGTTTACTAGTGTATAAAATTGTATCAACATTCTCTTCTGGTACAAACACTCTACCTTTATCTTGACTGCTCTCCAAAATAAATTGTTGATTTTTGTTTACAAAGCCTCCTGCTTTAATTATAGGTCTAAAACTTATATTGTTAAATCTTTTTGCTAAAGCATCAGCATCTGTTCCGTATGTGTTACCAAATTCAATAATTGCATTTGCTAGTCCATCAAAATATGTTTTAGTATCATCAGCTAGTATAGGATCTAATACTGCATTACCTGTACTTAAATCTAGCGTTGGTCTATTGTAATATTGTACACCTTGAAAGTTTACTTTAGCTCCCACAATAGCTCCATTTTCTACCTTGACTGTGACTGACCCGCCACTACCAAAATTATCTGTAACAGTAACATTAGGTGTACTAGTGTATCCACTACCTGGATTGATAATATTGACACTTTCAATAATTTTTCCTATATTGCTTGATCCTGTCAACGCTGTGGTGCTCCAACTGTTTAATCCTTTGTAAGCAATATCCATTATGTAAGGTATATCATAACCTGCAAGATTTTTAACTATTCTTCTTTGTGTTCTAAAGTAGTTGTTAAGTGCAATAAGTGGTCTTGTTCTCATAAATGAAATTATGTTTGCAATCTTTCCTTGACTTGTTCTACGCCATTCTGCTTCAACAGGTCCCCAGTCTCCAAACACAAAGTCTTTTTGTCTATCTTCCAATGTTGGTGTAGAACATACACCTGCGGCAACTGGATCATTTAATGCTCCCAACAGCGTAACCAATGTGTTGTTTTGCCAATCATAATTTTTATAACTGTAGTCAACATCAAATGTATCACTACCGCTTGGATCACTTGTTTTTCCAAATTCAAGTGCTAGTAACAATGACGCACGTTTAACAGCATCTGTCCAACTGTAGTTTGCGTCCCACCAAGTAGGTTTTTTGTTGAATCCTAGCATTTCCCAAGGATGAGTATGTGGTCTGTCTGTTCTAAAGAAGTAATGATATATACCTCTCCAACCACCAATGTTAGGCGACACACTGCTATAGTTCCAAGTAAATTTATCAGCACCATCAAAGTATGTTGTACTATTGAGCGCCACAATATTGTTAGCAGACTTGTACTTGTTAAATTCACTTCTAATTGTGTTGTTTACTTCATTCCATGTGTACACTGCTGGTCTGTGTGCATTGGGTGAGTAAGTGCTTTGATTTACAACATTGTCAAGATTTCTATTGAGGTTGTTGTATATTCTCAATTCTAGATCCCACAACCCTGCATCTATAGGATCAAATCCTACTACTGTTCTAGCGTATAATTCTGTCCCGTTGCGTACATGTACATTACCATCGTGTCCAATAATAACATTGTCTGTTGCTGTACCAGTACTATCTTTGCTGTAGTCACTTCTTAATTCAGGAACAAAAGGTTTAATCATTCCTAGTTTGACTGCACTGTAAGGTACAAAACTTACACTTCCTCTTTTGTACCATCTAATATGTATATTGTTTTTACCACTGCCTGGAAAGGTTATACCACTTAGTGTAACTGTCACACTGTAATCATCCATGGTGTAATCTACATCTTTAATCAGTCCTCTCCAAGTATGTTCACCATTGCTATCTGGAATCTGTATCCATACTTGCACATGATTGAAGGTATCATCATAGGTGTTTACTTCTTCAGGCAAGTTGAATGTAGGTGTTTGATTGAGTACCCAACTACCATCAAAACTTTTATAATCTCTATACATTGCCATTTGACTGCCTGCAAAAGCATGATCACTATTTTTTCCAATGTTTAATGCTTCAAGTGTTTTATCAACTAGTTGGTATACTGGCACATTTATTTCTGTACTATTATGAAGCTGTTTAATTTTATTTTTAAATTTGTTAATAAATTCATTGTAATTGGAGTTTGTAAATTGCAAAGCACTATATGGATTTGTATTGTTATCCACTAATAATTGATTTGCTAGTTCCGTACTGTATGGTTGTTGTTTTATTAATCCACCTGTATCATGTGTTTGCACAATGTTTCTATAATTGTTTGTGCCATGCAAAGAACCGCTGAACAACGGATTTGCTTTCATTTGTGAAGTCAAGTGTCTGATTAAATCTCCATAGCTGACTTTTTCAAAGTTTTGATTAAGTGGATTACTAAGTTGTGTGCTAGCAACTTCAAAATTACCTTCTCCTGTAGCACTATAATTTGTATCTGATTTGAACACAAATTCATAAATGTCGTCTAATATTAGCCCACTGTTAATTGTTACAATATCATTTACATGTGTAAAGTTTGTAAATATATCACCGTTTTTCCTTACTTCAACGTTTGTTTCATTTGCATTTGTAGTAAAGAATATTACACCAAACTTTGCTGGATCAGATACTAATCTGTATTTTATACTGTTGACAGTAGGTGTTGCAATTACTATACTAAATGTATTTCCACTGCCTGCTGTTCTTGTTATACCAGCACCAACTGGAGATCCATCCATGTTCACAAACTCTATTTCTGCTTGAGGAAAGTGTGTTGAGATTGTATAGGTGTTATCATTGAAGAAAAACAATGTTGGCAACTTACCGCCAACTCTCGTAACCCTACCATCGTCAACCAATGCTGTTGGTTGTGTGCTTACTGCGAGTGTTCCGCTTTCTTGGAATATATTGTAGTATCTATCCGAAACTGTTTTTGAATGTCCAACATCTACTAGCAAAGGTTTTGTAGCATCAGTAATAACTTTTCTAATGCGTTTTTTAACAACTTGTCCGAATCTATCTGCTGTCCATCCATTATAATATCTGCCAGTTACAAAATCTTTGTAATAGTATTGACCTGATATGTTTTTGATTTGATTTTTACTACCATCATTACTTTTTTGCACATATGTGGATTTTTTACTCAATAGCTGTGCATCAAAATTCAAACCTGGAGTATTTCCATAATCAACATATTCAGCGTTAAATCCAAGTGCATCATCATAAGCACTGGTAGTACTGTGTACAAAATCAAAAATAGTTGAACCGTTGAAAGTGCTTTCCGGATACTGAGCTTGATCGTCTAACTTTGTTAGGTTTACGTCATATAGCTGTACTTTCATACCTTGACTTCTATGTTCTTTCTGTTGACTTTGTATCCATGTAGTACCATCAAAATATATTTCACTACCACTTAGTGGAGCTTCTCTGTTTGAAACAGTTTCACCAGTTAAAACTTTATCAGTAACATTATAACCATTGAGAATAACTACTTTTTCACCAGCGTTTAATTGCGTTGCACCATTGCTACCATCAAAGTTATATGTTTCTGTTAGTACTATGCTTGTACCAACTCCGGTAGCTGTAAATATTTTATTGGTGTACGCACTGTTGGTTGTGTTGAAAAATATAATTAAATCATTGTTTTCTAATTCTACAGGAGTAACTTGTTCCCAGAATTCTCTGTTTTCACCATGTGTTGGTTTGCGTTCTTCGCCATGTGCTTTTACACATTCCCAATATGTAATTACAAGATTAGGACTTGCACCACTTGTTACTTTAACTTTTTCTCCAAAGTCGTATCCTTTTCCTATTTGCCATTCAGTATTAAAACCAATTGGAAATACGTTATAACTTGTTTGACCAACTATATCAGTTGCTGGGTCTATAGCACTTTCCAATGCATGGTCAATATTTGCAACATGTTTTTTACCAAAGTTATATTTCTCTAGATTTGTTTTGTATTCAATGATTGGTCTTACTGCTCTATAACGATCTAACGTATATACATCATCTGTTACAGCTTGGTAAATTAAAACGTTTTTGATTGTTTCTTCGTGTACCCAAAGATTACTTCTACTCCATGCACTTTGATCAGGCGACTGTCTTTGCTCTACAGTATAATCTCTAGTGGTCATTCTATGTTCTCTGAGATCAAATTTTCTAAAATCAAAACTGTATTGATCCGCATCAAATCCACTTGGCTCTTGAGCACTGTATGTTGTAATATTACACCATACTCTTTTGCCTTGCTTGCCTTCGTATTGTCCTGGACTAAATTGTGTTGTTAGCACTATACCATTTGGATCTCCAACTCCATCAACTATGAGAATTGCATCATTTTCATAAGTTCCTGATGTGCTATAAGAATAGTATGTGTGTATTTCTACTTCTTCGTTTAGTGCTGGCGCAGTTGTAAAAGTAACAACACCAGTTGTTGCGTTGTATGTATAATCTGTTGTAACAGTTTGTCTTACATTATTTTTATAAACCTGCAACGAATCGTTTACTCCATTTTGCACTGTTGCTGTAAAAGTTACATTTGCACTATTGGTTTGTGTAAACCTATCCACAGTGTGCGGAGCAAGTTTAATTCTCATTCCATTTTCAAGTGTTAGTGTTTTGCCATTTTTCATTACAGGAGTTGTATATGATGTTTCACCATTAACAGTGTCCATGTCAAAAATACTTGTATACTGTAATTCACAAGGTGGGAGAACATCTAAGACCCAATAGTATCTGTGATAGTTAATAAACATATCATAGTTTATTGGTGAGTCTAATGTGTATCCTAGTTCACCTAAAAACTTATGATGGTTGTTTGTGTCAACTTCATTATAATCAAAACTTCTAATCAAATCATCATATGCAAGTGCTGTGCTTATCTCATTGTCGTCACTCTTTGTAACCATTCCTGGTTGAAACTGATACGGATCATTGGATCTGTTATCCAGCAAATAATTATCAGTCACTGCTGGTACAGCATCTCTAACATCATCTCCTGTTGTTTCTCCAACAAAATGTTTAATACTTTCTAAACTACCACTAGCAAGTAATTGTTCAAATGTAGAATCAAAAAATTGTTTGTTTACAGTTGTTTGAAGAATGGAAGGTAAAAGTTGCGTTACTCTATTAGAGCCTGTTTTTTCTAAACTTTCGCCTGGTCTCGATATATTAGGTGATAGTTTTGTTTTAGGACTACGTTCGCCGCCACTAGCCATACTATTATTGCTATTGTTATTTGAATTGCTAGAATTTGAATTATTGTTATGGTAACTCATTAGTAACCTCCACCGCCGCCACCGCCGCCACCGCCGGAGCCGCTACCACCTGATGTTCCTGAACTTGTAGTAATATTACCAGTTTGATTCTCGCCTATTGTTGTCAAGTTAGCATTGGACGAACCTTGTACTGAAATGTTATTTTGTTTCACTAGTGGTAAAAATAATTCATCACTGTTGCTTGAAATCTCAAATAAACTTGTACCATCTGCTGGATTACTTACACTTGAAATTGTTACTTGACTTATCTCACCAATCATGTTATTATGAATATAAGCCGCCATTTCAGTAAAGTAAAAATCTTCTCCAAAGTCCCAATTATCAATGTTAAAATATTGATTGATAAGACTAATTACTCTCTGCTTGACTTCTGTATCACTTATTGTACTGTTGCTTGTTTTTGTAACATTGAATGTTGCTTGTAGTTCACCACTAGCTAGATCTCCAAACAATAGTTTATATTTTACTGGTCTATAAATCACTTGGTCGCTTATAGATTTTTTAGTGTTTAAACTTTGAAAAGTATCTGTAAGTTCACTTATAGTTGGAGGATTTGGTTGTGTTTCTGCCCTACCATCATGTAATGCCCAATTCCTATACTCATTGTTGAAACTGTTCAATAGAACATATGTATCAATAATATTAGTTGTACTAGGATCAATCAATGAATTCAAGTCAGCTATTCTGTTGTATTGTGTGTGTAAATTACCAACTCCACTTACAACTGTTGTTCCGGTGTCTGGGTCTATTGTTGTATAGTCAAACCCATCTACAGTTTTTGTACCTAACTTTATAGTCGAACTACCCACAATATTGCTGAATGCTTCAGGATCATTTGGATAACCATCGTTGTCTGGATCAGCAAGTGTAACTCTAATATTGTTTGGATCTGTATAGCCATCTGCATATGTAAAGTATCCATATGCATTAAACTTATAATCTTTTCCTAGTGGGTTAGGATCAGATTCACTCTTAGGATTAATCTTCAATATTTTTATATTATCTCTGAGAGGTTTACTTGTTTCGCTACTAAATGTGTTGTTGAAATTTAAATTAGTAAACTTCAATTTGTTAGCACTTCCTATAACATATTGCGTTCTTCTAGTCAACATCTCCCATTCTGTTGTACCATGATTTAATCTTATGATCCAGCTGTTGTCAATACCAGTACTGCTTCCATCACCTGCATGTTCTAAACTCCAGTTTGCAACTGAATTAAGTGTTGTGCTATTGGCTGGAAGATTGGCACTATCAATAATAATCCATTTCTGTGAACTTGCGTTGTAACGTAAACCAAAAGTATTTTTGTTATTGATTTTACTAATAACATTTGTTCTAGTTGTAGCATCTAAATCTGTACTCAATCTTGGCACTAATCTTCTTACTCTTGCTCCGTTGCTGACAACTGCATTTAAAACTATTGAACCTTTGCCAGTATTGTCAATACCTGTTGGATTGCCTGCACTGTTATCATCACCTAGTCCATTTTTATAAAGTCTATCAACTTTTACCCATTGTGTTTTTGCATCTATAATAGTGCCTCTGACAAGAGCACCTGTGCCTCCACCACCAGTAATTGAAATATTTGTGCTTTGATCATATCCACTGCCACTGTCTGTAATTGAAACACTAGTAACTGCACCATTAGCTACCGTACAAACGGCTGTTGCTCCAGTTCCTTTTCCAGTAATAGTGACTGTAGGTGTAGTTGTGTATCCACTACCTCCATTTACTACTGTAGCAATACTGATATATCCCATTTTGTAAGGAGCATCAATAAATTCAACAAGTCCGTTTACATCAGCTTTTTTCAAACTGTTTGTAGCTGTGTCACCAACACGTTGTACAATACTATTGTAAGTAAAATATCCACTACAACCATCACTGCCTTTTGTAATTTGATTCCATCTAAAAACATTTGTTTCAGTAGCATTACTATTAAAGAATGTAATGCCGTCACTAGTGTTGTTGAAGTCAAATTTTGCATCATGTGTTGTAGAAGACCAACCTTGTCTGCTGTAGTAAAAATTAAATATTTCTGGATCAGCAAGCATAGGTTTTACATACTTGTCGTATATTTGTGTACCAGTCAAACTAGATGGTAGACTTACCACGCTTCTGTTTGTTGTGCCTTGTTCATAAAGATAAATGTCATCACTGTATTGTGTTGCATCACTGTAGGTTGCTGTAGGATCATATATATCTCTAAATCTACTGTGTCCACTGTGTACTCTGTTTATACTTTTAATTTTTCTTATATTTTCACTAGCAGTCAATGGTGTAATTGCATAATCTTCTGCTGTGATCATTCTATCTTGTGTAGCAAAGAATCTAGGAGCATTGGCTTTAATACTAGCTACTGACTCTCTTTCGCTTGCATTGCTAACGATAGATTTTAAACTTGCTTTAAACTTAGCAGTGTGCAGGTTACCTGAAGAACTAATATAATCAATACTAAATGAAGTTTGATTAAATGAATCAGGCACTAAGCTGTATGTTTGGTTAAGTCCTGTTCTGTACCAAACTCTAATTATTCCCCTTGGAATATTACCAAAATTACCATCGCTGAATACAATACTAACTTGGTCATTCTCTCTACTGCTAACAGAATATATGTCGCGTATTTTATTTTGTCTAGCGTTGAACATTGCACTTGCACCAAACAATCTATCAACTCTTGTCCATGTTTTTTGTACTTGTCCAACTTCGTCAACATTCTGTACCCAAATTTGTCCGTTGGCTACATTGTCTGCATTGATATCAATTGAAAGATTTGGCAATCCGTTGTTGATTTCAAAGTCTTTAAATGATAGAGATCCTTGTTTAAATCCAATAAAGAATCCTGTGTTTGGTGAACCAAATCCACTGTTGTCATTTCTATAAAGCAAATCAACTGCACCATAAGGATTAGGAATCTTTTCTATAAGTGCGTTTGTTGCAGTGTCAACTCCTGCACTGTACAAACTAAATGTAGCACTAGCACCATTTATTTTATTTGTAAATTCTCTTGTAGCTGTATTATTGGTACTATTGGTTCTATAAATTTCGTTTATAATCGTTCCTGTAGTTGATGTAGCAAAAGGAGATCCAAACTTACTACTGCTTTGAAATATTGAATTCATAATAGTTAAAAAGTTTTGATAGCTTGTTGGATTTGTTGCATCTTCAAACTGAGTGCTAACATTTGCTAAACTAACGCCATTTGAATCAAACACTTGTTCATTAGTTTCAACTGTATCTATTTTTAAGTAACCACTTGCAACAACATTTCTAGTAGGAGTATAACCTAAAAATTCAGCAATACGCAAGGCGCTTTCTCTACGTTCTGCTGTACTTAGGTAGTTTTCTCTTTGACCAAGATCTGCTCTAAATGCTAGGTTATGTCCTAGGAATGCCATTAATTCAATAAGTGCTATAAATTCACTTGAATTAATATAATCATTAAAATTCTCTGGATAGTTTGTACTAATATAATTTACCATTGCAGTTCTGATTGTATCAAAATCATATGCTTGTAAGTTTGCTTGAGCAAAACTTTCATATGCTACTGTAAAATCTTCTGCGGCAAATAAACTAGCTTGTCTTGCGCCTTGTGCCATTATTCTTCACCTATAAATCTCAAAAACAGTTCTTCTGCTGTTCCTGTGTCGTTGTATTCTAACCTAACTTTAATTTCTAATGTGTGATCATCGGGTTTACTCAACAGTGTTTCCAATACTCGCCAACGTGGATCATTGTTAACAATTTTGTTTACATCATCTAATGCTTCTCTTTCTGTTGCACTATCCAATGGTTCAAAGACTAAATTTGGCAGTATGCTTCCAAATAAAGGAAATCCTACCCTTTCGCCACGTCTTGTGTAAAAATGATTTAATAAATCACGTTTGGCAATATTAACATCTGTTAATGTTTTGCTACCACTTATACTGTCTATTGTGCTATATCCGATGTAGGTTACCATACTATTATTTATGGTAAAATTAAATACTATGTTAAATCTTAACTACTGTTTTTACAATATCACCAGTATTCATTGCTTTGGTGATTGTAAGTGAAAATCCATCCAATGTAAAATCAAAGAAATGCTGTTGAATATTGTCATTTATAGTGACTGAGAGTTTTTCTACTGGACTCATACTAGCATTAGCAAGTAGATCAAAAACGTTTGTTCCATCAAATGTAAAAATTTGTGTAACCAAGGTATTGTTATAGTCTGTAACAATTTTTCTGCTCAGTCCTTCCGGAGTATTGGGCAAAAAATTTCCTGTTTCTGCATAGTAGGCAAATCTTGCTCTTGACAATTGGTCATTGTTCAGCGTACCTTTTTCATTGAAATCACGCATTTTAAATACGCCATTACTTCGATACCATGTCCTTGTTTTAATTTTACCATAATCTGCAAGTCGCAAAATAGTTGCAATTCTAATGCACAGTGTTTTATTGATTTGGCTGTTTATTATCATATCAGCTAGGGTATTATAGTTGCCTTGTTTTAACACAGGTAATATTTCATAAATTACTTTTCCGTGAAATACTTCAAATAATTTACCTGTTGCCCAATGATAAAGTATCATTGCATCATAAACAGATTGACTTATTGTTGTTATTCCATTGGATGATAATTGTTTTTTTGCAAGCAATTCCTGTTTGTTATATGAATCTTTCCACAAATCAAACGCTTGTTGTTCAGTTAATCCTGTAGAATATTTGCCTTCTCCGTATGCAGTAGTATCAAATCCACTGTAATTTGCAAAAAAACCTAATGCACAATCTATTGCTTTTTGGCTTGATGTAACATTTGCTATGTTCAGCATTGTATGATAGGCAGTATGATCCTTTACTGTAAAGTCACTCCAGTTTCTTGTAAATCTTGCTTCTACTGTAGTTGTCATCTCGGACCTCTTGGATTAGTAACTCTTGCATTTGATTTTTGCTGTGTGGTTTGTTCTGGAGTAGGTTGCTGATTATTCATTATACTAGCCATATCAATATCAGTAGCGGAAAAATTACTGTCAGGACTAGCGGCTTGTGCAATGTTTTCTTGTTCCTCATCATGTCCGCCCCAAGGTTCTGCTTCAGGTACTCTGCCTGTAATACTTTCTTTTACTGTTCTATTCACTGTAAGATTATTTGCAGTTGTTTTGGTAGCGGCTGTTGCCTCAGGACCATTCATATCAATCAGACTTGCAGTTTCTCTTATGAATCCACTACATTTGATGTGTCCGTTTAGATCAGATGTTAGTTTTATATCTTTGTTTGCATGTAGATTAAATTCTCCAGTTGCAGTTTCGATAGTAGCACCGTCTGTTCCTCTGGCTTTCATGTTTATACTATCAGCATCTATGTTAAAATCTCCACCACAGTGAAAATTAAAATCAGTTTCTGTATGCATACTAATATCACTCTCAGAATATACATCAATTTTGCCATCACTGCCCATTTGAATCCAACTGCTTCCGTTTTGATTGATAATGTAAACAATTCCTGCACCATCATGGAATAATATTTGAGCACCGCCAGCACTTCTAAAACGTGTGAGTTTGCTTAATCCACCTTCTCTTTCTTTGTCAGGAGTCAAACATGTGTCACTGTTAGGCAGTGTACCATCATCCATAACAAACTGGTGTCCGCCGGGTGTGTTAAAACCAAAAACCTGTGTGGGAGATTCTCTTCTCTGACTACTGCTACTCAATCCTCTAATACTGTCCAACCCAATACCTTGACTTGTAATTTCACTGTCATTTATTTTGTCTTTTTGATCTGTTGCTTCACTTTGAATTGTTTGCGGAGTAGCTCTTGGTTTTTTATTTTTGTCTGTTTGTTTCTTTACACTTGGATCTAATGTAGGTCCAATAGCATTGTTTTCACTATCTACAAAAGATGTAGGATCTGTTGGAATACTTGCGTTTCTTGTAACATCAGGTAGTACACATACCATTATTCCTGTATTACTATTAGCAGGAAAAGCAACCAATACTGATGTGCCTGGTGCTGGTGGGTGACTACTCATTCCATAGCTATTTGTTGCATTTGCAAATTGATAACTTCCTCCGTAAGGACTGCCTCGTCTTACTCTTACATAATTTGCACGTTCTTCCTTGCTATCAGTTTCCCCAATATAACCTTGTCCAAAAATTTCTACATGCAAATAACCTTCATAACGATCATCAACTGTTTCAATTACTTTTCCAACAAACATTCCGGAGTTTTTTACTACTCCAGTTAGTCCTCTTGTTTTGTCAAATTGTGACTTTGGAACTCCTCGACTTGTTTCATTAGCTCCACTGTATCTACTCATTGTTTTTTCCTATACTGTAAATATATCTCTTAACCATTTGGGAGCATTCCTACTACGATAAGTTCCGCCATCTTTCTGTCCGCCCCAAAAACCTGCATTACCTTGTCCGTATTGACTAGCATTATCAATATGAAAAGTATTATCTCCCATGTATCCATTTCCTGCACCAATGCCTGTAGCACCAAATCTTTTTGTTTCTCTTATAAAGTTTTGTATAAGAGGTACATCTGCTGGATTGTTCAAACTAAGTGTTCTTCCATTAGCCAACGATAATTGCACATCAGCCGCATGACCATTGTCATGCCTAGTGCTTCCTGTTCTTCTGCCTCCACTACCAAGTGGGGGTTGACCTCCGCTGGTAACATTTACATTTAAGCCAGCCGCCGCACCAGCTTGTGCTAGGATGCTATTTAAATCGTTTGCAATAGGTTGATTTCTAATTTTACTTGAACCAACTTGACTTTGGGTAACAACTCCAGTAGCATCACCGTCGGGTAAAGGATTTATTATCGTTGGACCTGCGCCTCCAAATGGTTCTAGTTCGCCATCTTGGTCACCTTCACCTTGATCTTCTATTTTGTTTGGCGATAATTGTGTAGGTTCTCCTAATTCCATTGAGCCTTTTTGCAATAGGTCATACAACAACCCAACGTTGGTTTGTATATCTCTGTAGGATTGCAACGTCATAGTAAATTGACCATCTTGGTATCTAGCAACTACAGTATGCACCCGATAGGCGCCTACTATACCAAAGTTTGCTTCTGGTATTTGCATCAAACCTGTGTCTTGATTTGGATATGTCGGGAAGTTAAGATTTAAAAAATAACTTACCCCACCTCTGGAATAGTTTGCACCAAACAATGTAGCTTTTCTACTTTTAGGTCTACCAAGCCAATAAGGATCTCCTTTGATATTAATTTGCTGTTGCACTAAATCACCCATACTGTTTAGATTGAGTTCTACAGCTCCAAGGAAAACAGCACCGCTTGTGTCATTTTCATCTGGTCCATTGGTAGCTTTACTGTTTACATTTGCAATATCAAAACTTACAGGGTGACTTTTATTGTCATCAAGTTTACTTCTTCCAAACAATTCACTTTGTGTAAGATATCTGTCACCACTTATAAGATTGGCTCTGTCACCTTGTGCTAGTCTTTCTTCTGCCGCTTTTTCCTGCAACAATGGTATGGTTTTTTCAATGATTTCATCTTTTACTTTTTGTAATTCTTTGATTGTTGATTCTTGTGCATCTATCTTATTTTTAAACTCTGCTTCTTTGGCGGCTAGTTCTGGTGGATTCATTGTTCTTAGT
>Ga0163111_10000656_pt1 | contig 20769 bp, 16 predicted proteins | sample CRUFie1St18metaG_FD_109645 | JGI IMG/M metagenome (GOLD analysis project Ga0163111, IMG submission 109645) | Marine microbial communities from the Costa Rica Dome - CRUD Field 142mm St18 metaG | ecosystem: Environmental > Aquatic > Marine > Oceanic > Photic zone | place: Costa Rica: the Eastern... | reverse complement strand
TTTTCAAAACTAAAAGCTTGAATAGTTTTTAATAGTAATTTAGATGCAACTGATTTAAGAAATGTAAGAGCTGTTTCAACACCAGGTATAGCTGTTAAAGGTGCAAAGGCAACACCCAACTTATTGAAGTCGTTCTTCAATGCATCTTTCGTATTACCTAATATATTAGCATTCTTTTGTAAACTTTCGTAAGTGTTTTTAAATCCTTCAGTAAATCTTTCAGATAAAGTCTTTGCATTTGCATCAGCTTTTTGTATTACTTCACCGAGTTTACTAATTATCCCATCATCTCTTTTTGATGCATCTTTAGAACTTTGTACTATTTTATTAGTAGTTTTTTCTAATGATTTACTATTAGCATCTTTAGCACTTTCAATACTTTTATTTACTGGTTCATCAGCCATTTACTTTCTCTTAATTCTTGTTGTTGTCAGAATCGTGTTCTTTCGCAGCGGAGTTAACATATAATCCGAACCATGCAGCTCCAGCTCCTACCAATATACTGATAAGACCAGATTGTTCCATAGATGGTTCAGGTAAATCTAAGAACCACATTACTACATAGTAAATTAAGAATATGTAAACACTTAAAAATGCTCTTGGCCATATTCTCCAAGCGTCAACTGCTTTTGCTAGGAAGATAAATTTCTGCCATGGGTTCTTTTTATCATCATGTTCAAGTTCCCATATTTTTTGTTTGAGTTCATTGTTCTCAGTAACCATTTCCATAAATTTATTAAGATCAATCTCGACCTCATTTCTGGACATATCACCTGAGAATCTATCTCTATCTGCCATGTTCTTTACCTCTTATTGTCTTTGTTTAGCTTTTCGTTCCTCTTCTTCAAGATGTTTCATCAATAATGTTGTATACACCTCTCTCTCCCAAGGTACCATATTCTCTAGTTCTGTTAAACTGTAGTTATGATACTGCATCATCGCGAAGTTTGTTTGCATATAATTATACAAACTTTCGTGAGAGAGGCTTATCCGAAAAAATCAGATATGCCTTGAAGTTCACGATCATGATGTTTATCACATTCACTACAGTTATATGATACTTTGTTAACAAGTCTAGGCATGTTTTCAAAGAACTTTTGAACCTTCTCAAATTGTTCTGAACTTAAAGAGTCTACAAATGTTGTTAATTCTTTTTTATCAAAATCTTCTCTAGTATGAACTTCATCACCATCATATATTGATTCAATACAACCTAAGATCATATTAAACATCTCATTAGTATTTATGTCATCTGTTGCGTTTTGTACAGATAAAATATTAGGATATGATAAATTTATACCTACTTCTTCTGTAAGTTGAATAGTTGAATCTTGTTCACCGTCAATGACTTCTATATTTCTTAGATCAACTGTAACAGGTGTTCTTGCTTCTTCATGACAGTCACAACCTAATAATAAGTCTGCTGTCTCACCTGCTGATTTAATTCTTATTTGTAAAAACAACCATTCAACATCTGTCATTGGTAAATGTTCTAGTTTAAGTGTTTCTTCATCAAATACACATGATTTGATTAGATCAAACATTGAATTTTGTATAGTTGTACTTTCTTCTCCTTCTAGAGCTTGTAGTAAAACTTTCTGTTCTTTGACTAAGAACGGTCTGTAATTTACTTTCTTTTTTGTGATAGGTAGTTCTGTAGTATATCGAACTGCCTCAAGTTTAGGTAATGCCATAATTTATTCCTCAATAATAATGTAAGTATTTAGTTACCGAATAATTTGTTCTCGATTTTTTGTTTAATTTTAGTTTTAAGTTTTCTTTTTTGTTTATTAAATAGTCCACCGAGTAATCCACTTGGTGAGTTTTCAAAACTAGAACTCCATGATCTGAATGATACTGTTACGGTAAATGTCTGCATCTCAGAAGCTGATGCATCTAGTGTCTGTTCTTGAAGATTTTGAGGCCATGCTTCATGAAGTATACAGTCATATACAGCATTATTGTCTTGACCCATTTGTACTATTTTTATTGTACCTGTGTAATCGTCTTGATATTGAAATCCAAATCCATCGTCATATATGTAACCCTGCCAAAGTTCGAATATTTGTTTATCTTCAAAAGTGTGATCACACATAAATGTCATAGTTACTGAACCACCACCATAGTCAACTTTGTTTGGGTGTTTTCTCATAGGACCACCACCGTATTCAGAAAACTCAGAAAAGACTACTTGTTTACCAGGTAAAGTTATGTTAGTACATCTTAGACCTCTACTTCTAATACCAACTTTAGGACAAAGTATCTCTACTTCAAATTTGTTTTGACGCACCATATTATCAATATGTGCACCCATGAATCTATTAATATTCATTAAAACTTACTCCTACTTTCTTTCCAGACACTATCTTTACTTACTTTTCTAAATGACTCAGTTGGTAGAAATATTGCTATCTCCCAATCTTGAGGTTCAATCAATAATAATTTAGATTGAATATGTTCTGATAGATAATGTTTAAAACAAGGTTTAAAAAATCTATATTGTGTCGCTCTCTTTAGTATTTGATAGGTCAATTTAAACTTTGTACTTCTATCATATTTATCGTTATTTGTTATGTCCATTAGTGAATCTAAAAACTGTGCTCGTATATTTGGTGCTATATAGTGTAAATTCATACCATGGAAACCATTTTTAGCTGGTTGTACGGGTATGACTAATGGAAATCTATCGTAATAAGGTAATGATGTTTTTGTTTTAGGATCATATTGGAAGTTGTACATACTCCCATAAACTTGTCTTGCTCTTGTAGGTCCGTCTTTTAATAAAGCGGCACGGGAGACATTAACATTACTTACTCGATCTTGAAACCAAGCCATAGAAGCTTGTGTTCGAGCAGCTATACCCGCTCTGAAAGCTTCTTGTTCAAGTTTGTCGAATAGTCTCCCTGCCATTTTATGTCCTAGAATACTGTTTTAAAATGTAATGATACAGCATCGCCGATAGCGACATGATCATCTTGAACATTAGATTGTATTAATACTCCTAGACTCATTGAATCAGATAAAGAGTATTCAACATTGATACTTTTATCTTTAACACCACCATAATCTCCATAGTGTAATGTAACATCAGCAAAGTCAATGAAAGGGACTTTTAAATCTACCCAATCATAGTCTAATGCTTCATGCATACCCGAAGCATGACCTATACTTATTGCGTCATATCCAAGTACTACATATTTTTCTTCAAAGTTCATAGAATCTTCTTTATGATATCTGTAAGATACATATCCTACATCCATTGAGAATTTTCCCTTTGTTAAGCTATAACCACCATAAAGATCAAGTTCGACCTTTGAGTCATTATTAAAATCAATAGAACTTGCACAACCACCGACATAGAATCCTTGTCCTATAGCCTGATCAGCACAAGCGTATACAGAGGGTTTACCATCAGATTGTGATACACCTCTCCACATATAATCCGAACTTATTCCATATTCTCCAGAGAACCCACTAAGACTTGGAGCTGAATACTCTCTTGCCTCAGAAGCACCTAAAAACATTATAGAAAAAGTCGTTAATAATACTAATATGTTTTTCATATATTACTCCTTTTATATTAGTTTTCATGATATAAAATCATAATGTTAATAAAGTATTTATGTCACTTAGTAAGCGTTAATATCTTTTTCTGTCAGAATTCTCCAATTCCACTGTCTATCTTTACAGTACTTCATAGCTGAGTTCCATTTTGCATCATTGACTATATAAGTTTGTACTTCTTTTAGATATCTTTTAGAAGTTCTACCTGTCTTAGTAAGTTTCTTTTTTGGGTTTGGAGGTGAACATTGAGCGAAGGGTTTCACTTCTATGAGTTCTTCTACTATCATACCGGACTTGTTTCTATACTTGATATAGAAATCAGGAAAGTATCTATGCACACGATTGTCTACCGGTGAGACATACGGTATGATAATTTCTTCTGAACACCATTTAAGTATAGAAGGACTACTATCTAGATAAACCATGAATCTACGCTCTAATAATGAACGATAAATAATGTTACTAGGGTTACCTTTATACTTATTTGGATTCTTCGGTCTAAACTTTCCTTTATAAGACATAAATAACTATAAAGTATATATTACAATCGGACAATAAGAATTATGGCATTTAAAAAAGCACGAGGAGCAATCAAAGGATTTATAGGTTCAGTCAAAGGTGATCTCAATAGTATTACTAGTAATCTAGATAGTAAGATAGGTAGTATTGGTAATAAGTTTGATCAAAGAATAGCTGATTCATTGAGTGATCTACTAACAGGTCTTACAGGTATTCGTACATCTAATATCCCAGCTATTTCATCAGAAGTATTAGATATGAAAGGAAAGAATAGAGAAGCAAGAGCAGCTATTCTAAATGATCCCACTAGAGGTAGAGCATCTGATACACCAAGCAATAAGATAGGTTTAGCATTTCCGAAAGATTTTAGAAAAGAAGATGGTTCAGGACAACCATTAACTAATTATATTCATTTTAGATCATTAGAAAGAAATGTAAAAGAAAAGAGTGGTGAAGACTTATATGATATCTTTTTATATGTACCTGATACATTACAGGACAACTTGTCTGTAACTTATAAAGAAGCTGAGAAAGGAATAGTAGAAGGTATTGTTGGACAGATATTTAATGAAGAAGGTGCTCAAACAAGTTCAGAAGAACTAGCTAATATAATAAAATCAGGAGCTCCGGGTGGTGATCTTTTAAAACAAGCAGCTGGTAAAACAGTTAACCCATTAAAGTTTCAACTATTTGAAGGTGTAAATTTTAGAACATATTCTTATACATTCACATTAAGACCTAAAAATCAAGACGAAGCTAAATCAATTCAAGAAATAATATATGCTTTTAAACTTTCAGCTTTACCAGGTACAATCGGAGCAAATAAAAGAATTTATACTTTTCCAAATGAGTGGGCAATAAGATTCAGAGGTCCTTTCAAAGATCATATTGATTATCCTTTAGTTTCAGTTTGTACAGGTGTTGAAGTAAATTATACAGATGGACAACCTTTCTCTACATTCATTGATGGGTCACCTTCTTCTGTAGGATTAACATTAAACTTTACAGAGACAGCTACACTAACTAGAGACAAATACAAAAATAGATCAGCAGCATTCTTGAATACTAATAGTGATGCTCGTGAACAATCTCAAGAAGGTGGTAGTGATCTAGTTAAGACAAATGATTCTGTAAGAAGGGACGAAGCAAGAGCAAGAGCTGAACAAGAAGCTAAAGCTAAAGAAGAAAAAGAACAAGAAACTCGAACTGAACCTACTGGAGGTGAAAATGGCTAGTGGATTTTTTAAAAGTATTCCCAATATTCAATATGACTTTAAAAGTGATGGTAAGTTCTTTAGAGCAAAAGATTTATTTCGTAAAGTTTCTACTTGGAGTTATTTACAGGAAGGTATATCAGGTTATAGTTATTACAGAATAACAGAAGGTGAACGACCCGATGTTGTTGCATCAAAATTATATGGTGATGGTACATTATATTGGACTTTCTTTTTAGTGAATGAAAATTTACAAGACTTTAATGATTGGCCAAAATCACAAACATTCTTACATAGATACTTAACAAGAAAATATTCAGGTACTTGTTTAGTTGGTAGTTCATCTACTGATATAGTATCTTTTGATCATGATACTAGTGTATCAAGTAAATTTAAATTAGGAGAGAAAGTTACTCAAGCATCAACAGATGCATTCGGATTTGTTACTAAAGTAGAACCTACATTTAATAGAATAGTATTAAATGATGTAGAAGGAACATTTGATACAACTGCAGTAGTAGGTTCTGATTCTTCTAAAACATTTACAGTCAGTTCTGTAGTAACAGAGAAAGATGTAGCACATCATTTTGTAGATTCAAATAATTTATTAACAACAGTATCAACAGGAAATACAGCTGTATCAAATGAACAGTATGAAAGAGATTTAAATGAAGACAAGTTTTTGATTCGTATTATAGAACCAGAATATATTGAAAAGGTCGTAAGAGAATTTAGAGCTTTAGTTAGAGATTAGTCATGGCAGTAGGAATAGATAACTCTAAACCGGATAGTTATGAGTTAGAAATATTAACAATAGTAAACAATGAAGGTGAGGGATTTGATGTCCGTGATCTTATGATTGAGTGTGTTCTAAGTGAATCAATTAAATCAAATTTTTTACAAGGTCATTTACTCATAGGTGACTCTATAAACTTTTTAGAGAACGCTAAATTATTTGGTCAAGAATCTTTAAGACTCAGATTTAAACAACCGGCTGGTATAAATGATGAGTTAGAAGAAGAAGATTTGATTGATCATGTTTTTAGAATATATAAAATATCACAATCAAGACTTGAAGATTCAACTCAAGTTATTCAATTATTTTTTACTTCAAATGAATTTATAGAATCTAGACGAACAAGAATTAGTCAAGCATTCAGAGGTTCAATGACAGACATAGCAGCACAAGTTGCAGAAGATCATTTAGATATTAAAAACAAAACATTAGATAAAAAATTAGAACCGTATTTTGAAGTCAGAGAAAAATCACAAGGTGAACAATATCATGTTGTTATTCCTAATTGGACTGTTAATTATACTATAAATTGGTTATGTTCACAAGCACAAGGTATTGATGAGTCATCTGGTTTACAAGATTCTTTTTATTGGTATCAAACAGCTAATGGGAGTTACAGAATACAATCATTAGCAAGTATGATGGATATAGATTACGCTGGTGGTAGACCATTTACATATTCACAAGCAGCTGCAAGTAATAATACAAGAAATTTACCTGTAGATTCTACAGAAGAAACTATTGGTATCAGTAGAAGAATATTAGCTTATGATATTAGTTCACATGCTAATATATTAGAAGCAACAGTTAAAGGTTTGTTTGGTTCGAAACAAACAACTATAGATAATACATATCAGTTTTTTACTGAAAAGTCATATAGTTTTTTAGAAAAATTCTATCAAGGACAATCACAAGCAATTGAAGAACACCCATTTGTAAGAACTCAACCTGAAACATTACATATAGGTGAAGCATCAGATGAAGGAGAAGTTGAGATATCAGGTTCTAAAGAAGGTAAATCAATTAGTTCATATCACGATGCTCATCAAATATTAGTAAGTGATCAATCTTTTGTCAATGATGAAAAGAATAATATTCATCATGCTAATCATGAGATACATTTAGGGTCACATCAATTCAGAGCAGCAACTAATGAACTATTAAATTATCATACAGTCGAACTTGTTCTATCAGCTAGAACTGATATATCAGTTGGTCAGTTAATAAATTTAGATATACCTAATCCAAGACCAGGAGAAGAAGAAGTCGATCCTTTATTTTATAATGGTAAACATTTAATTACACATTGTCAATGGGTATTAACTCCTTCATCATGTGATCTAAATGTTAGATGTATTAAAGATTCAGTAATTAATAATATAGAAACAACAGCAATTGAATATGGAGAAAGTATATAATGAAGTATCAAGGTAAAACAGGATTTGTCTGGTTTACAGGAGTTGTAGAAGATAGATACGATCCTTTATTTCAGAACAGAGTTCGTGTAAGAATACATGGTGCTCACACTTGGGATAAACAAAAAATAGCAACACCTGATCTACCATGGTGTCAAGTAATGATGCCTGTAACTGCTGCTTCTGTATCAGGTATAGGTACATCTCATCATGGATTAGTTGAGGGGTCTACTGTTATGGGGTTCTATAGAGATACAGAAGAAATGCAAGACCCAGTTGTTATGGGTTCTTTCATTGGTGTTATGACTGATATCTATAGAATAGATGAAAAGATTGATGATGCTGGCAACAGAACATTTACAGAAGTTAAAAGAACAGCTGATGAAGGATTTAATGATCCTAGATTAGAAAGTGAATCATCATATAAAGGTACACCAGATGGACCTAATCCTAAACACATTAATAGAAACTATGGTCTTAAATTAGCTCTCGATAAATCTCCTAGAAGATTAGGTAATTCTAAAGGTGAGTTGTATCCTAAAGAAGAATATAAAGGTTCACCAAGTGTCAATCATCTAGCAAAAGGTGTCAATTCGTCACCAATGAAAGAAGATATAGATAGTGCTTATCCAAATATAGATCCATATCCAGGTGAACCTGCTAGAATTTTTAATCCTACATATCCTTTCAATCATGTTCACGAAACAGAATCAGGACATTTAATAGAATTAGATGATACACCTGATGCTGAAAGAATACATATCATGCACAACACAGGTTCTAGAATTGAACTTAACAAAGATGGAGACTTTGTTACAGTATCGAGAGGTAGTAAATATTCAGTTACAATTAAAGATGATACAGTAACTATTGGAGGTAGTTGTACAGTTAATATTACTGGTGATGCTGATATATCAGTTGGTGGTAAAACTAATATCACTTCTGTAGATGACATTACTATGATTGCTCCAAAAATTAAGTTAAACGGATAATGAGTACTGTCGCTTTTAAAGTTAGTCCTATAACTGTACCACCACTTGAGTGTCCGAAAGTTATACTCCCAACTAAAGGTGATTTAGTTAATATGTTTAGTCAGTTAGCTAATCTACCAGCACAACTTATAGCTGCAGGTCAAGAAGAAGCAGCAAAACAAATACAAGATATTTTAGATGAAGTTAGAAGTCTCCTATCAATCTATGATCCTAAGTTTGACGGGTTATCGATACCTGAAATAGAATGGGAAATAATGATCACTAGATTAGTACAAGATTATCCTATGTATGTTCAACAGAAACTATTAGAATTAATTAGTAAACTAGTACCTATAAATTTTACAATACCTGTTCTAGGTCTATCGATTGATATACTAAAAATATTCACACCTGAAGGTGTAGAAGATATTAAGAAACAGTTATCAGGTATGACAGACGATATGAAAAATCAAATTCAATCTTTGAAAGATGATATATCATTATCAGCAGCTGATCTTCAAAAAGAATTACAGAAACTAGCTGAGAAAAGAGCTGAGATTGTAAATAAGTTTTGGGATATGTTACCTGATTCATATAAATTATTTGGTGGTGATTTCGGATTATCTTCAATAGAATTAAAAGTAGAAACTATATGGTCTTATATTCGTAGTAAACTAAATGGTGGTATGACAGGTTTATTGACAGATGCTTTTAAAAAATTAATTAGTATATTTAAAGAGATATGGGATCTATTAGGATTACCAGAACTACCAATACCATTACCAGACTTGAATGTAGAATCAATATTACAAGCTATCATTGACGCTTGGAAAAAGAAAGTAGAAGAAGGTAAAGCTACATACGCTGATTTAATAGAAGAATTAGAAAAAGTTAAGTTAGCTGGTTTTGATTTACTATCTTTGATCGGTGGTAAGATTGAAGAATCAATAGAGACAGCTGAAAGAAAAATAGAAAGATTATTAGAAGCTGCTAGAGACTTTGGTGAGAATTGGCCAAGATACTTATTAGTAAAATGGATGGAAACAGTTACAAAATTCTTTGAAGCTATAGGATTAGGTGCTTTAGTACAATGGATTACATTTACATTTTGTGACTTCTTAAATATTTTAGGATTTCCTAAGACTATCGATTTAAGTTTTTCCGAAGATATAACAGTAGGTAGTTCAAATACATCACCGTTACCGACATAAATAACTATATGGCACAGTTTAATAGTAAAAATAAAAGTTCAAGAGTAGCTCGTAGATGGTTTACTGATATCGATACTAATATGACATTACACCCTCAGAGTGGTGATTTAACATTAAAGTATGATATCAACTCTATCAAAAGATCAGTCAGAAACTTATTGTCTACAAATCTTTATGAAAGACCATTTAAACCTAGTTTAGGTGTTGATCTAAGAGGTATGTTATTTGAATTATCAACAACTGATTCAGATATACTAGAAGATGATATCAAAGCAGTTATAAACAAATTTGAACCTAGAGCTACTGTTACAGATGTTGTGTCTTTTTTAGAGGGAAATAGTTTAGATGTATCTATGTATTTTACTGTAAGAAATGACCCATCTCCACACGAAATAAATATAACTTTACAGAGAGTAAGATAATGGCAACGATAAACAGTTCAAACATTAATATAACAGATTTAGACTTTGATGAAGTATCAAATAGTCTCAAAGAATATCTTAAAGGTCAAACAGAACTTAAAGATTATAATTTTGAGGGGTCTAATATATCAACTTTAATTGACTTACTTGCATACTCAGCTCATACATCAGCATTCAATGCTAATATGGTTGCCTCAGAAATGTTCTTAGACACAGCTCAGATTAGAAAGAATGTTGTATCAAGAGCAAAAGAATTAGGTTACACACCAGCATCAAGAACAGCTGCCAGAGCAGTATTTGATTTAACAGTTACAAACCCAACAATCGGTGGTGTTACACCAGCTAGTTTAACAATCAATAGAGGACACGAATTCACAACAGTATTTGATGGGACATCATACACATTTATCTCTCTAGATAATAAGACAATTGCACCAGTTGGGAATACATTTACATTTAATGATCTAGAAGTTTATCAAGGTAAATTGACTACAGATATTTACAGATATGATAATCAAGTTTCAAATCAAAGATTCTCATTATTAAATTCTAATGTTGATACTTCTACAATAAAAGTTAATGTAACTTCAAACAATACAGTCACTGCATGGTCTAGAGCAGGTGACTTAACAGGTATTAAATCAACATCAAATGTTTATTACATTCAAGAAAATGATCAAGGGTTATTTGAAATTTATTTTGGAGATGGTATCATTGGTGCTCAACCAAAAGATGGTGATCAGATTAGTATATCATACCTCGTAACAGACATCAACCATGCAAATGGTGCTAGTATATTTACAATGTCTACTTCTATTAGTGGTAACTCAGATGTTACTTTTACTAATACAGTTAGTGCGTCAGGTGGTAAAGATATAGAAACAGTTGATCAAATAAAATTTTCAGCTTCTAAATTCTATACATCTCAAAATAGATTAGTTACAGTTCAAGATTACAAAGCTAAATTACAAGAGTTATATCCTGGAGCTGATTCAATAGCTGTATGGGGTGGTGAAGATAATGATCCAGTACAATATGGAAAAGTTTTTGTTGCTCTCAAACCATCTCAGTATTCAAACAATTTAACAACAGCAGAAAAGACAGATTTAAAAAACAACTTATCTAAATTAAGTATACTAACAGTTAGACCAGAAATTGTTGATGCAGAGATATTACAAATATTAGTAGATACTAAATTTAAATTTGATCCAACTAAAACATCTCAGACTAAATCAGCTTTAGAAACATTAGTTAGAGCATCAATCATTGCTTATGATGATAATCAATTATCAGGTTTTGATACTTTGTTTAGACATTCACAATTAACAGCTCAGATAGACAATGTAGAAACTTCTGTTCTTTCAAATATTACAAACCTCAAATTAAGAAAAAATTATACAGCTGTTGTAGATGGTACAAAGTCGTCTATTAAATTAGACTTTGGTAACGCTGTATATAATCCTCATGCAGGACACAACATGAGTAGTGGTGGTGTTTTAACATCAACAGGTTTCTTCATCTCTGGAGATGATAATAATTATTTCTATGATGACGATGGTAATGGTAATGTCAGAAGATATTACTTAGACGGTTCAACAAGAGTATACGCTGATAATACAGCAGGTACTATAATATATTCAACAGGTGTAGTCAGTATCAATTCGTTGACTTATAGTTCAACATCTAATACAGACACATCTATAGATTTCACAATTATTCCTGATTCGAATGATATCATTTCGTCAAGGAACCAATTGTTGGATATCACAGCTTCTGAAATTACAGTATCCGGTACTGCAGATACAGTAGCTAGTGGTGAAACGAGTGCTGGAGTAGGGTACACAACCTCATCTAGTTACTCCTAAATAATGGTCCATGTGTATGCATGGAGTAGAATTCCCTAGTAATAGGGTTTAATTAATGCTTAATTTTAAGAGGAACTAAAAATGGCAGATAAAAAAATAACGGCGCTTACCGATTTAAGCACAAGTATTGCAGGCGAAGATTTATTGCATGTAATTGATGATCCTTCTGGAACTCCAGTTAACAAGAAAGTATCAGTATCTAATGTATTGAATTACTTACCTACTTTCTTAGCTTTTGCTCAAGCAGAACAATCTTTAACAGGAGCTGGAGCAGCTAATGTTACATCTGCAGTTACAGCGTTTACTACAAATACTGATAACTCAGGTAACAATGCAGTTACTTTGGCAGCAGGAACAACTGGTCAGATTAAAATTCTTTACACTAAAGTAGAGTCTTCATCTGGTCAGACAACAGTTGTTACACCAGCAGCTTTCGCTAATGGTACAACAATCACCTTTGATGCAGTAGGTGACGCAGCTATACTTTACTACAACGGATCTACATGGGTTTGTTTAGCAGAAGTAGGTGTTGCAATAGCATAATTAATATACTATGCCTATTTTTCATGACAGAATAGCCGATCAAGTCGAGGAACTTCTTCCTGAGTTTTATCAGAAAGATGGACCTCGGTTTGTCTCTTTTTTAAAGTCTTACTTTGAATTCTTAGAGAAAGGTCAACTTGTCTACAAAGATGCGGCTGATATTGATTACATTGGTTTAGAAGACGGGACAACAGCGGGAGAAGCTTTTAATGATGCTGGTGAGAGAGGTAATCTCTTACAAGAATCTGGTACTTACGCACCGTCTTCTGTAACCTCTGCTAAATTTAATTATGAAATAGATGTTGATTCTCAAGGTGCTCAAAAAACATCTTTTGAAGCAGGAGAGTATGTTGTAGGTGATTCTACAGGAGCTCTTGCAAGAATTGATGTCATAGGTAATAGTTCAAACCTTTATATTGAACAATTTTCAGAAACACAATTTGATATAGAAGAAACTATAACAGGTAAGACTTCTGGTATGACAGCTAAAGTAGCATCATTTACAGCAAGTCCTTTACAAGCAGCAAACAATCTATTATCATATGCTGATGTAGATAAAACATCTGGAGACTTTCTAGAATATTTTAGACGAGACTTCATGCCTTTCATTGACAGAGATGTATTGGCAAACAAAAGATTACTACAGAAGCATGTACAAGAATTATATCTTTCGAAAGGGTCGAAAGAATCATACGAATTTTTATTTAGAATACTATATGGTCTAGAAGCAGAAGTTGTTTTTCCTGGTGACAATGTAATCAAACCTTCTGAATCAGAATTCTCAGAACCCACAGTTATGAGACTGTTTAGTGATAAAGACTTAACAGCTTATAAAAGAGGACAAGTTAAAAAACTAACAGGTGCTACAGTTGTCGCATCAGCTTATATTAATGATGCCTCAGGAATATCAGGAACAAACGATGCATTGAATGCATATGAATTAGAACTAATTGTACCTCATGTCGGTACATTCTCTCCAGGTGATACAGTCGTATTATCAGACAGAGACGGATTAAGAGTAGACGCAACTGCGACAGTTCGTGGTGTTATGTCAGATATATCTACAGAAGATAGTAGTCTATATGTAGGTTTAGAAGATGGTATCTCTGGTAACTTAGAAGATACTATTAGATTAGAATCAGCAGACTCAATTTATATTGTTGATGAAGATGGTTCAGGTGACAATATATTAATGGAAGATGGAGATGAATTAATCTTTGAACATGCTTTCGGTGGTCACAAATATCAAGCAAGACCTATAGGTCTAGAGACAGGATCAGGAGTGGGTGTTCTTCTAACAGAAGACGGTGGTGTCGTGTTAGATGAAAATACAGATTTATATCCTCACTACTCAGGTGGACCAGACTCTATTACAATGGGTGGTGGTCTTTATACAGAAGAAGTATCGTCAGGTTCATTATATACAGAATCAGAAACTTTCAATTATAACTCACCTAAAGGTGGTACAGCTACAGCATCAATTAATGTTATAGGTGGTATCGGTAGAGGTGGTGTTACAGAAATAGTTATTGATGATGCTGGATCAGGATTTACTGTCAATGATCAACTAGTATTTATTAACACAGGAACAGAAGGTTCTGGTGCAGAAGCTTTCATAGAAGTAACAGACGGTAACATAGAATTAGAAACAGCTACTGAACCAGGTATACACCCATTTACGGGAGATGGTACAGAAACAGTATTTTCAGGTTTAGATGACAATGGTGTAACATTAGGTTTTGATCCTAGAAAAGTACAAGTGTTTGTTAATGGTTCAGAGATAGCTAGAACAACAGGGTTTACAACTGATCAAGCTGGTACTAAAATAACATTTGTATCAGCTCCAGCAAACAGTGCTGCCATAGAAATTATATTAGATAATAGAGGTATATTACTAGAAGATTCACTTAGAAATCAAAAATTAAAGTATGGTGAATTAAGAGAAGAATTAGATACCATTGCTAAAGAAGATGATGGTGCTATTAAAAAGATAAGTATATCAAATCCTGGTTCAGAATATAAAACATTACCTAAAGTATTTATGGGTGGTTATATCTACTATGATACTTTAACATCAGGTACGAATTTCTCAGTAGGTGAAGTAGTGACTTCATCAAATAGTAAAACACTAGTTGTTGCTAATCACGATACAGTAAAGAAAAGAATATTAGTATATAAACGACCAACAGATCCAGCTGGTGTACCGACTGGTACTATCACAGGTGGGACTTCAAGTACATCATTTACTTTAACACAAACAAATGTGACAGCAGGATCAGGTGCTAAACTTTGGGCATTTAGTGATGATATTGGTTCAATTAAAAAATTAAAAATACAAGATCCTGGTCATGATTTTGATGTGGGTGGTATTGGTAACTATACACAAAACTGTATTATTAAAGACATATCAGCTACACCTATAGTTAACACAACAGTCACAGCAGCACTAACAGGTGCAACAGGTACAATTAAATTATTTAATGGTGATTTAAATCTTCTAGTAATAGATAATATCAAAGGTATATTTAATGATGGTGATTATATTACTACTAGTGACAGTAAGAATTTTTATATTGGTAAGACAAATGCTTGTACAGCAAGAGGTGTCGTATCAGGAGAATCTAAATTAGATGGAAACTATTTAAATGATACTGGTTTCCCATCTGCTGACTCAATGAGAATACACGATAGTTCACAATATCAAGACTTCTCATATAAAATTAAAGTCGGTAAGAGTATAAACGAATATAGAAGTCTTGTCAAATCATTATTATCACCTGCAGGTACAATATTCTTTGGTGAAGTATCTATCAGAAATCAAGTAGACGGATCAGCACAGGTATATAATGTTAATTTTGATGGTACAAATACAACTAGATCATTTATACCTACATTAATTATTGGTTCTAAAATTGATACAGCAGACATTCAATTAGAAGATGGTACTAACTCAGGTGAAGATAGTGTGTTCAGTTCATTCGAAGGAAGATTGGAGTTAGAAACAGGTGAAGGATTCGTTACAACAGAAAGATTCTTAGCTGTAACTTCTAATACTGTTAAAGATCAAGCATCAGGACAACCATATGTTATTGGTACTGATACAGTTCAAGAGACTGATAGAGATTTCTTTGAAAGACAATTAACAGCTGAAGCAACACCGAAAGGACACAAAGTTACAAAAGAATTAGATATCAGTCCTCATAAAAATCAACATAAGATATCTTATAGTACATTAAATAATTCATTAGCAGTAGGGACTAGAGTACGAGGTGCTACTTCTAATGCGTTAGGTATTGTAATGGAACATGATACTACAAATAAATTTATTTTAGTTCATAGAGATATTCAAGATTGGGGTGCAGGTGGTTCACAATTTACTGGTTCAGAGATAATTCAAAATACAGCTGCTTCTACAAATTACTTTACAGCTACAAGTATAGAACTACATCATGTAATAGAAGATATAGTATCTAATTCATCTCAGACAACAGCTATTACACCAGACACAACAATAACATCAGCTAATCAGAAGATCAGTAATGGTGTTGAAGGTGGTGGTAGTACATATACAGTAGGTATATCAGGATTTACAGGTAGAGGTAGAACACTTTCAGCTAATGATCCAAGTGAAGCATACGATTCAGAGATGAGACAAAGAAAAGTTAATATTGTTTCATCACCAATATTTACACAATCAGCTACACAAAAAGGTAGAACATTCTCAGCTGGTGTAAAACAAACACGAACATTAAATACACAAAATACAAGAACATCTGGATCAAATACTACAGCAAATAATAGTAATGGTACAGCTTTAAGAATAGATTCTTCTTTAAATACTACAGCACTAGTTGGTGTAAGTTTTGGTCATAGACCTGCAGGACAGAAACTATTTGAATCAACGAATTTCTTATCAGAAAGAATAGTAACGGAGAATCAAGAACCGTTAATATTCGAACCTGATAATGGTAATATCTTGGGAGAGAATTTATCTCAAGGTGGAATTATTTTGTTAGAAGATGGTCAAGAACTTCTTTGGGAAGATGCGACTATCAATGATGAAACAAAATATTTCGTGAGTGAAGAATCTACACAAATAGGTTCTTTTAATTTAATAAGTGAAGATGATGATAGACTAATTGATGAAACAGATAGTCTACCATTACTTTCAGAAGATGCATTGATGATAGGTCAGAAAGATTCTAATCAGTCTGGTCCTACTATCGGTGATCTAGGTGATATGATGTTTACTGAAAATTACAGTATGATGAATAAAATTCAACTTGATGGTGGTAGTGGTATCTCATCAGGTGACGATCTTCTTTTAGAAACAGGAGAACATTGTTTACAAGAGTCTCCTTCAGAAGGGATCAGAATTAGTGATATAAGTACATTATATAATCAGAAATTTGTATCAACTCTAGAACAAGAATTAGGTAGAAAACAAAACTTAACTTATTCTGCGGTAATTCAGTCTGGATAAGTGATATAAATAACTATAACAACTAAAAAAAACTTTAAGGGTAATAACAATGGCAGCAATAATAACTGAAAAATTTCGTTTGAATAACGCGAAACAGTTTATCGAAGATATAACACAGAGTTCATCTGTAGCATATTCTTTTATCGGTAGAGGACACGCTTGGACAGACGATTCAACACCGCCAACTCCCGTAGACAGTCCTAATGATGAGTATGATGCTTATCGTAATATGGTGGCTTTGAAAAAAATATCTACCTCAGATGTATCACATGCGATTGTTAGACGAGATTGGACAAGCGGTACAACTTATGACGAGTATCGTCACAACTATGCATCTGGTAACACAGCAAATAGTGGAGCTACAACTTTGTGGGATTCATTATTCTATGTCGTAACAGATGATTACAATGTATACAAGTGTATTAACAATGACAATAATACAGCATCAACTGTAAAACCTGATCATACTACACTTGCTACACCAACAGAGTCAGATGGGTATCAGTGGAAATTCATGTACTCAATATCTGCTTCAGATGTAATTAAATTCGTAACTAACGATTTTATTCCTGTTAAAACATTAGGTGCTCAACTAGCAGTAGCTGGTGGAGTCGATACAGGTTCTCAAGATGGTAGATTAAGTGATGCAGCAACAGACGATGGTTCAGCACAATGGGATGTTGAAAACGGAGCAGTAGATGGAGCTCTAGATAGAGTTAGAGTCAAAGCAGCTGGATCAGGATATACAGCATCAACAACAACATCTAATATCACTATTCGAGGTGATGGTTCAGGTGGTGTTGCTCAAGTAATAACAAATGGTTCAGGAGGTGTTTCTTCTGTATCAGTAACAACAGCAGGTTCAGGATATACAACAGCATTCATTGCTAACGAAGACATTCCTGGTTTTGATGATGCTGATCAAGCAGCTGACGGTACAAACAGTTCAGCGAATATTGAATTTGTAATCGGACCAAAGAATGGACATGGTTCAGATCCTATCGAAGAATTAGGCGGAAACTATATTATTCTAAACTCAAGACTTGAGTATTCAGAAGGTAGTGGTGATTTCCCAACAGATAACGATTTCAGACAAATCGGTGTTGTTGTGAACCCAACAGATCAAGGTGGTAATACACTTTGTTCAGCTACAACAAGAACAGCTTATAAGAAAATGGAATTCGTTTCATCAGGTTTCTCAGCTCCTGCAGTAGATACAATTATTCGTAATGCATCTACAGAAGTAGTAGGAACAGCAGTAGGTATTGTAGTATCAGTCGATAGTACAAATAGAATAATTTCATACTTACCATATCCTAATGAATCAGGTAATTTTGTAGCGTTTGCAAATGGTAACACTATTTACTCTAGTACTAATACAAACCACGGTACATTAGCTTCTTCATCAGCTATAACTGCAGAAGAAGTACAAAGACATTCAGGAGATATCATCTATTTAGAAAATAGACAAGCTGTTTCAAGAGCGTCAGATCAGATTGAAGATATTAAACTTATAGTAGAAATGTAAGGTAACATAAATGGCACAGAATACAGATTTAAATGTATCGCCTTATTATGATGATTATAGCGAAGATAAGAATTTTCACAAAATTCTATTTCGTCCATCTAATGCGATACAAGCAAGAGAACTAACTCAATTACAGAGTATATTACAGAACCAAGTTGAAAGATTTGGTAATCATGTATTTGATGAGGGAGCTCTTGTTATGGGTGGTACTGTAACAGTTAATACATTGTATGAAGCTGTTAAAGTAAATGCTACTAACCCAGGATCAGGTACATCAACTGCAGAAACATATAGAACTGCATCTCATGATAAGTACTACCAAGGTCAAACTTCTGGTGTCGTTGCAAAAGTAATTAATTCAGCAGCTGCTACAACAGGTGGTGATCCTCTTACTTTATATGTAACTTATGTTAAATCTAATGCTGATTCTTCTTCAACAACTTATACTAAGTTTTTAGATAACGAAGAACTTCATGAAGTTGAATTAGCTTCAGATGGTAGTTATTCTAGTGCTTCAAACAACAATGAATTCAAAACAATATTACCAAGTCAAGTAGCTGGTCATGATTCAGCAACTGCGACAGGTTCTGCCGCAACAGTAAGAGCAGGTATATTTTATACAAGAGGTTTCTTTGTCAGGTGTGACGAACAAACTATATTATTAGATAAGTATACAAATACACCTACTTATAGAATTGGATTACAAATTGTTGAAAGTTTACAATCATCAACAGACGATAGTAGTTTATTGGACAATGCAACAGGTACATCAAATGAGAATGCTCCTGGTGCTAATCGTTTAAAGATTGCTCTAACATTAGTTAATAAAACAATCGGTGGTACTCAAGATATTGATAACTTCATTGAGTTATCTAGAGTTGAAGAAGGTACTATAACTAAACAAACAGCTGTTACTGCTTACAACACATTAGAAAGAACTTTAGCTAGAAGAACTTTTGATGAGAGTGGTGATTATGTTGTTAGACCATTCCAAATAGAATTAAGAGAACATTACAATGATACTTTGAATAATGGTATTTATCTTTCTGATAATGCATCAATACCAGGTGATAAAACTAAAATGGTTAGTGTTGTTTCACCAGGTAAAGCATATGTGAGAGGATTCGAGGTAGACAGACAATCACAATCATTAATTACATTAAATAAAGCTAGAACTACTAAAGATGCTGGTGCAGTGTCAGTACCTTTTGAAATAGGTAACTATTATAATGTAGATAATGTATTTGGTCAACCAGAATTCGGTACAGGAGATAGTGCTATTACACCTTTTGGTTCAGTTTCATTAAGAGATACAGCGAAAGCTAATCCTGAAGGTGCTGATGGAGATGAAATAGGAACAGCAAGAGTTAGATTTTATAATTGTGTTACACCAACTTTAAGTAGTGAAGCACATACATCAGCTTCTTTATTTAGAATACATTTATTTGATATTAGAATGTATACTAAACTTACAACAGCAAGTACTGCGTATGCGTTAACTGCTGGACAAAGAGTTAAAGGAACAGTATCAGGTGCTAAAGGAACAGTAGCTGTTTCATCAGCTTCTGGTGCTACTACAGTTTATTTAATGGATGTAGAAGGTACATTCTCAACTTCTGATACACTTAGACTTGAACACGCTACATCAGGTGGTAAAGCTATATCAGCTATTAGAACATACTCTACAGATAGAGTTAGACAAGTTTACCAAACATCAAGAACAAGTGGAGCAGCTGTCTTCGCTGCCGATACAGTCACAACAGATAATCAATTTGTGATAACAGGTACAGTTACAGCAGCCTCAGCTAGTTCAACAGCTGTCACAGGTGTTAATACTAAATTTACTCAAGAATTAAAAGAAGGTGATATTCTAATACAACCAAGTGGTGCAGTTACAGGTACAGTATCTTCTATTACAAACGATACAACTTTAGTATTAGCTGCCAATGCAGCTGCAGTTGCTAATGGTAAATTTATTAGACAAAGAGCTAGATTACAAGAACAAGAAAAGACAGTATCAGTAATGCCTACACCGAAGAACTTTGTTTCTTCTGTTACACCTAATACTGTTACACTAAGAAAACAAGCAGCACTTCAATTATCAGGTAGTGGTGGTTCAATTACAGTTGCATCAGATGAAACATATATTTCAATAGATGCAAATGATTATATTGTCACTATCATGGAAGCTGAAGGTACAGAAAGTAATCCAGAAGATAATAATGAAGGAACAACAGT